>Ga0310123_10000041_pt1 | contig 101240 bp, 81 predicted proteins | sample CB6_AW_1057_MG_FD_203505 | JGI IMG/M metagenome (GOLD analysis project Ga0310123, IMG submission 203505) | Marine microbial communities from Western Arctic Ocean, Canada - CB6_AW_1057 | ecosystem: Environmental > Aquatic > Marine > Oceanic | place: Canada: Western Arctic Ocean | collected...
TGAGTGGGTTCGTGGCTCTTTCGGGAGCAGCGTTTTCAGTTGCTGACGGGCCCGACTGCATCAGAGATCCGGTGTTATGACATGGATAGACGGGTGCCGACCTGAATACGGTGAGAATTGTTTTGTGTCACAGGCAGGTTCGGGCATTTGTGGCCTGCAACCATATGTCGTATTCGCACGCAGTTCTGTAATTGCCGGTGAACTCGGTAACTTATTCAAACCAGGACTTTCGTTGCGAACCGCTTCGCCGGAAAAGACCGATGCTGGGCTCGGTATCGGTCGTTCAGATAATGCGTACATTGCCGTCGTCATGATCGGGGCAGCATGACCAGACGGCTCACTGCATGGGGAAAATTCACAAGAGTGTGATGTTTTTCAGCATCATCTGGTCTCTGTGAGGCAGAGTTTCGATGCAGCTAACCCTGGATCGATTTCCCACAGGCAGTTCCATGTCAACGCCAGGTCCAGTCAGCAGAGCCGTTCGAGTGGACACGGATCATACGGTCCAAGATCTCATGGCGGCTGCGGTGTCTCGCATCAGCAGCGAGGTTCGAGTGGAATTGCGACAGCACCAGGTTTTTTTGACAGGTTCAACGCAAAGCTGGTACGAAAAGCAGCTGGCTCAGGAATCGCTGCGTTCAGTCAGCAATTCTTATGTGATTCGGAACGACATCATTGTCGCGGGGCGGAATTGACACGTCCTGACGTGCCTTACTCGGGAGATCAGTCGAAGATTCCGTGCAGGTACCAATTTAACGACTGCAGATCCCGGAACAGCCAGTATCTCGACCCTCTGCGTGTCTGGATACGATAGTAGTCCCGATGAGCAGGTGACTGATTCCACCATGCGGTTTGCAGCCGTTCCGGACCGATCGCATTGACGATTGATTCCACACGGCCGTCAAATCGGAATTCGCCGTTCATCAAGATGTCCCCCGGTTCGTCCAGTCGCACGGGATCTGCCATGAGACGAAGTGGTCGATGAAACTGCGGAGTGAATGATGTCTCCGACGGTTCAGGCGTCACGAGTCGACTGAAACGGTCAAGGAAATCACCTGATTCATCGGTGGAAATCGGTTGCAACTGTACGGCGAATTCCGGCCGCGCATCCGATGTGAGTTCTGCCTGCAGGACAAAGCCAACGCGTCATGCTGCCTTTAAGGCAGACTCAATGACGATGAACGTTCCTGTTCTGCACGCGATGTGATCCATTACCTCGGGCGGTATCTTGACGAATTTCCAGCTGTGGCATTTGATTCGTACGGACGCTGAGGGCCGATACCCGTCGAGCAGCTCAGCAAACTTAAGACGTACTTGGACTCCGCTGCTGCCGAGTGGTGGTTCTTCGATCTTGTGCCACTCGGCCAGCCTGCCGATGTTTTTGTCGGTCCGGTGTCACCATGTGCGCAATGTCTTCTCTGCACAGGCCACGCCGAACCCGTCATTCCGCTCCCTGCGAAATTACTCGATGAGTGCAGGGTCAATCGCGAAGAAAGTCAGTGTGACAATGCCGCCGCCGAAATCGAAATGTTCCACGGTGTCAATCCATCCAGGCACCCACCGCTGCCGTTCCGTCGCAGACTCCCGGCTTTCTTTATCCAGCCAGATGTCTGAAACACTGAACACTTCGTCAAGCCGGCCCTGTGACCATCCCAGACTGAACTGCACAACCATGCCTGGAACAACCGTGTTCAACTCCACAAGCTGCCGCCCTTTCCAGACACGTGTGACGATGTCGATATCGAAGGTGTAAGGCGTGTTGATTCCGTCATTCGTCATTTCACTCGTCGGTTGAACATCGATCTTTTGTTTCTCTGCATCCACCGAGACCACCTTCCATCCCTGACCACGGCGCTGGTAATAGTTGAAGTCATCTTCCAGACTGATGACATGATTGTGTTTGATGGTGAACGTTTTCTGTTCTTCTGGCAGCGGTGGAATGCTGTTCTCTTCCCCTTCCGGAGGTGCAAAAAAAATAACCGTGAACGTGTGTGCCGATCGGAATGTCCCTGATTTCGGCCAGCGCACCATGGTGCCAGACCATGCCGTAGGGCGGAAGTGCGAAGTAATGCAGCGGTCCGACGTGGTAGCGGCCCTTCACATCTCCATCCAGTCGGATACCACCGCGACGGTTGACGGGATCGATGAAGATCAGTTCACCGGAGATGTACGTTGCTTTGTCTGCTGGCGGAAACTGCCCGGGCTGAGAAACGTAGTCCTCAATCTCCTGACCGTCCTGCCCGAACAGCGGCACGACAGCGGAGAGCACCAAAAAAACCGCTAATGATCGCTGATAAGATGTGAACATCGAACATGCTGTCGCCAGGGAATATCAGGCCATCTGAAAATATATCACAGCACACGTGAGCCTCTTGCGACGGTCGACTTGTCGTGCAGAAGTTGAATACGTTCTCAGCACAGCCTGCAGAGCGTCGAGCGCCTGCCGCGGATCAGGGTAAAGGATGAGAAACCACAACAGAAATCTGTCTCAGTTTCTGCATCGGAACAGGGTGTCTTCAGACAGTTACCCGGAAAAACGGCGCCGCGTTCTGAGTCTGGAAGGGCTCGCTGAACCAAACAGATTCGTTGTCAGTGCATGACAGTCCAATACTCTCTGAGCGCCGCTGATTTCTTCAACTGCCGGCAGATGTGACCAGAGTTCAGAGGTGTCACAGCTATCGACGCCGGACAGATGCTGAGCCAGCAGGACCAGTGACAGCACATCCGCGCCGCAGTAACGGACAAGCTGATCGCGAGCTGCAGCATCCTTGCGATCCTGCCACCGGGCCCACAGCTGAACAGCCACATCACCGTCAGTATTACACAGGTCAGACGGCCTGCTGATCTGTAGTTTGTTTTCGATCGTCTTCAGGCCACCGATCAAACCGGCGTGGTAACTCAGCCAGCGCAAATCGAGATGCGGGCATGGAAGGCCCGGAATGTGGAATGTGTCAAGGACCCGCGGCACATCAAAACTTGCGCCATTAAACGAAACAAGCAGCGAAACATCGTCGAGCAGGTCAAGAAAATCGTCCAGGTTCTCATGCTCGACGAAGGTATGAAGCCGTCCCTGATGCCAGCAGGCGATGACCGTAATCAACGAGTCCATCTCCAGGCCGCTGGTCTCGATGTCGAAATACGAAGTCTGGTCGAAGAATTCCGCCAAAATCCGCCACTGGTCCTGAGGACACAGCCGAGCAACGAAATATCCGATGTCATTTCGCTCAAGGGCTGCCACCGCACAACTTACCTCAGACAGTAGATTTGCTCTGAGACCCTCGGGAATCTTCGACGCATTTTCAATGACATCGTTCCATGTGCGGATGCCACTATCGTGAAGCCGGGCCAGTCTGGCCGGACCAATTCCGATGCAGAGTCGAAGTGATTCAGTAATCAATGGATACGGGTCCGTTTGGACAGGAGAATACGGCTCGCATTTTGTAATCGATTCTCAAGGATTTCTTGGTCCTCGTCAGGATCAGGCGGAATAACGCCCTGTCGCGCTTCGATCTCGATCTGAATCACGGCCGGAGGTACGGCTTCACCGGTCAGCAGCGCGGTAATCAGACTTGATGTGCAGGCAACCGCAGCATTTGATTCCACCAACAGCTCTTCGAGTTCGGCATCCGGCACTCCAGGCGGAAGGGCTGGCACACACGAGGGACATCCGGCCCGGCAGTCACAGTCATTGATCATCGTCTGACAGAGTTTCAGCACATCCATCAGAATCTCGAAGACCTTTTCAGCATATCCAACTCCACCTTCGATGGTGTCAAACAGGTACAAGGCGCTCTTCCAGTTGTCCTGTTCCAGTTTGACAAGCGACACGTCTGTTTCGATGTTCTGTTTGTCACACAGGCACAAAGCGGGGACGGTCTGCCGCAGTATGTAGCTCAAACCGTACAAAGCGGCACCAACATGACGTTTGTCGGCTTTTTCGACTTTGCGGCACCATTCAGCCGGCGGGTGCAATGCGAAGCCGGCTGTATCGTAGATGAACGGATCAAGTGTGATTGGACCGTAGCCGATGTTTTCGAGTGAGCGTTCGCGAATCTTTTTGTACAGCTTCGGCTGGCGATTAACGTTGATGTAACCAAAGTCCAGCATGGCTTGGTTGAGGTCATACTGTTCCAGCGATTCCGTAATCGTGACGCGACTCTCCCAGACACATTCGGTGTAGTAGTCAACATCAACTGGCTCAACACGACACAGCTTCTTTTCCAGATCGAGCTCCATTGACATGTAACGCCGACCAAGGTGCTGGTAGATTGCATCCTTGTACAGGGTCCCGCGCGCACCAATCGGGTCGAGTTCCCCGATCACTTCGGTGCCGCAGTAAATGTCGATGTTGTAATCGGTCATTCCTCGCAGGTTGACACCCTTGGCGGGATAATCGCGCAGCGCATATCGATAATTGCCATGATACGCCCTGAGACTACCATCTTCCCGCAGGACCTCCAGAGCCGCCGGATAACCAGGTTCAGGGAACACTGCTTCTTCTTCGCGTAACGGATGCTCATGTGCTGCACAGGGCAAATGCTGCAGGAGGATGTAAGGATTGTCAGCATTCAGCCATGCGCGTTCGATGGGAGTGGACTGAAGGAATTCCGGGTGATTCACGAGATACTGATCAATGGGTGTATCACGTGCTGCGTAGATGATCAAAGCCTGTGAACCTCGTCTGCCCACTCGTCCGGCCTGCTGCCAGAAACTGGCCATCGAGCCGGGATGGCCATTCAGAATGCACAAATCCAGATCACCGATATCAATGCCCAGTTCGAGCGCATTGGTACTGATGATTGTCGTGACCCGTCCGGCTGCAAGGTCGCGTTCCAGCTTTCGCCTTTCGCTGGGCAGCAGTCCGCCGCGATAGGGCTTCACCTTTTCCTGCAGATCGCCGTGTCCGTCGACGACTGCACGACACAGCCGTTCAACCTGCTGACGGGAATGGCAGAAGCAGATTGTTCTGACGCCGAGCTGCGTTGCTTTGCGAATCAGGGGAATACTGACGGAGCCAGGGCCTTTTCGGTAGAGCGCATGACCATGACTCTGCACTACAGGTGGATTGATCAGATACAGATCGCGCTGTGGTCGTGGTGCCCCGTCTTGGTCCACGACGTGAAACGGACGCTGAAACAGCGCTTCAACGTGTTCCCGTGGATTACCGATCGTTGCCGACGAACAGACAAACGTCGGTCGGCTGCCGTGTATTTCACAGGCACGGACAAGGCGCCGCATCACATTAGCTACATGAGACCCGAAAGCACCGCGATACGTATGAACTTCGTCGACAACAACGTAGCGGAGTCGCGACAGAAATGTTCGCCAGCGCCGGTTGTGGTTGGGCAGGATCCCGGAGTGCAGCATGTCGGGATTCGTGATCATAAAGTCGGCCTGTGACTGAATCCGCATGCGTTCTTCACGCGGCGTGTCACCATCGAATGTGCCAAGCCGCGGTTCAGCTCCCGCCGCTTTGAGCAGCCTGCCGAGTGTTCCTTCCTGGTCGCGAGACAGAGCCTTTGTTGGATACAGCAGGGCAACTCCGAATGGAGCATCGGCCTGCAGGTATGCCTGCAGTATGGGCAGCAGAAATGATAGAGTCTTTCCGCTGGCCGTGCTGGAAACCAGTACCGTATCCTGGTCTCGGCGGATGGATTCGAACGCTTCGCTCTGGTGCGAATACAACTGGCGAAGGCCGCTTGATTTCAACGCCTCGGCCAACTTCGGGTGCAGACTGTCGGGCAGGTTCTCGAATTCCCCCGCATGGGCATCCAGAACCGTGTGCGAAGCGATCTGTGCAGCAAATCGACGTTCCATGAAATCGACAAATGTCGCCATCGGCGAAAGGTCGGAAGCTGCCATCACTCGCGTCCATTCGTATGTAATGTTACGGCATCAGCAGGGTGTACGATTGTTCGAACACGGAAGACTGAAACGGTCCTGGAATCAGAACCGCTGTTGCCGGTTGCCCACGCCGTTAAAATACGTTATTGCCTGGTTTTTTTCCAGATGTCCGGCCGATGCTGATCCCGGCAGTCATTTTCATCTTAATCCCGGGAGGAATGATGATCTTAGCAGGACGCCTGATGTTTCCTGCTGAGAGGCGGGAAATGATGTGGAGAAAAAGGATGCGGAGACCCTGCAGGTTTGGTGGGCATGGCCGGAGGCAATGCATCCCTGGTGTTAAAACTGTGCCGTGGGCAGAGAAATGATGGAACCAGCTAATGAGTTTCATGTATAGAATCGAGTATACTGTGCGTCTCGATTGACGTGATCAAAACAGGCGAATGACGATGCACATCATTTGGTTGCATCGCTGGCTTCCAGCGGCGACACCGGAGTGGGGCAGGAAGAACACTCACTCCGGACTTTCGCGTCGCGTGGCGTCCGGGAAAATGATCCGTAATTAAGTCAGGTCCTGTCGTGATGAACCGAAGATGCAGGTTGGGTTGTTTGATTCTCGCCGCCGCTGCTGTTGCGTGCACGAGACGGCCTTCCTGCGCCAGTGAACCTGACCGTTATCTGAAGGAGATCAAACCCGTACTGCGAGAGCGTTGCTACTCCTGCCATGGTGCACTCGAACAGAAGGCCGGGCTGCGAGTCGACACCGCACAGCAGATGATCGATGGTGAAATTCTCGAAAACGGTGAGTTACTCTCCCGGTTAACTCATGATGATTCTGATGTGCGCATGCCGCCGGAAGGTGCGCCTCTCAGCCTGCCGCAGATCGTGGCAATTCGCGATTGGATCGAAGCGGGCGCGCCCGTACCGGATGGGGAAAAACCGGAAGACGATCCCTCCCTGCACTGGGCGTTTCAGCGAATCGAGCGTCCTCAAGTGCCGGCGAGCGATTTCCTGGATCCACTGGACGCGTTTCTGGCGGTAAAACACACCGAGCACGACCTTTCAGCCCCAGCCCGAAGCCGAACGCGGAATCCTCTTGCGCCGATTGTATCTCGACCTCATCGGTCTGCCGCCAACAGCCGAGCAGCTTGCCGACGAAGAGGACTTCGAACAGATCGTTGATCGGTTGCTGGCCAGTCCGCATTACGGTGAACGCTGGGGTCGGCATTGGATGGATGTCTGGCGCTATTCAGACTGGTTTGGGCTTGGCGAGCAGTTGCGCAACAGCCAAAAGCACCTTTGGCGGTGGCGGGACTGGATCGTGAATTCGCTGAACCTGGACAAGGGTTACGACCGCATGATTCTGGAGATGCTGGCCGGGGACGAACTGGATCCGGAGAATCCGGACGTGGTCGTCGGCACCGGATTTCTGGCTCGGAATTATTATCTCTTCAACCGGACAACCTGGCTGGACGACACAAGCGAGCACACGGGCAAGGCGTTTCTGGGTCTGACAATTAACTGCGCCAAGTGTCATGATCACAAGTTCGACCCCATCAGCCAGGTTGACTACTATCGTTTCCGGGCGATCTTCGAGCCGCACCAAATCCGGCTCGACGCGGTTCCCGGGCAGACTGATTTCGATATAGACGGTTTGCCGCGTGCCTTCGACGACCATCCCGATGCAGAAACCTGGCTGCACGTTCGCGGAAACCCTGCGGATCCTGACAAAACCACCAGAATTGAACCGGGCGTTCCCAAGTATCTTGCCGATTTTGCACCGGAGCCACAGCCGGTTGAGCTTCCACTGAGCGCCTGGGCTCCGGGAGTTCGCGATTATGTGCAAAGGGATCAACTGGCTGCCGCGGAACGAAAACTGAAGCAGGCTGATGAAGGGCGGAAGCAGGCACGTGCCGTGGAGTCTGAGTCGACCGTCGTCAGTGCGTTACCTGAAGAGCTGAAGCGGGAATCGGTCCCGGCTGCTGAGGAATCGGCATCATCGGTTCCGGCTGCCACCGTGTTAGCGGAAGCCAAATTCGTGGAGGCCCAGGCAGAATTGCGGGCGCTGCGGGCCAGAATCGGTGCGGACAACGCTGTTTTGCGTGGCAGAGGTAAAAGTGATCCAGCGTCGGCTGTCCAGCTGGAACGGGAACACGCTCTCGCCGTGGCCAGAGTGAACGTGCTGACGGCCAAAGCCGGAAACGAGGATGCCGTGAAGAAGGCCCTGACGTCCGCAGAAATGGCACTCAGGAAACCCGTGGACACAGACTACACGTCGCTGCGCGGCAGCTTCAAAGGACTGGAAACTCCCGAACACACGGAACCGCAGTACTCTGCCACGTACACCAAAACCAGTACCGGCCGCCGCACTGCGCTGGCACGCTGGGTCACCTCCCGCGAGAATCCGCTCACTGCGAGAGTGGCTGTCAATCACATCTGGCTGCGTCACTTTGGCCAGCCGCTGGTCGAGAGCGTGTTTGATTTCGGTCGCTGGTCTGCTCGACTTCCTCGCGGCGGAACTGATCGAATCCGGTTGGAGCATGAAGCATCTGCACCGCCTGATTCTTACATCCAAAACCTGGCGTCGAAGCTCGTCCAGCCGAAATTCCGATCCGGACACGCTGGCCAGAGATTTCGGCAACCATTTTTACTGGCGTATGAACTCACGACGTATGGAATCACAAGCCGTCCGTGATGCAATACTTCATCTCGCGTGCCGGCTGGATCTGACACAGGGCGGGTCATCCATCGACCCTAGGCCTGATGCACGCCGCCGGAGTCTTTACGTCAAACACTCGCGCGACGAGCAGTCGCTGTTCCTCGCAATGTTTGACGATGCGGATATTCTGGCCTGCTATCGCCGAAACGAAAGTGTCGTGCCGCAACAGGCACTGGCGATGGCAAACAGCAGGCTGGCGCTCGAAATGAGCGAGGCGACACCAAGTGTGATCGGTGAGCAACTTGGTGACCAGGAATTTTCCGGAAAAGCATTTCAGCGGGTTTTGTGTCGCAGACCCACATCCGACGAGTTGGCTGAATGCACTGAGTTTTTGAAGCAGATACCCAATCGCGCACGGCTGATTCACGCCCTGCTGAATCACAACGACTTCCTTATGATTCGATGAACCCGGAAATCCAGCACTCAATCGCGCGCCGTCAGTTACTCCACGGGACCGGTCTCGGCTTCGGCGGACTGGCGCTCAACAGCCTGCTCCAGGCCGGAACGCGGCCACAGCTGACAGGAGAGCCACACTTTGCACCGAAAGCCAGGAGTGTCATCTGGCTGTTCATGCGCGGCGGCGTCAGCCACATGGAAAGTTTTGATCCCAAACCGGCTCTGAACCGATTTGCCGGAAAATCGATTCCTGACACGCCGTTTGCCGATGTCCTTGCCCCGGAGAAATTTAAGGAATTGCGGGTCGTCGTGGTGAATGATGCCAATGGAAAGCAGCGCAACACAATTTACCCGCTTCAAGTCGGCTACAGGCCGTTCGGTGAATCCGGCGCTGTGGTGAGCAAGTGGTTTCCGCACATTGGCTCGTGCGTCGATGACATCGCCATCGTCCGCTCGATGTGGACGACCGACAACAACCACGGTGCCCAGATCCAGTTCCATTCCGGCCGCCATATGCTGGATCCACGGGCCCCCACGATCGGGGCCTGGATCAACTACGGTCTGGGCACACTGAACGAAAATTTACCGCAGTTCATCAGCATGGGACCACGTTATTTTGACAAACGAGACGGCCATTACCTTGGTCCCGCCTATGACGCAGTCACTCTGAAAATTGACCCGAACCAACCGCTCAATTTTGCCAAACCGCAGGGAAACATGTCGGCTGAGGATCAATGGCAAAGCTTCCAGCTGACCGGCCGACTCAATCACCTCGCCGCGGAACTGTATCCGCATGATCCGGTTCTGGAGGCGCGCATAAAGTCATACGAACTGGCTTACCGCATGCAGACCACAGTTCCCGAGGTGGTCAACTTTGGCCAGGAATCCAGAGAGACGCGGAAACTCTACGGCCTGGATCAGAAAGAAACCAAACCCTTCGGCGAGCAGTTGCTGGCGGCGCGCCGATTTGTGGAACGCGGGGTGCGTTTCATCCAGATCATGCACGGAGACGGTGCTGCCGGAGCGTGGGATCAACATTCCCGATTGCGCGAAAATCACGCCCGGCTGGCCATGCAGGTAGATCAACCTACGGCCGGATTGCTGACCGATCTGAAGCAGCGAGGCCTGCTCGACAGTACTATCGTCGTGTTCGCCACTGAGTTTGGTCGCACGCCGGGTTCGCAGCGTGCGGATGGGCGCGATCACCACCCATTCGGGTTCAGTGTCTGGATGGCGGCGGACTCCGCGGCGGTGTGGTTCATGGTGCGACCGACGAACTGGGATTCCACGCCGTGAAACACCCACACTACGTTATCGACATCCACGCCACGATCCTGCACCAGCTCGGGCTCACACCAAACAGCATGGAAGTTGCCGGACACAAACGCCTGGATCGTGATTTTGGGCATGTCATTCGGGAAATCATTGCATGAACCCGTATGAGACCGGCATCCAGGGTACAATCGTCAGAGACATCGTTGCGTAGACTGGTCACCCCGGTCTGCATTACTGAATCCGCATCAACGCGCTGCGTGTACGCACAAATAATGCTCCATCAGCGATTGCGGGGTTAGCCACCACGGAGTCCCCCATGTCGTTGACGGCCAGGATTTCGAGTTCAGGTCCTTCCTTGAGCACAACGATCCGTCCGTTTTCACTGGCCACGTAAACTTTGCCATCACCGTAGACCGGAGACGCAAAATAGTTGCCTTCGTTGCGAATGCGGGCCGGACCGAAGACGGATGATCCGTCTTCAGTATTGAAACACGTGGCGATTCCGCCCGCTTTCACCAGCAGCATGCGGTCTTTGACAACGAGGGGTGAAACAATATGGTCGGTGTGTTTGGTCGGATGCTTCCAAAGCACATGTGTCTTGGTGACATCACCACGTCCACCGGCTTTCACGGCCACGATAAACTGGTCTGCCGGATCTTTGGCCTCAAAGGAAGCGCCGGCAAAGTTGTCCGGATGCAGGAAAGCGGCATCCAGTTCTCTGCCTTCCAGATCTCCGTCACGGTCCAGATCGCCTCGACCGAATGTTTTTCGGTAAAAGCTTTCCGGCACGGGACGTTTGCCAACAAAAGCCTGAATTTCATCTCGCGTGAGCTTATCGTCGTTATTTCCTGTGTCTGCCCGATCCACTGATGCCAGCCACTGGTTCGCGATGCCACCACTTTGCAGCGAGATATAAACGACTCCATCGCGACAAACCGGAGTCGTCTTGATGTTTCTTAGTAGTGTGCGAGCCTTCCAGAGGCGTTCACCGGTGTGCGGGTCATAACCTACCAGAATCCCGGTTCCAGCGACGACCAGTTCGTCACCGTTGTCGGTCCGGCAAATGACGGGGTGAGAGTAATTGACCGCCATGTCGCTGCGGTCGTCTTTCCATCTCAGGTCGCCGGTGATTCTGTCGAAAGCATACATGGCGGGGTACAGATCATCGTCCTGAAGAAAGATGACCATGTCATCATACAATACAGGTGACATCCCGGCTCCCCACTTGAAAACGAAGTAAGGTACCGGCAACTGCTTGTGCCAGACATCTTCACCGGTCTTGGCGTCCACGGCGACCAGGCCCAGTGTCCAGAAGTAGAAATACACACGATCACCGTCAATAGCCGGTGTCGTTGACGCATAGCTGTTTGTCTCATGTGTGTCGTCGATATCTCCGACCGGCCATTGCCGCTTCCATAACTGTTTACCCGTCACAACGTCGTATGCGACAAGTCCAACCTCATTCGTGCCAAATAACGTCGACGTTACAACTCGGCCCTCAGCGACAACCGGGCTGCCAATTCCGTCTCCCAGCGCAGCGGTCCACGAAACGTTTTCGGTACTTGAAAACCGGACGGGAAGCGAATCTGAGTCATTTGAGATTCCCGTGCAATTGGGGCCGCGGAATTGTGGCCAGTCAGCACCAAACCCGGGAACGACACCTGTAAACACCAGGCAGAACAGACTCAGTCGAATCATCAGAAAACCTCACGCTGATTTTTGATTGAACACTGGAATCAGGCTATTCCAGAACGGATTCTTCGGAATACGCATTGTCGTCTTCTTCAAACACGGATCGATCTGAAGACACGTCCAGTTCCCAGACTGTTTCCAGTCGCCCAACCGGTTCATCGTCCAATGGTAACGACTGTTGAACCGTCTCCGAGTCTGACTCCGTCCTTAAGTGATTGTTTGTCGTGGAAGATGATGGAATTCGCAAAATACCCGGACACGGAACGGACCGGCTTTTGACCTGAACAGTCAATGTGGGCCACAAATTGCGGGTGGTCACGAACTGTATCGAGTTGTGTTGAACCAGCACGGTATCACCAGCCATCGCGGGTCCAACCGTCGGATGCCAGTAGACTGCCGCCGGTGCTGTCAGAAAGACAGTGGAATCAGGATACAGTTGATGTTCACCCGGTGTAAACCCAATCACGTCGGCCTGATCGGCCCGCTGCCATTCACTGGGCAGGCCAAACTTCTCGTAGATTCGGCGTACCTTCTTCCATACATCACCAAGTTGCGCGCCGTTGCGTGAAAAGCATTGGCCCGCTGCGTGCATCAGGACGACCTTTTGATATGCATCTGCCAGGTCGTCTGGAACCGTATCCAGACAGACTGTTCGGCAAACACCAACATGCAGCCCCCAGCGCCGAGCCATGCAGGATATGACGGCATAGCGTTCGATCGGATTTTCACCATACAACCAGTGCCGAAACCGCTCGTTGCGACCATCGGCGCAGACCTGGATTCTTACGGGTGTCACGGTTCGCTTGATCAGACGGTGGCTGACTTCACCTGCCACTTCGGCTTCAGTCATTCCACGGCGGATTCGATGTGCACTTGCTTCGACAGCATAGGTGGCCACGCGACCCAGTTGTCGGAGTCGCCGGGTGTCCAGTTCCGTGAGCGGCAAACGCAAGCTGGCTATTCGTTGGGGAGCACCTAAAGTGTCTGTGGTACCCGAATCACTGATGACGCAACGTCCGCGACACAGATCCGAGATGAGGTCCTGATGAGGCTGAAACCATTCCCGCTGTTTCAGCTGAAAACCCAGGCCAAAAGCCTCCCTTTCGAAGATTTGTGCTGAGTCAACTGCATTTGTGGCAAATAACCGTGCGTCTCGTGTGACAAAGATGCTGGTACGACTACTGTCCGTTGTGCAGCGATAGAGGTCGGCACCGGCAGTGAACCACGCGATATTTGTCGGATCCTGCAGCAACACTGCATCCGCATCCAACTGAATCAGCAGATCCTGAATCTGAAGCTGTTTCGCCTCGACATCCGACCGCCTTGAAGCATCCTGAACCAGCAGCTTCTGAGGCGGTTCATGTTGGCTCATGAGCGGGTCCCGGGAATTCTTGGGGCGATTTCGTGACGCGCCTGACACCTTGTAGAGACTGGCCGGCGCAGGAAGTCAATGTGCTGGCAGGCATGCTATCGACAAACCTGCAGAAACACCGGACAAAAACCACCGTGAATATACTGATTTTTACTGTTTGCGACGCAGGTTGATGTCGGCGAGAATGCTGGCCTGTAAAAATTGATGCGACCGAAAATGGAATCTCCGGATCTGCCAATCAGTCACAGGACTCATCGTTTGACTCGGCAGGAATCTGACAAAGAAGACCTCATTCAAGAGGCCACAGCGCTTGTTGAGCGCGCAGAAATTGAATGCGAAGGATGGTCCAAAATCATCACCGTCGGCTTCTTTCAGGACGGTCGCTGCGCCGTCTATTTCGACCAGGATCTATTTTATCAGTTTGATGACCGAGGGCTGCTCCGCCGCGCCTTTGAAGCTGGCTTTCTCTACCGCAGTCAGGGATCAGGATTGGCTCAATTAGATCGACGGAGGACCACCGGAGTGAATACCGACAGCGTGCCGGTCATTCTGGACCGCTTGGACCTGTCGGTTTCCCAGCTGCAGGATTTTCGCGAACGAATGACGGTTCGTGTCCTCCGTCTCCGCGATGCGATTGCCAAGGAACAATATTGTGTTCGTCGGGCTGTCACCCCCGACGGAGACATCCCAGCCGGGACGTTGCCACTGTTCAATGCCGTGTTACGCCACGGTACGGAGTTTGTCGCACCACCTGCCGGCCCACGATGATGGTCGTCCATCGAGTGTTATCGCTGCGTATCGGTTCTTGAGTCGACTGTCCGTCGACCTCGTCATCGCGAATCGTTCCCACGGGTATTAATGAGTTTCCGGAGTGCCACCGTGGCCCGGCCATTCACGAATCCATCCTGTGGGACACGCCCACAAATCCGGGACGCTTGATTTACAACCTCTAAGGTTTACCGTGTGGACGGCAATTCGTCGGACGCTGATGACCTCGCCATACAACGTGGGCCGATTGGAAATGACCTTTACGCTCATCCTGATGAGACATTCACGTGCCGCCGACGGACAGAGTTGCCGGGATTTTGACCGGGAACTCACTGTTGCGGGCGTTCGACTGGCGGCAGACACAGGACGATTGCTAAGTGAGCTGTGTGTCGTTCCTGATCTCATTGTGACATCCGCCGCCGTCAGAACTGTACAAACCGGACATTACGTGGCAGAAAAGCTGGAGTCGCACATCCGGCTGGTCACTCGGCAGGATCTCTATCAGGCGGCCCCAACGGCTTACCTGTCGGCAATACATGCGGAGGCAACGCCCATCACATCCACGATACTCTGCATTGGACATAACCCGGGTATCGGATTGCTGATTTCAAGTCTCGCCGGTCATCGACTGACCGTTCCTCCGGCAACCGCCGGTATTTTTACGATAGCGACTGCGGGCTGGTTTGAATTGCCAACACTCAGCAGTGAAATCGCGCAACTCACGCATCTGATTGTCGGCGCACAACTGAGCAGCATGAACTGACATTCCCGTTCTGAGATTTGCAGTCTGAACATTCACAAATGCAGGCCGATCAATCCCCACCATCAGAATCGCTGATTGCTGTAACAGCCTTATCGCGAGTGCACGGACTTGGCCCACGACTGATTACGGCACTGCTGCACCACTTTGAGTCCGCTGGTGCCGTACTGCGACAGCCGCAAGAAATTCTCCAGCAGGTGGATGGTCTTGGACCGGCTATCGCTGACCGAATTGTCCAGTTCGATGAGGATGAGGCGACAGCATACCTCAGCCGTTGTCGTGAACTGGGCGTGGCACTGTATCAACCCCAGGACGATCAGTATCCAACATCACTGGCTCAGATCGTCGACGCGCCTGCACTGCTGCATTGTCGAGGCTCCCTGGTGGCTCAGGACCAGTTGGCCATTGGAATCGTTGGCTCCCGCCGGTGCAGCCCGTACGGAATTCGGCATGCAGGACGACTTGCCGGTGCCCTCGTGAGGGCCGGGTTTACCGTCGTGAGTGGGCTGGCGCGCGGCATTGATGCGGCTGCTCATCGCGGTGCACTTGCAGCCGGTGGACGCACAATCGCTGTGCTGGCAACCGGAGTGGAATCCATCTATCCGCCCGAGCACGAGGAACTGGCGAAACAGATCATGGAGCAGGGGGCCCTGATCAGTGAATGTCCGCTGGATCAAAAACCGCGTCGAGGTCTTTTCCCACAGCGGAATCGAGTCATCAGCGGAATGTGCCAGGGGGTCATTATCGTTGAAGCTACTCGTCGGTCCGGCGCGTTGCACACGGCACGCCATGCGATGGAGCAGGGACGTGAGGTTTTCGCACTTCCAGGACCGGTAGAAAGCCTCACCAGCGAAGGATGCCATGACCTGATTTGTGATGGAGTCAACCTGATTCGCAATGTTGATGACGTTCTCGACCAGCTGGGCCCGCTGGCCACTCCGGCGAAACCGGATTCAGACAAGACGGTGCATCACCCTCGTGAGATGGTACTGAACCCTCAGGAGTCAGAAATCCTGAACGCAGTTTCGACGACCGGTACACCCGTCGACGACGTGGTCCGTGCAACAAAGTTGGACCCCTCACGGGTTCTCTCCACCCTGACGGTCCTGGAAATGCGGCGATTTGTCCGCCGCCTGCCCGGCAACATGGTCATTCGAACATAGCAATGTCCCGCCTGCTTTGCGTACCGAGCGAGACGAACGGGGACTGAGGTCCGTTTCCTCGCTCAATGGTGTACAAAACAGGCTAGACGTCACACAGTTCAACCGCTTCCGCCAGACTTGTCAGGGGATCCTGGCGCGGCAGGAATTCCTGGCCGAGGTAGCCATCGTAGCCCGAATCAACAATCGCCCGGCAAATGGCTGGATAGTTGAGTTCTTGGCTGTCGTCCAGTTCATGGCGTCCGGGATTGCCGGCGGTGTGGTAGTGACCGAAGTATTCGTGATTTTTCTGTATGGAACGAATGATGTCACCTTCCATGATCTGCATGTGATAAATGTCGTAGAGCAGCTTGAAGTTGTCTGAGGCAACTTGTTTCACAAGTTCAATCCCCCATTCACTCCCGTCACACATGTAATCCGGGTGATTGACCCGACTATTAAGCAGTTCCATGTTGAGAATTACGCCGGCTTTTTCGGCGACCGGTACAATCCGCTTCAGTGCTGTCAGACAGTTTTTCATACCGGTACGGTCATCCAGGCCGTTGCGATTGCCAGAGAAGCAAATCACATTGCGGAAACCTGCCACAGCGTTGGCCTCTATCCCCTTGTTGATTGACTCCAGACAGGTTTCATGATTTGCGGGATCATTGAGCCCCCGCACAAGAGCGTGTGACTTTGTCATGGTGCAGACCAGTTGATGTTTCTTCAGCACCGGGAACTCCTCCGGCATGAGAAGATCCAGACCGGCCATTCCCATTGATGCGGCTGCTTCAGCGAGCTCTTCGAGGGCGATGCCTCGAAAGCACCATCGGCAGATACTTTGTTTGAGACGCCCATTCTTCACGGTCCGGTTTGGCACCTCAGCGTGGGCCATGACAGGGCCGGTGGCCAGTGCTGCGCCAGCCTGGAGCACAGATCGACGTGAAAAATGAGTTCGAGATTCACTGATCATGATGACATTCCGGTCTGCAAAAATGGACGCTGGCGGATCCCCGCCGTTGGTTTCGAACTTGGTTCCGTTATTGTATGTCCTAATCAGACGCCACGGCTCACGCCGTGGAATGTACACTGCTGTGCATTCGGGACTTCCGTCTCACCGGATTCACAGCAGCACCAGTCTGTCGCGTGCAGCTCACAACATTACACAGAAAGTCATCTTTTGGAATCTCAGTTCCCTTCAGATATGTTACAGCGAATCGAACGCAGTGGGGTCATCGCCGTTCTGATTCTGGAAGACGCAGCTCATGCCGTACCACTGGCTCAGGCTCTTCTCGCTGGAGGTGTTGATGCGATGGAACTCACTTTGCGTACCGATGCAGCCATCGATTCGCTCAAAAAAATTCGAGAACACGTTCCCCAAATGCTGGCAGGGATTGGCACCGTCTTGAACGCCGAGCAGGTTGATCACGTCGTGGCAGCCGGTGCCCATTTCGCGGTGTCACCAGGATTCAATGCGAATGTGGTCAGAAAGGCTCAAAGCGCAGGGCTGCCATTTGCACCCGGCGTAATGACACCCACCGACATCGAAGCTGCGATTCAGCTGGGTTGTCGGGAGCTTAAATTTTTTCCTGCGGAACCCGGAGGAGGACTGACCATGCTCAACAGCATGCGAGCACCTTATGCGCACCTTGGCATTCGATTCGTACCGCTCGGCGGCGTGAATGCAGGTAACATGGCATCATGGCTCAGTAATCCCGGAGTATTCGCGGTCGGGGGATCCTGGTTGACGCCGAAACAGGCGATCAGTGATCGGAACTGGGATGAGATCACGCGTCGAGCAGCCGAGGCCCGTGAAATTGCAGATGCACGCAACAGCCGGAAACCACCAGTTGCCGGCAACGATTCCTGACTCGATCGATTCATCTCCTGGAAACTCACATATGCCTCACTTCATCACCTTCGGTGAAATCATGATGCGGATGGCTCCGGCCGGGTTCCTGCGCCTGCAACAAACTCTGCCTGGTTCCATCGACGTAACATTCGCGGGAGCAGAAGCCAACGTCGCAGCCTCGCTGTCGATGCTGGGAGCCGATGTCGGATTCGTCACCGCGCTGCCGGACAATCCACTCGCGGACGCCTGCCTCAACACACTGCGCGGACTGTGCATCGGAACATCAGGAGTGCTCAGGTCAACTGAAGGTCGTCTTGGCATTTATTTCGTCGAAGCGGGAGCTAATCAGCGTCCCAGTCGTGTTACATATGACCGGGAAGGTTCCAGCATCGGCCTCACACCGTCCGGTATATGGGACTGGGACCGGCTGCTCACCGGCGCAGAGGCGCTGCACGTAACCGGTATTACTCCGGCACTCTCGAAAGAGGCTGCGGAGTCCACGCTCGCGGCCGTCCAGGCAGCTCAGTCGCAGCAAGTTCAGGTCTCCTGCGATCTCAATTACCGCGCTAAACTCTGGAATTGGCAGCCTGGCACGGAGCGCCAGCAACTGGCAGGAGAAACGATGTCTCAGATCCTCCGTTTCGTCGATGTGCTCATCGCCAACGAAGCCGACTGTGGGGATGTTCTCGGGATCCATGCGGGTCACAGCCATGTTGAATCCGGTAACGTCGAAGTAGACGCCTATCCGGATGTCGCCAGGCAAGTTGCAGAACGTTTTCCGAATGTCAAACTGGTCGCGACCACACTGCGTGAGAGTATTTCCGCGAGCCACAACAACTGGGGTGCGATGCTGTTTGACGTTGCAGGGGACAAAGCCTTCTTTGCACCGGAAACCGCCGGTAATTACGAACCCTATGAAATTCGCAACATTGTGGACCGTGTTGGTGGAGGAGATTCGTTCTCTGCCGGTCTTTTGTTTGCACTGAACCACGAGGACTACGAGGGTCCTCATGAAGCACTGCAGTTTGCAGCCGCGGCTTCCTGTCTGGCTCACTCAGTCGTGGGCGACTTCAATTTCAGCAGCCGAGCGGAAGTGGACGCACTGATGGGTGGCAGTGCAGCAGGACGAGTGGTGAGATAGAAGTTGCAGGTGCAACATCTCAATGTCGGAAGTCGGGCAGACTCTGGTCGGTCGAAATGACTCATTGTCCGTGCCTCGCAGTTCCGCCCATCAGGGTTGCGATCCAGCGCGTGTCGTCAAAACCATTGAGTACAATATGTACTGTTATCGTGAGCGGCGCCGACAGCAGCATGCCGACCGGGCCCAAAACCCATCCCCAGAAGACCATCGAACAGAAAATCACCAAAGGTGACAGTCCGAGACCCCGCCCCATGAATCGAGGCTCAAGGAAATTGCCGATCACCATATTCACTACCACATAACCGACCGCACAGCTCGTCGCCTGCATCGTACCAAGTTCCAGCCAGGCAATCAGAACAGCCGGTAACGCGGCGACAATCGATCCAATATTGGGAATGAAGTTCAACAGGAATGTCAGCAGCATCCACAGCGAGATATAGGGAACTCCAATGATTCTCAGCCAGAGTCCGATCAGTATTGCTGTCGCAACACTCACTGAGGTCTTGATTGCCATGTATCGCTGAACGCTGCGGATCATTCGTTCGGCCTGTTGTGTCGTGTCAGCGCGTCGAGAGAACGCCCGAGCCAGCTTGTCTTCAAATGAACCCGCTTCCAGCAAAATGAAGACCACCATCAACATGATCAACAGAGCCCGGCTTAACAGATTGCCCAGACTGCCGGCGAGATGTGAGAGAAGGCTGACGACTATTTGCAGGTTAAACTGATCTAGGACTGTATTGGTCCATGCAGACGCGACCCATGAATCTGCGGGGTATGTCGGCGCTTCGTTAACAGCAGGTTGTCGCGGGGGCACGGGCTGACTGTCACGTGAAGCGGAAATAACAGATTCAGTGGGATCGTCGTGTTCCACGTCCAAATTCATTTTGGTGTCATCGGTTGCAGCAGATCGTACTGACGAATCCCCGTGGATCGGAGCCTGGCGTGGTCCAGCCGCATCATTGGCGATTTCTTTGTTGCCGTTCGCATCAGGATTCGGTGCTTCAGCTCGCGACAGCCAGGATTCAATTCTCCCTGCGATTCCGGGCTCCCGTCTTAAAATCTCGTACTTCTTTTCGATGAGTTGTTGATAGTAATCCTGATTTTTCGTGAACTTGGTGATGGACTCCATGACGACCGCCATCAGTACTGACGCAACAGCGCACAGGCTGCCAGCCACGATCAACATAGCCAGCCATTGCGAGATACCTCGCCGCAGCAGGCCAAAATAGGCAGGCGCACAAATCACGGAAAGGAAAACGGCCAGCAGCAGGGGATTCAAAATCGGTTCGGCCGCTCGCATGCCGGCGACGACGACCACAAATGCGGCCAGCATGTAAAGATATCGCACGCCGTCATGACGCGAAGGAACAGGTGGTGATGACATTACTGAACTCAAAGGTAAATGACTGAAAAATTCAGAGATGACAAATTTCCGGATCTGTGACTGTCCGAATGAAGGAGTGTTGGCTTTGTCTGTTACACGTCACTTTCAGCCGCAGCAGTGAATTCTCGCCGGTGCGCGATGACCTGAGCGGTTGCCAAGAAAATTGACGTCAGCGCGACCAGCCAGAGGACCTGAACAGGCCACGGTCCCTCTGCCAGCGATTGTGCGAATAGCGGGTTATCCCGGACCTCATCACCAGGCTGAACCCAGTCCACAAACAGTGCACGCAGGCGATACTGCACTGTAACTCGATTGATTATTGCCGGAATGAAACTAATAAATCCTTCCACTCCTGCTGTCCACATTACACAGAACAACATTGCCCGCTGAGGTGCAATCGCTCCAACCAACAGGAATACCGCTGCATAAGAGATGGAAGAGAATACACTCAGGGCAGCCATCCCGATCCAGATCTGCAGGACTGTTTCCAGACCAGTGAATACCAAAGCGATCGTCAGGCCGGCAATGGCCGCTGTGGATGCCCACGCGACGGCCACCACATACTTGCCCAGCAGCAACCAGAAAATGCCATTGGGACGAGTCGCCAGATAAACCCAACTGCGCTGCTCCAGTTCGGTCGCAATCGCCGGCCCGGTACTCAACAGCACTCCCATTGCACAGGTGATGCACGGCACCAGCAGATAGATCGCAACAGACCAGAAGAAATGCGAGTCAAAATCCGCAGAAGCATTTGCCAGCGGGAACACCCGAATCAATCCGGCAATCAGAATCGGAAATCCTGCAAGGACAAACCACCAGGTAATCCTCCCGGTGGTCATGATACGTGAGTATTCAAATCGCATGGTGGCAAACAGGACGCTCATAACTCACCCCGGTGAATCTTCATGAGTGAATTGAACAGGGTCTGCAGCGAATCATCGGCCGTTTTCATCTCATCCACTCGCAGACCGTGTTCGGCAATCCACTTCGGAAGCTCAGCGGAAAAGCCGGCGGCCCGCCGAGTTGCCACCCGCAACAGCTCAGCTCCCGACGGACTGCGGCTCAGACAGACACTATCCGCGAGACCCTGGCTCATGATTAAGCCAGCGAGTTGCTGCGGATCATTGCAACTGATCTGGACTTCCACCGGTAAATCAAAAAGCAGTTTGTGTACTTCGTCTGCGGTGCCCGATGCCAGCAGTCGGCCTCCTGAAATCAGCAGAAACGAATCCGTCACCGCTTCGATTTCGTGCAGCACATGACTGGCAAGAATGATGCTTCCGCCGCTGGCGATTCGGTTTCTCAACACTTCTGTCATTTCAGCCCGGCCAATCGGATCGAGTCCACTGAGAGGTTCATCCAGAATCAACAGCTGCGGATCATGAGCAATAGCCTGAGCAATTTTTGTCCGTTGTCGCATTCCTCGTGAATAAGCGGCAATTGGGCGGTTCATGCCATCGCGCATGCCCACCAGATTCATACAGTGTGTCGCACACTCTCGCGCCTGACACCGTTTCACGCCGTGCAGTTCCAGCAAAAACGTGACCCAGTTGAGTCCGGTCATCGAGGAATAAAGTCCTTCGAAGCTGGGACAGAACCCAATTCGTCTCATCAGATCCGGGTTATGGCGTGGGTTCTGACCGAGAACATGGACGGTGCCGCGGGTTGGAATCAACTGACCGATGAGCAGGTTCAGGAGTGTACTTTTTCCGGCACCGTTGGGCCCCAGCAATCCATAGGCTCCCTGGGGCAGCGTCAGGCTGATGTCATTGACACCCAATACGTTGCCGTACAGCTTGGTGACGGATTCAAACTGAATCAGCGGGGGTTCAGTAAAAGATTCACTCATCGAATTTCTGCGGTCACTTTGGTCTGTCGCAAGTTATGCACTCATGGAGGCTGAAACGCGTTTGTAAAGGATCGTTAGCGAAACCAATGTGACCATGGATAATACAGTCAGAGGGGCCACGATATCGATTTCTGTGTTCGGTCGAACGTCCAGCAGCCATCCCTGGACATCGGCGATTACATGGAACAGGGACAGCATTTCCAGCGGCGTTCGCGCGCCTGAATTAACAAATGATGACGTTACCAGATAAGCGAAGAACCCAAAGATCCACACGGCGAACCAGGCAAACGACGCGAACCGCGTTTCGGTCGTTAATGAGGACAGCATCAAACCGAGGCATGTGGTTGGAATCACCATCGTGACAGTCACTCCAAGAATACGTATCGGGATATCCCACGTTGCCAGGACGATAGAGATATCAGGCGAAAGCAGTACACCGGTGCAGTACAGCAGTATCCCCGGAAGCAGAGAAATCGCGAGGACGTAGCAAGCCACGGTCGCTGCCTTGCCGAAGATGTACTGGGTTCTGGAGATTGGTCGACTGAAATAGAGCAGGAATGCTCTCGAGCGGACGTCCTGAGAAATCAGCGGGGGAGCTGTTATGCCGACAACAGGTATCAGCATGATTGCCTGAGAACGCTGGTACAGGACCTGAAGTAACGAACACCAGAACGCATGGCGATATTTGACAAGGTCCGGTATCGCACTTGCGTTGACAGCAAATGTGTCCCGGATTGCTTCGCGTTCAGTCCGTCCAAGGAAAAGCTGCACAATCCCGCCCGTCATGAAGGCCGAGGCCTGGCCTTCGGAGGCTGCCTGCTCGAACAGATAAATGAGCACCGCCATCATCACACCCGGAACCCAGGCAAAAAACACGATTCTTCGCAACCACATGCTTTGCCATGCTCGACGTATTCCAATACTTGCGATGACTGTCCACTGGGACCTGGCGGTGGTCAGCTGACCGGACCATTCTCGATATCCGAGACTATGAATTGGCATGACTGGTTTCCTGCACAGCTTTCAGGAAGATCTCTTCGAGCGACGTGCGTGAAGGGACTAAGCTCCGCACAGGAGTGCTGGTGTCCGCAGCCGCCTGCCACACCATGGGAGAGACCTCTTCTTCCAGGCCGTAGACGCGTACGGAATAGTCAGAGATAGACTCTGTTTTCGCACCCCTCTTTCTCAGGAACTCGGTCAGCAATTGAGCGTTTCCCTGGACAGTGACCGTGAATGACGGATCCGGTGATCGACGAAGGATTTCGAGATCTTCACACAGAATCACTTGGCCAGCCACCAGAATCACAACACGATCGCACACGACCTGTACGTCGGGCAGAATATGAGTGCAGATAATGATCGCCTTGTTCATCTGGCGCGACAGCACCTGAATCCGGTTGAGCATCGATTCTCGTTCTTCCGGATCCAGACCTGATGTGGGCTCATCCAAAATCAACAGTTCGGGATCATGGACGATGGCCATGGCGAAACGGAGTTTCTGTCGCATCCCGGTTGAGTAGGTTTCGACATTCCGATACCGCTCCTGGCCCGTGCCACAAAAATCAAGAATCTCATGACTTCTTCGCAATGCCTCCGTGGCCGGGAACCGTGACAACTGAGCCGCCACCTGGACACATTCCACCCCCGAAAGACCGTGCATATAACAGTCATCTTCCGGCATGTAACCGACGCGTGTCCGGATTTCATCGCACTCGGCCAAAATATCATGTCCGAGCACCCGGCCAGTGCCTGATGTGCACCGAACGAGTCCCAGCAGCACCTTGATGAGGGTACTCTTTCCCGCCCCGTTGGGGCCCAGCAGCCCCGTAATGCCACCATCGATTTTCAGCGTGAGATTGTTGATCGCACGAAATGATCCGTAGTCCTTGGTGAGATGACTTAACTCAATGAGTGAGACTTGAGTCATTTTCTGAACCTGGCGGCCCATTGCCGGAAACCCCTTCCGCTATTGACGACTGTAGAAATCCGGTGAAAAACGTAATTACTGCCACCAAAACCGGCAATCGCGATTCTTGCTGAATTCACGCATCCTTTTGGATTCTGCCACAGCAATTCTCCAACTGCGGATTCGGCCGCTTGGAGATGGTGGCCGATTCAAGTCATGACACTCCCCTGCTGTCGCGGCACCGGATATGAAACGGCGTCGTCAACTGCTCCGCATGGAAGCACGTTCTCTCCTCTGAAACTCTTGGCGTCGTTCGAATCTCCCCTGACCACGGTCGGGGCCTGTTGTTGCCTGACTGGCAGGTATTGCTAGGCCAGTTGGACAGACCGGGTTCCTTACCGAACATTCAGACAGGGTAAGAACCAACCGGGCACAGCGTCATCATCCGAGGCTTCACTCCATGCCGCGCGTCTCATCCCGATCTCGGATACCCAATCTTATCGCGGGAACGATCTTGGCGTTGACCGCCGCAGTGTTGTACACGAACTTCGATCCGGTTCCAGTGGGTGAATCTCCGGCCCATGCATCGGCTCATGAATTTTCGGTCGTAGAAGAATTCAAGGTTCCGATACCGCCCGAGGCGGCAGAGTTACCGGTGGTTGAATCGAACCCGGATGATACCGAAGCCAACGATACCCGGGGTGTCACTGCACCCTCGACCCTGTCCAACCACGAACTCATCGAATACTGGATGCTGTTGCTGAAAGATGGCGCGGACTACCTGAAACAGTTTGAAACATACACTGCCGTCTTTCACAAACAGGAACGACTTGGCGGCGACCTCAGTAAGATTCAGGACATTGAACTGAAAATTCGTCAAAGTCCCGTATTCGCCGTGTACATGAAATGGCGAAATGGCGACCGCGGCCGGCAACTGCTGTACAGCGACGATTATAAGGATGGTGACATGGTCGTCAAACTGGGGGGATTTAAAGGGCGACTGCTGCCGGGATTCAGGCTGAATCCTATGGGAAGCAAAGCCCGTTCTGAAGCACGTCACCCCGTCACAGATTGCGGGATCATGGGCATGGCTGACCAGATGATCGCACGTCGCCGCAGAGACCTTGCAGTGGGTCATGGTATCCGATGCACGCGACTGCCGAACCAGGAATTCGACAGGCGAGACTGCTGCTGTTTTTTGATTGAATACGATTCGCCGCAAATCTCAAAGGAATATCGCAAGAGCCTGACTCTTCTTGATGCGAAATACCATTTCCCGGTGTTGGCTCGCAACTATATCTGGGCGACAGAAGCACATGATCTGTCAGAAGAGGATCTTGACGCCCTGACACTCGTCGAGAACTATTCGTTTACCAACATTGACTTCTCGAAGACCCTCACCACAGTTGATTTCAGCCGAGAGAATCCTCGCTACCGCATGTAGGCTCACAAGGTAACGCAACGTTTCCCGAATTCATTGCTTCCCGCAGCGTATCGGTCATAATGTCTGCTCCCGACGTGCAAACAGGGAGCTCTCCGGCAGTGTTCAGCCGACACGACTATCGCTGTGCATTATTCGTCCTTGTATTCGGCTTTTGGATTGCCGTTTGCAGGATCTCAACTGCCGACGAACATGAGCAATTCTTTGAATCACAGATCCGCCCCCTTCTCGTGGATCACTGTCTGCAGTGTCATGGACCGACAAAGCAGTCCGGTGAACTGCGTCTGGATTCACGTGAACACCTGCTGCACGGTGGCGCATCCGGGTTGGTGATCAGACCTGGAAAACCTGACGCCAGCCCACTCATTCAGGCTGTCCGACGTACCAGTGATTTGGCGATGCCGCCCGACGAAGCACTCACCCGGCAACAGGTCGATGTCTTGGAACACTGGGTGCAGCTGGGAGCCCCCTGGCCAAAGAACAGTCGAGCGACCATGGATCCCAGGGGTGTTGCTGCACGCAGTCACTGGGCATTTCAACCTGTTCGCACTGTAGACTTACCAACGACGGATGCACACGGCATTCGCAACGCCATCGACGCGTTCATCATTCGGCGACTTGAACAGGAACAGTTAGCTCTGTCTCCTGCAGCCGACGCGAGGACGCTGATTCGCCGTGCCACGATGGGACTCACCGGACTACCTCCATCATCAGACGACGTGGAGATGTTCACTGCCAAAGACAGTCCGGCCGCCTGGGTACAGCTGATTGATGATCTGCTGGGTTCTTCGGGCTATGGAGAACAGTGGGCCCGTCACTGGCAGGACATCGCTCGTTATTCGGACACCAAAGGTTACGTCTATGCGCGCGAAGAACGTAAATGGGTACATGCCTGGAGTTACCGTGACTGGGTCATTGCATCACTGAACTCCGACATGTCGTTCGACCGCTTCCTCCTTTTGCAGCTGGCGGCAGATCAGGTGCCGGATCGCAGACCTGGTGACCTGGCTGCCATGGGTTTCCTGACACTTGGACGCCGTTTTCTGGGCGTGACTCGCGACATTATGGATGACCGTATCGACACGATCACTCGCGGTACCATGGGGCTGACTGTGGCATGTGCGCGGTGTCACGATCACAAGTATGACCCGATTCCGACCACAGATTACTACGCTCTCTACGGAGTTCTTCACAGCTGCAAAGAACAACGCGTTGAATTGCCTCGCAGCACTGATCCCACGGACGACTGGCAAAGAGAGCTGGAAACCCGTCACCAAAAATTTCGAGAGCGTTACAACACCGAGCGACTGATCGCCACTGAACACTGCCGGGACAAACTCACCGATTACCTGCGCATTCAGGATAACCTGGACACGGTGCCAGCTCAGGGATTCGATCAGGTCCTGCTGCCTGACGACATTCTTCCGGCATTCGTCCGTCGCTGGGACGATTACCTGCGAGCGGCGAAACGATCGGGTGATCCTGTCTTTCGGCACTGGCATGCATTCGCCGAGATGCCAGCTGATCAGTTTGCCAGGAACGCTGCCAGCATTCTCACAGAATTGCAATCACGACCACCAGACCAGGTCAATCCATGTATCGCCCACGCATTTCCGCGTCCACCCAGGTCATTCTCCGAAGTGATTGATGCTTACACGACGGTTCTTGCGACAGTCCGCGATGCATGGCGTGAGGCGCTTGGTTCCGTGAAGATGAATGGAACTGAATCGCCGACAGAGCTGCCTGTTCCCGAGGAGGAACAGCTGCGTCAGGTCCTTTACGGACCGCAGTCACCGTGCCAGGTTCCCGATGAGAGCCTGGTGCACACCGAATATCTGTTCACAACGGACGTTTGCGGACAACTCTGGGAATTGCAGAAAGAAATCGATTACTGGCTCAATTCTGCTCCGCACGAACCCCCGTTCGCACTCACTCTTGCTGATCGTTCTGTCCAGATGGAGCCGCGTGTGTTCCGTCGAGGGAACCCTAAGACGCCAGGAGAAGATGTCCCGCGTCGATTTCTTTCCGTGCTGACCGAAGATTCCGCCGCTTCGTTCCAGTCCGGCAGTGGGCGTCTGGAACTGGCAAAGGAGATCATCAGTCCCGATAACCCGTTGACTGCACGAGTCATCGTGAATCGCATCTGGGGCTGGCATTTTGGTCGAGGTCTTGTGGCCACGCCCAGTGACTTTGGCATTCGAGCCGGCCGGCCGAGTCACCCGGATCTGCTCGACTGGCTGACGCGAGACTTTATCGAGCACGGCTGGAGCCTCAAACATCTTCACCGTCGGATTTTGCTTTCCGCCACTTATCGTCAGTCATCGGCCAAACCGACGGATCCGCAGGTGAGGGAACACGTTCATGAGCGAGATCCATCTAATCGGCTGCTTTGGAGAATGCCGCTCCACCGTCTGACGTTCGAAGAGTTTCGCGATTCCATCCTCACAGTCTCCGGAGAGCTGAACCGGCGTCCAGGAGGTCGACCCCATGAATTGTTTGCGCAAGCTCCTTCGCTGCGGCGCACCATTTATGGAGAGATCGACCGCCAGTTCTTCCCCGCAGTGCTGCGAGTCTTTGATGTTGCCAACCCGGACATTCATATTCCTCATCGCCGCGAAACAACAGTTCCGCAGCAGGCGCTGTTTTACATGAATCATTCGCTGGTTCAGGACCGTGCCCGTCAGGTGGCAGCATCTACATCGGCAGCTACATCCACCGAGGGCCGTATTCAGAAAATGTTTCAGCGAGTTGTGCAGCGATCACCATCGCCCAGAGAAATTGATGAAGCAATGGTGTTCGTCACTGAGACCACATCCGCGACACCAATCATGGAAAATCCGGCGAAGGACTGGTCGTATCTTTATGGGAAATTTGATGAAGAAAAAGGTGGAGTGATTGATGTCAGGCCGATCCCGCACTTTACAGGCACTGCCTGGCAGGGCGGAGCTGAGTACCCGGACCCATCACTCGGCCGGGTTCAGCTGACTGGCTCGGGAGGTCACCCGGGTAAAGATCATCAGCTCGTGTGTATCCGCCGCTGGACAGCGCCCCGAGATACATTGATCGCTATTAAATCGAAGCTGGTGCACGAAGCCGAATCCGGGGACGGCATTCGCGCGTTCCTTGTCAGCAGCAGGGCGGGGCAGTTGGCGGCACATACGGTGCGTCAACAGACGGTCGACTGCAATATCGAAAGTCTCTCTGTCGCAGCCGGTGAAACGATCGATTTTGTAGTGGATAATGGCGAAGAACCAGACAGTGACCAGTTCCTCCAGGAAATAACGATCCGCGAACTCGGCAACGCCCAAATCCGAGTGGCCTGGAATTCACGATCAAACTTCACCGGCGAGATTGCTGAACCACTGCATCCGTGGGAACAACTGGCCCATGTGCTGCTTTGCAGTAACGAATTTCTGTTCGTCGACTGAAATGGGGCCGGAGGTGAAGCAGGTTGTGCCGCCTGCCACTCTCATTCAATGCGGGCTTTCCGTCCGGCAACGCACCGCAGTCGCTGCAAGCTGAAGCCGCGTAACGGTACCGTCAGACACACTATTTCCAGACACAGGTGGAACTCACCGGAGTCCGCCCATCCGACACGGAGTATTTTCGCTGACGGTCATCACCGGCTAATCCGTTCGAAGGGCCGACCAGTTGACGGCATTGTGTGTCAGAGGCTTGCATTCTGCATTCACCTGAACCAGCATGGATCGACTTATCCGAATGCATGCGGCCGCGCCCGATCAGCAACAGAGTTGGGTATCTTTTTTGTTTCTGTTGTGCGAGATAACGATATATCGATCGAGCGTGTTTGATAGGAGTTCTTGTGATTGATCCGGAAAGACGCCCGACCTTTCGTTCTTGCACGGTACATCGTCGCACCATGCTGGCTTGCTGTGGCATGGGACTGGGGATTCCTGGACTTGCCGGCGTGCTCGCCGACGACGGTCGGCTGGCAGAATCAGAGACTTCTGCTGCGACTCGCAGTCGCCTGTATCAGAAGTCACCCCACAGCTTCGGTCGCGCCAAACATGTCATCCATTTCTTTCTGAATGGCGGGCCTTCCCACGTCGATACATTCGACCACAAACCGGCTTTGCAGAAATACGCCGGCAAATTGGTTCCCTGCATTCAACCCACGGAGCGACGCACCGGAGCTGCGCTGCCGTCCCCGTTTCGATTTCGCCAATACGGTGAATCCGGTCTGCCTGTCAGTGATCTGTTTTCAAAGACGGCAGCACACGCTGATGACATAGCTGTCATTCGGTCCATGTATGCCCAGGTGCCCAACCATGAACCATCGCTGATGCTGATGAACTGTGGCGACAGTGTTCAGCCGCGACCCAGTATGGGAGCGTGGGTTCTGTATGGACTGGGCACCGAAAATGAAAACCTTCCGGGCTTCATTGCCATGTGTCCCAAAGGACTGCCCATCAAAGACTCTGAAAACTGGCAGGCCGCCTTTTTGCCGGGAGCATATCAGGGCACTCACATTGATACTCAATACTTAGATCTCAGTAAGCTTATCGAAAATATTGAACATCCCAACGTGGCAACGACCGATCAGCGTCGACAGCTGGATCTGCTGCGTCGCTGGAACCTGAAGCACCGTGAATCCCGGAACGATGATCGTCTCGACGCTCGAATTCATTCCTACGAACTTGCGTTCCGCATGCAGGATGCTGCTGCGGAAGTGTTCGACCTGTCGAGCGAACCAAAGCACGTACAGGATATGTACGGCAACACCACCCACGGTCGACAGACACTCATTGCCCGTCGCCTGGTCGAACGTGGAGTCCGCTACATTCAGTTGTGGCATGGAGCCGGGCAGCCATGGGACACTCATGCAAAGATTGCGGAGAATCTGCCTCGACTAGCCGGTGATATTGACGGTCCCATTGCGGCACTCATGACCGATCTCAAACAACGTGGCCTGTTTGATGAAACTTTGATTCTGTGGGGCGGCGAATTTGGCAGAACTCCCACAGTAGAACTTATGGGAAACGACAGACCAGGTTTCGGCCGAGACCATAATCACTATGGATTCTCCGTATGGCTGGCCGGTGGAGGAATTCATGGTGGTACAACGTGGGGAGCAACCGACGACTTCGGATTTGCGGCAGTGGAAAATCGCACCAGCGTCCATGACCTGCACGCGACGATGCTGTACGTATTGGGTCTTGATCACAAACAACTGACGTACCGCTATGCCGGCCGTGACTTTCGACTCACCGATGTACACGGCAACGTACTTCACGACATCCTGAGCTGAACGAATCGACTCCCGTCAGTTTTCCCAGCCGAATTGATGCCGAATCCGGCAACCTGTATCGTCGGTCCGTGATTCTGCTTTTGACCACGACCATTGCAGACGATCGTGTTGAACACAGCGACAGCTAATCAATTAGGTCAGTCGGCTAACGACGTTTCTTCGGCTCCGGACGGAGTGACCTGTTTCAGCATCCGGAACAGGTCACTGTCGGTAGTCAGGACGAGTCGAGTGTCGCTGTCGAGTGCTGTTTCGTAGACTTGCAGCGTGCGTTGGAAGTTGTAGAAGTCCCCGGTTGTACGAATGGCCGTTGCGTATTGTTCAATGATTTCCGCCTCGACCTCCCCGCGCATCCGTTTGCTCTGCTCCAGACCCTCACCAAGGATACGTTCTGCGTCCGCAGTTGTCTGGTTCAAAATTTCCTGTTTGCGTCGCATTCCGGCGTTCGTATGCCCGGCAGCAACGGATTCCATGAACGCGATCAGCCGCAAAAATGCCGCGCGGCGAACCGAATCCGTGAAACTGATACTGTCGACACCAACGTCCACAACCTCAATCCCGCGATCCAAACGACCTTTAGATTCTCCCTCATCTCCCGAAAGCAGTTCATTCTGCACTCGAGTGCGAATTCGCTTCAAAAGTTCTTCACGACCATATTCAATTTTTGCCTGTTCTCCAACACGTGACAGGTCAGTGGATTCTACATCCTCCGAATCAGACGACGGCAACTGATCCAGTCCAAACGAATAAGTCAATTCCCGATCTGTACTACGAACGGCTTCTGACAAATCGAAAGACGTGATCGTATCGCGAATTGCCGCACGGACTCTCTGCCGTACCTGTTTTTCAGCGTTCTGTGTGGTCTGCAGTACGGTCAAAAATTTCTGAGCATCGGTGATTCGCCAGATGGCCCATACCGACACTTCGATTTTCTTGCCGTCTTTCGTGGGCAAGTCCACCAGCATGTCACCCCGCGCATTTGCCCAAAACTGCTTCGTTTTTGGCAAACGACGAACATCTTGGATGAATGGTTTCTTGAAGTTCAGCCCAGGCACCGACAAACCGCGAATTGGCTTACCAAACTCCATCACCACAGCCAGTTCACGTTCATTCACGGTGAAAATGCAGCCATACACAACGATGAGACCGGTGATTACCAGCAGAGCCGCAAAGACCTGGAGTTGCTGATTGCGAGATGGCATTATCGACTCCCCTCACTCAGATTCAGCAGCGGCAGCAACTGCTGCATGTCCGAATCAATGATGACCTTGTTTTTAACCGATGACAGCACCTTTTCCAGAGACTCCAGATACAACCGCTGTCGTGTTTCTTTCGGAGCTTTCGCGAACTGCTCATACTGAGCCATCAATGCGTCGATTTCTCCCCTCACTTCCGCTCGCCGTCGATCGGCATAGCCACGCGCTTCCTGAATCGCCTTGTCTCGGTCTGCATGTGCCTTCGGGATTCTCATGTTGCGTTCCTTGTTGCCTTCATTCACGAACTGGTCTTTGGTCTGCACCGCCTCGTTCACTGCTGCAAAGGAAGCCTTAACCTGTTCGGGTGGTGTCACTCGCTGCATCTGCAGAGACGTAATCGAGATCCCGCATTCGTACTGGTCGAGCCTCAATTGAGTCGCGTCAAGAGCCTTTTGACCAATTTCTTCACGCCTTTGCGTCAGCACCTCATCGATCGAATAGTCGCCAACAAGCCGATTCATCACAGTGCGGCCGATGACCGCGATGATGTGTTCCAGATAGCGATCGTGATCCGCTCCATTGTGGTGGAACGTAAACAGGTACTGTTGAGGATCATCGACGCGCCACTGCAGTGACCATTCGACAGTGGCGGCGTTGAGGTCCCCAGTGAGCATCAGGGTATCGTCGTCACTGACTCGTCCAGCTGACCGAGTTTCATTCTCACTCCCGACAGGAAGACGCAAGGAGCGTTCCCTCATATCGGCCTTCAGAATCGTGTCAACGAAGGGAAGGCAAAAATGCAGACCCGGGTCGGCGGTGGAGGTATATTTGCCGAACCGCAATACAACCGCTTTTTCGTTGGCCTCAACCGTATACCACGACTTCGAAAGTATCAGGAATACGATGACTATCCCCAGGCCCGTCAGGGCAAGACTGACATTGCGTTTGATGTCCTGAGGTTGGACATTCAATCTGAACTGGCCGGACGACATGGGCACAATACTCCTGAAATCCTGACGAATCGGTAGTGGAAACGGATTCAACGCAACTGTGGCCTGCGTTAACGCGACCGCCAACCCCACAGATCAATTAATCCTTTGATAATTCCATTGTCGTGCTCTGAATCCTGGTTTCTAGCATCGAAACACGTCTGATGTCACCCTTCAGCTTTCGATATCAGTTCATTTGACACGACCGGTACGATCACTGGTTGTCATCGCAGCTTGTCTCATTCACCAGGATTCCAATTTCGGAACGTCCGTGCAACGACCGATTAAATCCCCCAGACTCCCAATTGAGTGTCGTGCGGAGTTCCGATCGGATCACGTTCTCGGGAGACTGGAGTTTACGCCATGCGTTACGACATTTCCGTCATCGGAAACGACGAAGCTGCCTTCGAAATGCTGTGTCTGGCCGCTGAATCAGGCAAACACACGGTAGCTGTGCTGCCGGAATCCAGCCATTCCTCCTGGCTGGTCGGCATGGCACTCAAACGTCTGGTTTCGGATTTGCTTGTCGATCAAAGTATCAGTCGTTGCCGACTGCTCGCACGCACCGGCTCACCGCGTCTTCTGCGCCGGTTACTCGCGGGAGCAATTGCCAAAGAAACTGACGACCTGATATGCATGCTGAAACGCCTGAACATTCATATTCGCATGGGGCAGCCCAGATTCAACAACCCTCACTCTGTCTCCATCGCTGACGGACGAACGTGCGATCGATCGACGCTCAGCGCCTTTCACTTCATCATTGGTACAGGAACGCGGCACACGGCCATGCACCGTCCCCTGGGCCTGGTTGCCCTGCACCGACCTGAAACAATTTTTGAACGCAACACTCTGCCGCAATCGATCTGCATGCTGGGTGGTGACAGTTTGGGCTGCGGAGTAGCTGCACTTTTCAGCCTGTTTGGTGTCCGATCACGTCATGTTGCTCGCAACCATCGGGATTCAGCCATGCTCGAACTGGCCAAAGCGGCCGGGGTGGAAATTGCGTTCCATTCCTCAGAATTCCAGCTGACCCAATCCGACGGAATTCTGTCGAATTCTCACGCGGATATCGTCGACTGCCGTCGAACGATCGGATTCACCGATCATCTGAACCTGTCCGCGATTGGCGTTGAAGCGGACGAAAACGGTCAGCTGTGGTGTTCCAGTGATCTGGAAACCTGGTGTCCAGGTGTGTTCGGAATTGGCGAGGTCGTCGGTTTCTCAGCTGACAGTACGGTGCATCCCTCCATTCAGGCTGAACGGATCCTGCACCGCATCAGCCATCAGATTCCACGACCTCATTTCATCGACACGAAACAACGACGAAACCACACGCATCAGATCGGTATCTGACGTGATAAATAATTGAGATTCCCTCGAACGTCCAACGATTAACTGAGTAGAACTGTCGCGACACAGACTTTGTTTCGTCGGATGAAGACTCCTTACCAGCCGGCTGTGATTCTCTGGAGTACGACACGTTGATGGACAGTGAAACAATGGAACTGCCGCGTACCTCCGGCGGTATCGCAGGAACCAGCATATTGCGGCTCAGCTAATGATGGGACCGTGGATAGATCATTGATTGCATCATGCAGGATTAAGTGATTGGTGAAATCCGATTGATGGCGAATTACGGTTGCTCACCCAGACCACAGAAATCTGGTGGAGGCGATGAACTGAACCGCAAGTCCACACGCAATATGGGGTGACGGAACTCCAGACGAGCCGCATGCAGAGCGTGGCGTTGCAGAGTTGGCTGCTCTCCACGTTTGCGAGGTTCACTGCGGAGCAGTCCGTACGGGCCGTAGAACTCATCGCCAAGGACCGGGTGGCCGACTTCCGCCATATGAACCCGGATCTGATGGTTTCGACCGGTATAGAGCCGGCACTCCACCATTGTGATGTGGCGATGCCTCTGCAGCACCGTTACTCTGGTTTTAGCCCAGCGAGGATTGCGTGCGTCCTTCTTCGCTGACATGAGCACAGTGTGACCACCGGGATGCTGACCGATTGGCATTTCGATGGTTCGCTCTTTGAACAAGACGTGACCTTCGACCAGCGCCACATACGATTTCATCAGCCGACCTGCCTGGAAGTCGAGTGAAATCAGACGATGCGACTGATGTTCCTTTGTGACCACCATCAGGCCGCTCGTCATGCGGTCCAGTCGATGGACGATGCCGGCTCGAACCAGTCCCTTCACAATCGTCTGCTGGTCGAGATGATGCTGAATCGCCTGAGTGAGTGTTCCGTGTTGAAATCCTCCCACAGGATGGACCACCATCCCGGCCGTCTTGTCGACAACGATCAGCCACGGATCTTCGTACAGTATCGTGTATGGACCGGGTTCGGGGTCAAGCAGTTTGTCGGGTGGATCGACCAGACGAATACCGACCGATTGTCCGTGAAAGACTCGCTGGAAGGGGACGGCTGGTATTTGATTCACCCAAGCCATCCCGGCCGAAACCATCCGATGCAGTCGCCAGCTCGTGTAGTTGCGCAGGTGTTTCGCAAGAAACGAGTCGATGCGCACGCCACTGAGATAAGGTTCGACGGTGAATGCAAACGCCGGCGGAGTTGTCAGATCAGACGGACTCATCAATCAGCCACTTCAGATGCTCCTTGGGCTCCATATCGCTCTCCGTTCGCACAGAAGACTCAAGCGGGCAATGATTATCTCGTAATCAAGTACCGATGCAGAATTCCGCTAATGTCACGCCACTCATGATTTCGCCCTGCGAATGCTTTCAGCACGATGAGATCCTCTGCAAAAATTGCGATTTTCAGTGTGCAACCAGATCTGCGCCTCGACGGTCGCCTTAGTGATAGCCTTGATTGCCAAAGATCTCCCTGTAGAACCTCTGAAGTTCAATCAGACCAGTTGGAGGACGTTCGGTCCGAAAGCGATCGATGACTGTGCGCCGTACCGCGCCGGTCATTTCGGCCCAAATTCCTGTTCGGAGTTCATCCAGCTTTGGTTCCACGCCCTCCCAGTGGGTGACAAAGTTGGAATTGTGGGGGAGGATCATTGTTGGCGGTTCAGATTCGATGGTGTAATCCCGCAGCGGCGTCCAACATCAACAGTAGATGATTGACAGAAAATCGACAACAATGGGAGACTGAACCTCTCGGGCAGTCAGTACAATCCTAGTTAGCATGGACATTCTCACGTGAGTAGTGGTTCCCATTATACCGTTCTGGCTCGACGGTTTCGTCCACAGGCATTTGATGATGTTGTGGGGCAGGAACACGTTTCCAGAGCGCTCCGGAACGCAATTCGCGCGCAGCGTGTGGCACATGCGTATTTGTTTACAGGAGTTCGTGGCGTTGGCAAGACGTCAATGGCACGTATCCTGGCCAAAGCCTTGAACTGTCCGGACGTTCACGATGGAGTCCCCTGTAACAAATGTGAAATCTGCGACAGTATCAGTTCCGGCAGTGACGTGGACGTCATGGAAGTTGATGGTGCGTCCAATCGCCGCATCGAAGATATCCGCAACATCCGAGCCAATGTCGGTGTGCGGTCGATGAGAACCCGTTTCAAAATGTATATCATCGACGAAGTCCACATGCTCACACGTGAGGCCTTCAACGCGCTGCTGAAAACATTGGAAGAGCCACCCCTGAATGTCAAGTTCGTTTTCTGCACTACCGAACCGGAGAAGGTTCCGGATACGATTCTATCCCGCTGTCAGCGTTTCGATTTCAGCACGATCGATGACACATCAATCAGCCATCGACTCAAAGAGATCGCTCAGGTGGAGGGGTTTCAGGTTGATGATGAAGCCATTGAACTGATCGCTCGGCGGGCTCAGGGCTCCATGCGAGACAGCCAATCACTGTTCGATCAGCTGCTGGCGTTTAGTGAAGGCACCGTCAGGGCGACCGACGTGCATCGCATGCTGGGCACCGCCAGTGACGAATTGCTGACACGGTTGTTCGACAATGTGACTCAGCAGCGACCTGGCGAAGTGCTTAACCTGCTGGAACAAGCTTACAGGTCCGGCGTTCAACCGGAAGAATTCCTGGTTCAGTGTGTTGGCTACGTACGCGATATGATGGTGTTACTTAGCGGTGCAGTGGCGGTGCAACTGTGCTGTGTTGGAGAAGACCGCCGTGATACGGTGGCGGAGCAAGGCAAACTCGCCGGACTGCCGAACGTAATGGCCGCTTTTCAGATTCTGTCCGAAACTAGAAGCCGAATTCTGCGCAGTACTTTCTCACGAACGCTGCTTGAAATGGCGCTGGTTCAGATCTCACTGCTGGAGAATCTGAGCGCCATCAGCGGCTTACTGTCCGGAAATCTGCCCGAGTTACCATCGGCGTCCGTGAGTGACGTCGACACTGGTAAAAAAAAATTTCCTGATTTGCACATTGAGGCCCTCAATCCGGAAAAGTCGACTCCTTCCGTGCCGTTCGCCAGTGATTCGGCTGACCTTCTGTTGTCTCAACTCATTTCTGAACTGCCGTTTACGGTGTCAGCAGCATTGAGGGCCACGGAACGCCTGGAAGTTTCTGATCCAAACAGGGTAGAATTAACACTGAAATCGTCCCTTGATTTCCAGAAAAAAGTACTGGAGACACCGGAACACCAAACAGCGATTCAGCAACTGATTGAAAAACTGACGGGAATTCGGGCCGTTATCTCGGTTCGATCCATTCAGGCAGGAAATGACTTGTCGGCCACAGAATCATCGGGAACGGTTACGACCAGCAGTTCAATATCGAACCGAGAGGAAGCTCGTGCGACAACTCGGTTGACCGCCATTGGTGTCCGAGACGACATTGATCCAAATCAGGATGCCTTTGTTCAGGACGTGGTGGATGTTTTTGATGCCACGATAGATCACGTCATCAATGCACCCGTCAAACGGGATGTGGATTAATCGGTTAGGTAAACAGACATTTTCAGACTCGCACAGAGGAACAGCTTGTGCTTAAGGGAATTGGCGACATTGCGTCGATGCTGAAACAGGCTTCGGAAATGCAGGGACGGATCACGGAGGCGAGGGAAAAAGTCTCCGGCCTCCGCGTTGAAGGAATTGCCGGCGGTGAAATGGTGAAGGTCGAAGCCACTGGAGAATTGAAGATTCTGGCGGTTTCGATCGACCCATCACTGCTGGAATCCGGAGACCGCGAAATGGTCGAAGAACTGGTCGCCGCTGCAGCGAATCAGGCGTTACAAAAGGCGAAAGAGGCAGCGGCGGCGGCGATGTCAGACGCCGCGTCAGGCCTGGGCATCCCGGGGCTGAATGAGGCGTTGACTAAATTCGGTATGGGCGGTTGAACTGAACGATCCCCATCCAGTGTCATATGGCGACACCAACTCGCACAAACGGACCCAACACGGATGGCAGGCAGGAATCAGGACAATTCAGACCATCCTTACGGCCCGAGTGTTGCTCGGCTGGTCGATGAGTTTGTGCGTTTGCCTGGCATTGGTCGCAAGTCCGCCGAACGCCTGACGAACTACATTTTGTCCTGTTCCGATGGAGACGCAAACGCTCTCGCCGATGCAGTTCGAGGCGTCAAACAACGCGTGAAACGCTGTACGGTCTGTTTCAATCTGACGGAGAACGATGTATGCCGGCTGTGCCAGGATCCTCGTCGGGATCGCCATTCGGTGTGCGTTGTGGAACAACCTAAAGACGTCGTTGCTCTGGAATCAAGTGGAGCGTTTCAGGGGTTGTACCACGTGCTCGGTGGTCGTATCGCTCCACTCGAAGGAATTGGTCCGGAAGATCTGACAATCGGCCAGCTGGTGCGTCGAGTTCGGAATGACAGTGTTTCCGAACTGGTGATGGCCACAAATCCTACCGTGGATGGCGATGGGACGGCTCTGTTCATAACAAACTTACTGCAAAACGATACTGTAACGATTACACGGCTTGCCAGAGGTATCGCGTCGGGTACTGTCTTGGAATTTGCCAATCAAGAGATGCTGGCTGATGCACTGAGGGGTCGCCAAAAATTCTGAAGATAGTTGAAATCAGGCCTCAAGTTCTTCACCAGTCACACGGAACATCCAAATCCACTCCATAAATCAGCAATCATCGAGAAACTGGAGCTGTTAGGACCCCGATGGACTGCAGTGAAGTAACCTGAGGGCAGCCGTTCTCATGGAACGTAATACAAAGGACTCCGATCACTGAATCAGTTGGTCCGATCCCGGAGACAAAGGCTAGGTGCTTGTCCCTGTCTTTCGCATCGGGCTGAACACGGGTCGGCTCACTGAGTACCGCTTCAGAACTGCAGTCAAACAATCATCAACCGCTCAATCCGTCAGTAACACGTTCGCACGATGCACCTGAATATTTCTCAGCAAATGAAAATGAGTCAGCAGATGAAGCTGGCTCCACGGATGATCCAGTCAATGGAGATTCTGCAGCTGAATATGATGGCGCTGAACGAACGTATCGAACAGGAGCTGGTAGAAAACGTCACGCTGGATGTCGTGGAGCGCGATCGCGAGCTACCAGTCGCTGAAGGCGACCGGGTTATCAAGTCCGATGACCCTAATGAACGCCGTGAGCTGGCCAAAGACGTGGAAGAACGGGAACTTGTTGCAGGCAACGAGAACAACAATGAGTCCGATTTCGAACGGCTGCTGGAGATTTCGTCGGAATGGCCAGAAGACAATGTGGGGTTTGGAGGTTCTCGTCCGTCGTCCAATCAAATCAGTGACAGCATGGATCGTCAGCATGACGCCATGGCAAACATGGTGGCACGGCCACAGTCACTGCATGAATACCTTATGGAACAGTTCTCATTTGCGACGACGACAGAACCCGAACGACAGTTTGGTGAATTCCTGATCCAGCACCTTGATCACAGCGGACGACTGCAGAGCCTGCTGGCGGAAATTGTGCAACAGTTCAACCGTACCTGCGAACACGAACTGACCCAGGAACAGGCGGAATCTGTTTTGGTCATGATTCAGAAACTGGATCCTCCGGGTGTGGGTGCCCGCGATTACCGCGAAATGCTGCTGCTGCAGCTGCGCGATCACATGCCGTTTCACGATGTGATGAGAATCCTGATCCGAGATCATCTGGAAGACATCGCTTACAATCGACTGCCCGTGATTCAAAAGGCAACTGATTTCAGCCTGGACAGGATCAAGGTCGGAATCGAGCAAATGCAGACACTGAACCCGTATCCTGGTCGAGGTTTTGAACAACGACCCGTTCAGCGAGTGACTCCGGACCTTTCACTGGAAAAAGACGAGAAGGGCAATTACGTCGTCAAACTGCTGGACGAATACATACCTGAGCTGCGAATTAGTCCTCGGTATCAGAAAATGCTTCAGGCCAGTCCGTCTGCCGAAACTTACGCGTGGATCAAGAAAAAGGTGGAATCTGCACGCTGGATAATTGAAGCCATTGAGCAGCGTTACAATACGCTGCGCAGGGTCGCTCAGGAAATCATTGATCACCAGAAAGACTTTCTGGACAACGGCCCCGAATTCATTGCGCCTCTCAAAATGCAGCAGATTGCAGACCGAGTCGGTGTGCACGTGACGACGGTTTCGCGCGCGGTTGACGAAAAATGGATTCAGACTCCTAGAGGTCTGTTCCCGCTGAAACGATTTTTTAAGCACGGCACTCAAACGGCCAGCGGTGATGAGATTGCCTGGGAGATAATTGGGATCAGACTCCAGGAACTGATCGACGAAGAAGACAAAAAAAAACCACTCAGCGACGATGCGCTCGTAGAGGCGCTTGCTGAAAGGGGCCTCAAACTGGCACGTCGTACGATTACCAAATACCGCAAAAAAATGAGCATTCCCAGCTCCCGTCAGCGCCGCGAATATTAGCTGCCGATCTGGTTCATTTGTGCGTGTGGCTTGTAGTCCGCTGCACGCGAATGCGGGCGGCGAGCCTGCAGTTTGTGCTAATAGACTCAGGACAACCGATGCTTCATGCAGTGATCATGGCCGGCGGCAGCGGAACACGCTTTTGGCCCCATAGCCGGGCTCGAATGCCCAAACAACTGCTGAAACTGTCAGGTGACCGGACAATGATTCAGCAGACCGTCGACCGATGTCATGGACTCGTCGCATCAGAACGCTGTTGGGTCGTCACCAATCATGCGCAGCAGGAACAAACGAAGCGGCAGCTTTCCAACATTCCACCCACCAATGTCCTCGTGGAGCCGGCCGCTCGAAATACAGCTCCCTGTGTGGGTCTGGCAGCGATTCAGGTCCTGCATCGGGACCCGGATGGCATCATGTTCGTGATGCCGGCGGATCACGTCATCTCACCTGCTGACGACTTCCAGCATGCGGCGCGGCGAGCTTTCGCCCTGGTGGAGCAGAATGGACAGCGGCTCGTGCTGTTCGGAGTTCTGCCAACGTTTCCCTCCACCGGCTACGGATACATCGAACGCGGTGACGCGTTCCAGGCGGACGATGGTTCGTTCAACGTGAACTCGTTTCGCGAAAAGCCGCCACTGGCGACCGCCCAGGAATACATGGACTCGGGTCAGTTCTACTGGAATTGCGGGATCTTCTGCTGGAGGGCAGCGACAATTCTGGCACAGCTTCAGCAGCATGAGCCGGAGATGCATGAACGACTGTGTCGGCTGGCAACAACAATCGGCAAGGCAGACTACATCTCGACTCTGGAGGAAGAATTCCCTCAGATGAACAGTATCGCGATTGATCGAGCAGTCCTGGAACGAGCTGACCATGTGTGTGTGATCGAAGCTCCCTTCGACTGGGATGACGTTGGCGGCTGGCTGGCGGTGGCTCGAGTTGCCGGGACGGATGATCAGGGCAATACAATGGTAGGTCTGGTGCGTTCGGTCGGCACGAATGACTGCATCATCCGCACGACAGACGACCACCTGGTAGCCACGCTGGGCATCAAGGACTGCATCATCGTGCACACTGCAGATGCCACACTCGTCGCACGCCGCGATGATGCGGAACGCATTAAAGAAGTGCTGGAGCTGCTGAAAGAACAGGGTGATACCCGGTTTCTCTAAACCAGTCGTCATCCATTGCTGCTGCCGGGAAGTCATCAATCTAACTCGGGGCAACTGCTTGCCGGACGCGGTTGAGCCTGTCATGATCTTCGCTGTGACTGCCCTGAGGCAATGGCCCTGTGGCAAAATCGAAGACTTGACGGCGACAAAAACCAAGATGGCTGACACTTCGCACGATTCCGGGAACGAACACGCGCATAGCCCGGTCTCATTGACACCGGCCGTGGACCCCACCCAGGCCGTGACACTCATTTCGGTGATGATGTTTCTGCAGTTCTTCGTATGGGGTTCGTGGTTTTCTGTTCTGTCAGTGGCACTCAGCCATCGAGGATTGGGCCACATTATCGGTAGTGCGTATGAAACCGCTCCCATTGCTGCGATTGTGGCGCCGCTGTTCCTGGGACTGATCGCCGACCGTTACTTCGCCTCGCAGAACGTCATGGGTGTTCTCATGCTTCTCGGCGGAGGTTTTTTCTGTCTCGTTCCGCTGGCGAGTGACAATGGCAGCGTACTGGTATGGCTGGTCCTGGCGCACATGCTGTGCTACATGCCGACACTGGGGTTAGGAAACACAATCGCATTTACCCATATCCGGAAACAGGAACACTTCCCCTTTATTCGTGTGTGGGGAACAATCGGCTGGATCGCGTCCGGCCTGCTGGTGGGTATCCTGCAGTGGTCAACTTCGTTCAACATCTTCTGGCTGGCTGCCGGCAGCTCAGCTTTACTGGGCCTGTTCTGCTTCCTGCTGCCAAACACACCACCACCGCTCAAAGGCAAACCTGTCGACATGCGTTCGCTGTTCATGGTTGACGCATTCAAATTACTGGCGGATATCAACTATCTGATCTTCGCAGTATGCGCCATGCTGATTTGTGTACCTCTTGCCTATTACTTTGGACAGACCGGAATCTTCCTGACGCAAGCCGGGTTCGCACAGGCTGCTGCCACAATGACTTTGGGGCAGATGACGGAAATCATCTTCATGCTGCTCATTCCATTCTTCTTCCGCCGGCTTGGCCTGAAGATGATGATCCTGATCGGCATGGCCTGCTGGGCGGCTCGCTATGTTCTGTTTGCCTGGGGTGCCCCGCAGCAGCACACCGCCATGCTGCTGGCCGGAGTCGCGTTGCACGGGATCTGTTACGACTTCTTCTTCGTTACCGGTTTCATGTACACCGACCAGAAAGCGCCTCCAGAGATCCGTGGGCAGGCGCAGTCGCTGCTCGTGTTTCTGACACAGGGGATTGGTACATTTTTCGGCTATCGTATCATGGCTGCGGGAGAATTCCTGGGAATTGATCTGGGCTTCACGTTTGGCAAGTATGGTGAGCAGGTTGATTCTAGGGCTTATCAGCAGAGTTTGGCGGACGCACTTGGCGACGCTCCCCAATCCAGCTTTCTGGAAAGCTTCCAGCAAATGTTTTCGCGAAGCCTGCCGGATGGTATCGACTCAGCTCTGCTGGCCGACACGATGGAACAGTGGAAGAATTTCTGGATGTTCCCGGCGATTCTTGCCGCCGGCGTCACCGTATTGTTTGCCCTGATCTTTTGGGATAAGGCGAAATCCGAGGGTAATAGTCCAGAGTGACAGCTGGAACGTCGCATTCAGCGGCGACAAAAGCTCAAAAACAACTCGAGGAAAACCGGCTCACGTCACTTCTGAACCACGCTCGTTGCCGGTATGCGAATTGTGTGACTGACGTCGTCTACGTAACCGACAGCCGAGAACCGGCAATCCATCGATACAGGGAAGGAGAAGCGTAGTTGGCTCTGCATTCGCCGTATCACTAACAGCAGTCATGAAATCCAGGCCAGCCATGGCCGACAGAGTCAGGGTGTTTGTCAAGGAATCCGGGGCTCCCGTATGGGGAACGACAGCTGTAGCCAGGAACAAGCCTCCCGGAGGCACAAGTGGGTCCAACGGACGAGTGCCGAGCCCTTTTACTCACCTCCTGCCTTCCGAACAACTACGGCACAACGAGACACGTATAGTCATTGTCTCCGGTACCGGAAGCAGACTATCAGGCCATGCCTGGATTACTGGAGGACTCGGACGCAACCAATCGGCCGAATCGCGATCTTTGATGATCACCGCCCCGAAATGGTCGAGATTCCATTGCACTCACCATTTGCGGCGCCAGTAGGGCCGATGTTATTCTTAAGGTTTCCTGTCTCCTTCGATTCCTCGGATTTTCGTTTCATGACCAGGACTGTTTTTTTTATCCTCGGATTGATCCTTCTCTCTAAATTCACCAGAGCGCAGGACACCATGCGCACTCAGCTGTCGACTGTCCAGCCGTCGATCGTGTATGGCGGCACGTCCGGAGACCAATCGGTTCAGGGGGCGACCGTCGGAGTTTCAGACAGGGAACTGGGCCACACAGGAAGCGTACCGCGAGAAGTCTTCGAGCTCCTGCCCGGATTCCAGGCTGAAAAACTGTTCACGGTTCCTAAGGAAGACCTTGGCTCGTGGGTTTGCATCACATTCGATAAGAAAGGCCGACTGCTGGCCAGCGATCAGGGAACGAAAGGAATCTACCGTATTACGCTTCCTCCGGTGGGAGTGGAAGGCGGTGAGACTACGGTTGAACCACTGGATTTTTCGGGTTGCGATATCCAGCCTACCGGAGCTCAGGGCATGCTGTATGCATTTGACAGCCTGTATTTCTCAATTAACGGGAGGCTTGGAAGTGGGTTGTATCGCGCACGTGATACGGACGACGACGGACAGTTTGACGAGTGTGTGATTCTCAAAAAACTCGACGGCCATGGTGAACACGGTCCCCATGCGTTGCGACTATCCCCGGACGGCACCCGTATTTTTCTGATAGCCGGCAACCACACCGACCCACCCTTTAAGGCCGGCGAGGACCTTGAAAACAACAACTACAGCAGCCGCGTCCCGACCAACTGGGGTGAAGACCTGCTGCTGCCTCGTTTGTGGGATGCAAACGGCCATGCTCGAGGTCGTATGGCACCTGGTGGCTGGATTGCCAGTACAGACCCCGACGGGATAACCTGGGACATCTGGTCTATCGGATACCGCAATCCGTATGACATGGCGTTCAACGCCGACGGCGAGTTGTTTACTTACGACGCGGACATGGAATGGGACGTGGGCTCACCATGGTATCGTCCGACACGAGTGGTCCATGCGACCAGCGGCAGTGAGTTTGGCTGGCGCAGCGGTACGGGTAAGTGGCCTACCTACTATCATGACAGTCTCCCGGCACTGGTCGACGTTGGCGCAGGTTCTCCGGTCGGCGTTGAGTTTGGCTATGGTCTCAGGTTTCCAGCGAAGTATCAGAAAGCTTTGTACATCTGCGACTGGACATTCGGCACGATGTACGCCGTTCACTTAACTCCGGATGGAACCAGTTATACTGCCGAAAAAGAGGAGTTCATTTCTCGTACCCCGCTGCCGCTGACGGATATGGCCGCCGGCCGGGATGGTGCTTTGTATTTCACAGTCGGTGGTCGTGGAGCTCAGTCTGAATTGTACCGAGTGACGTACGTAGGCCAGGAATCAACCAAATCAACCACACTAAAAGATGAAGCGTTTGCCCCCGAACGCCGAATGCGCCAAGTTGTTGAGTTGTTCCATGGACGTGAATTTGACGTTCAGGAGTTTTGCGACGCACTCAGCAGTGCCCCAAACAATGAGCTGCGTGAAATGCTCATCGTACGCAACGGCGATCGAACGAGCATCACAGCCCTTCGTCGCGCCGCTCAAAGCAAGTCATTGGCCCCTTACTTGCGGGAGTTCCTGCAAAACCAGAATCTTACCGCGAATGAGTGTTTGGAATCGATCACTGCATTGACACGCGGTGCAGGACGCAACGGACTCGACGCCGAAAAGGTTCGGGCCCTGTCCGTTGCCACGTTAAAGCGAATATCGTTTGGTGAGCTGACGACGGATGAACAGTTGAAATACCTGCGATCGCTGTCACTGGTCATGATCCGGCTTGGTGGACCGGACCCCAAAGAACGATTGGCGTTCCTTGAATGTCTGGATACCTGGTTTCCGTCAGACACCGCAAGCCTCAATCGCGAGCTGTGCCAGGTCCTTGTTTACCTGAAGTCTCCGACTGTCGTAGCAAAAACGATCGAGTTGTTGAAACAGGATGCAGTGCACGAGGAGATCAGTATGTCGGGCCTGCTGGCACGGAATGCCGGTTATGCCGAGGCCTTTCATAAAATGATTGCAAATCCGCCGGACAGGAATCAGATTTGGTACGCATTTTGTCTGCGTGTTGCCGAAGCCGGCTGGACGACGAAACTGCGCGGGGATTATTTTCGATGGTTTGGCCGGTCCCAACACTGGGCCGGTGGCAGCAGTTTTCGCAAATTTCTGCAGAACATCGAAAACGAACTGTGGACTCGCACCTCCGAAAATGAGCGTATACTTATCGAAGCTGCAGGTGCTCGTACGCCATTTTACCGTCCCACGCTTCCTGAACCATCGGGGCCCGGCCGAGAGTGGACACTCGAAGAAGTCAGGGCAATCGCCGAAGACGGCATGATTGATCGAGACTTCGAGAACGGCGAGAAGATGTTCGCTGCAACTCGCTGCATTGTCTGCCATCGCTTCGCAGGAGACGGCGGGTCCACGGGACCGGATCTCACTCAGCTTGCCGGCCGCTTCAACATCAAAGATCTGACGGAAGCAACGATGGATCCGAGCAAAGTAATCAGCGACCAGTACCAGTCCAGTACTATTGTCACTCGGGACGGCCAAATGGTTAATGGACGAATCATTGCTGAGAATGAAAAACAAATCAGCGTGATTACGGATCCGGAAGACAGTACCAAAGTGGTCGAAATTTCCAAGGACAATATCGATGAAATAATATCCTCAACGGCGTCGCTCATGCCGAAAGGACTTCTCAACAAGCTCAATCAGGACGAAGTTCTTGATCTGTTGGCGTATTTGTCATCAAGAGGTGATCGGCAGGATCCAATGTTCCGCCAGTGATTCACACGAATTCGCCTCCGTTCCATCGATTTCCCATCATCGGCGCCTGGGAGACACCTGGATTACGTTGCGAGGAACCGCACAAATGCTAATCTGCCACAGGAGCTGGAATGTGTTGCTTTGACGACATGTTCGTCAGGGCCTGGCTGAAGGCGAGCCATGATTCTTTTCTTGGACAGCCGCTCGGATTCTGTGATGCCGGAAGAGAAAGACATGACTAGCACTACGGTCCTGGTCGTGGATGACTCTGAGACAGATCGGACGCTGGTGACCGGCCTTCTGACAACTGCCCGTCCTGAATGGACAGTTCTTTCGGTGTCTGCGGCGGCAGAGGGGCTGGAAGTCCTGGCCAGGCAGTCCATAACGGCAGTCGTGGCGGACCTGTTTATGCCCGAGATGTCGGGTGAGGAGTTTCTCCTGGAAGTCTGCCGGGAGTTTCCTTTTGTTCCGGTGATGCTGATCACGTCGCTCGGCAACGATGAAATCGCGGCGAGAAGCTTGGAACTGGGAGCGGCCAACTACCTGCCCAAAAACAGGCTGGCGGATGACCTCGTCCCTGCTGTTGACGAAATCCTGCGAGAAATTCAGGAAGCTGCCGTGGCCCGTGACGTGCTCTCTCATTTGGTTCGCAGCCAGACGGTTTTCCGCATCGATAGCGACCTCGAACAAATCCGTTTATTGCTTCATTTGATTCGGGATCAACTGCAGACGCTGCAGAGGATGCAGGGTCACGAAGTGAGGCAGGTGACTGATGCTGTTCGTGAGGCATTGATGAATGCGTACACTCATGGCAGTCAGGTCAGCACACAAAGATTTCCGGCGGGTAGTACCGCGGATGTCGACTCTGCGTTAGTGGCGTCGACAGGAAGCCCGGTTATCGAAGTGGAGCTCTCTTTTTGTGCAGATCGGGTGTGTTTCTCAATCACAGATGAGGGATCAGGGTTCGATACAAACAGCTTCCATAATGGCGTTAAATCGAAAACCGGTCACGGATTTTGTACAATGCGCCGCCACATGGACTGCATCGAATTCAACGAAAGGGGCAATCGGATTAGCCTGACGAAGGAGCTAACACCGCCCACGGCGGTGTGACGCTGAGCGATTCCCCCCTGCAGTATCACGGAAGTTTGTGAAAAGCCAGCTCAGGAACGGAACGACCAAGTGGCCTCGATTCTCGTCGTTGACGATACAGAAGCCGGGCAGACAGGATTAATCCGGTTGCTTTCGGCGGGAAATACGCACCAGATTTGTACCTCAGGCAGTGGCGACGAAGCACTCAAAGTGATAACTGTCGATGGTATCGATCTGGTGATTACCGATCTGAATATACCGAACATGGATAGTCTGGATCTGCTGGAAAAGATTCAGGAAAATTTTCCGCAGGTTCCCGTGATTCTGCGGGTCGGGCAGGGCAGTGAAGAACTTGCCGTCAAAGCGATTCAGCAGGGAGCGGCCGGGTATCTGAACAAAGAATCATCTGCGAAGCAATTGCAGTCCATGGTGGAAAAGCTGCTGGCAGCCCGAGCGTCCGATTTGGCTCATGCGGCTCTGTTGCGCCGTCGGGAACGCGACGAGTACGAATTCAAACTGCCCAGTCGACGTGTCCTGATGTCTGCCACCGCCGGTTTTCTCAGGCAAAGAATTCAGGCCTCCCGCATCTGTCCCAATAAGGATTTGCTAAGACTGGGAATCGCTCTGGAAGAAGCGCTGCTTAACGCGTGTCTGCATGGGAACCTCGAACTGGATTCCTTGCTCCGGGAGCGGGAAGGCGATCACTTTGACACGCTGGCTGACGAACGTTCCGTACTTCCTCCGTGGGCACACCGGTACGTCTACGTCAGTGTGTCGGTCACGCAACGTCGTGCGCGCATCGTCGTGCGCGACGAGGGCAACGGTTTTGATCCCACATCACTGCCGGATCCGACCGATCCGGAAAACCTCCTCAAGCCGCACGGACGCGGTGTGATGATCATGAAACTGTTTCTCGATGAAGTCAGCTGGAACGCCCGTGGCAACCAGGTCACAATGGTGAAACACGCAGTCGGAGCGGTCGCGTCGGTGAAGCATGAGTGAGACTTAGTTTCTGTGGGTATGATTCGGTTCAGACATCGGGGTGCGGTGACTCGACAGCGATATCATCCCACAAGGTGCTATAATCATTTCGAGTGGTTCACATCCACATCATTTCATTGAGTTCCCCGTGTCAAACCCACTGATGGTGCGGTCATGAGTCCTGATGTTGACTGGAATGCGGCACTGGCCACAGTTCACGGTGACCGCCGTCTGTTGAAACTGGTGATCAAGTCATTTCTCGCGGAATCTTTGGAGCTTCAGAATCAGATTTCGACTGCCATGGCCAGTGAGGATGCAAAATTACTGCACCGCACTGCCCATACCTTCAAAGGCACAATGAATTCCCTGGGAGCGGTCGGCTGGTCGCACACCGCACGTCGTTTGGAAGAAATTGGAGCAACCGGGTCAACCGCAGGAGCACAGGTTGTGGCGGAGAAGCTGAATCAGGAACTACCATCACTTTTGGAACAGCTGACAACATTTTCTGAAGAACAAAGCGACTGATATGAGCCACATCCTTGTCGTCGATGGCGCGCTCGCGGACCGAACACTGATCAGCGGTCTGCTGACCAATGAATTCGAATGTAATGTGCAGACAGCGGAAGATGGCGCGGCTGCTTTGGATTGCATCGAGGCGCGGCGGCCTGATCTTGTCCTCACGGATCTGCAGATGCCAGGAATGGATGGACTGGAACTGCTGAAATCGATCAGAGATGAATATCCAATGATTCCGGTGGTCCTGATGACCGGAAAAGGCAGTGAAGACATCGCGGCAAATGCCATGAAGGCGGGAGCCACCAGCTACGTCCCCAAACGGCAAATGGCCGAGGAACTGACCTCCACAGTCAAACATATCATTGCCGCCACGGAAGACAGGATGATCCCTCCGCACCTGATGCACCGACTGGAATACTCCAACAGCCAGTTTGCACTCAGTAACGATCCTGCGCAGATCATGTCTGTAGTCGCTCATGAACAGTGCACGCTGCGATGCCTGCCGTTGGAAAACGAAATTGAACGGATCCGGATAGGGCTGGCTCTGGAAGCAGCTTTGTCCAACGCATTGTTTCATGGCAACATGGACACTGGACGGGAAAATTCCAGACCGACCAAGGAACGCCGGAACCAGCTGTTTTGCGAACGCTGGAATCAGAAACCTTGGTGCGAACGTCGAATCTGTCTCACGGCTGAGATATCTCGGGAACGGGCCAGGTTTGTGATCAGTGATGGTGGCGAGGGATTTGACACGTCGTGTGTTGATCCACAGGTGATGAGTCTGGACATCGAAGGCGGCCGCGGTCTGTCGCTGATGTACACAATCATGGATTCGGTGACGTTCAACAGCACTGGAAACGAAGTAACACTGATTCGAAATCGAGCCGAATGACTAAGCGGCATCGGCTGTTCGTTCGAAACGAATGTTTTCACGAGTCGCCTAAAAGTGTTTTCAGATGCAGATCAATACAGTCTGCCAGCCGGTCCACGTTGTAGCCTCCTTCCAGAGTACTCACCAGGCGGCCCTTGGCATGAGTCTTCGCAACCTGTTGGACAAGTGATGTCAGTTCAGCGAAGTCCTGTGTCTCCAGGCCCAGCGAACCGATCGGATCTTCTGCATGTGCATCAAAACCGGCGCTGATGATGACCAGTTCCGGACGACAGCGATCGGCGGCCTTCGTGAGCTCACTCTCGAAGGTGGTCAGAAAATCAGACCGTGAAATGCCGAATCTCAGTGGCAGATTGAACACGGTTCCCAGGCCGGCGCCTTGACCCGTCTCAGATTTGCTTCCAGTTCCCGGATAGAACGGGAATCGATGAGAAGAAAAGAACGTGATGCGTTCGTCTTCATAGACCGCAGCCTGAGTCCCGTTGCCGTGATGAACATCCCAGTCCACAATCAGCACGCGTGACAGACTCAGTCTTTCCACAGCAACCTTGGCGGCAATCGCCACGTTGCTTAACAGACAAAAACCCATTGGAGCATCTTTGAGTGCATGATGTCCCGGTGGGCGTACGAGGCAGACAGCCTGAGACTGCGCGCCTCCAACGACTCCTTCGACGGCATCGACGACGGCCCCGACTGCCTTCCATGCCACGTCAGCCGACTGACCGCTCATGACTGTGTTGGTTTCAACACGCCCGCCTCCGGCTACAGCCAATTCCTGGAGTCGTTCCAGGTAGTCGATCGTATGACACAGTTCCAGATCGCGTGATACTGCCCCGGTGACGGATCGCCGCATGACCCGGTCAAGAATGCCGCTTTCGTTCAGCCGACGATGAATATGTTCAAGACGTGCGCAGCATTCCGGATGATCGCCGGTGTCGTGCTGCAGGAAGATGTCGTCCATGTACAGGGATGTCACTGTCAAGTTGCTATTCGCTTTTTCCTGGCATGACGTGAGCAAATCTCTTTTTCCACGCTCTTTGATCTTCAGCCGTCGTACACCACAAAAATAAATGGCCGGCTTCATCCGTGCGTGCGTCAATGCCCATTCTGTGTCGTCCCCCAATGGCTCGCAGCAATCTGAACGGAGATCTGCGTCCAAATGTTGCCGAGTACGTGAGTTGACCGAATTCGATGCCGTTTTCTGCCAGACATCGATGCGAACAAAAACAGGACACTTCGACACGCTCGGCAACCGCATCGATGACTTCTGTAACTTTCGCATCCACAAGATCCACCGGCACCGGTTCATACAGTTTCGGAAGCACGGCTGTCAGTGGTTCCTTGTTTTTCCACCCGACCGGCCACAAATTGCTCGATTCATCGCCCGAATCAATTTCAAGCCAGTACCCGGTATCAGCACGTTCCATCACTCGAAAACCAAGACCAAACTGAGCCAGCGCAATAGCCAGCCCCGTACCCATACTCACACAGCGCAGGTCGATAGAACCGGCATCGGGCCGCTGCGATCGTGCGATCTTTTGTGAGTCGCGGTTCCAGGTCACTCGAAATTCGGGTGGCAACTGCAGAGTCTGCACAGTTTCCATCGGTGAGGAAAGAGGGATTTTACCCGTCACAGGGGCCGACAGCAGTTTCAATACTTCGGTAAATTGCGGGACTGACAAGCTCCAGGTTGGACGAAGTCGAATCGGGCCCTCTGGACCGTTTGTTGCGACATCGTCCAGGAACAGTTTGAGGGGTTTTGCGTTCCCCAGTCGGAATTCCTGCCTGCCCAATCGCAAAATACCTCGACGATCCACCAGTCCGACCACTTCGATCACCGATCGTCGACCCTTTTCTCGCGCACGAATCCCGGGTTGTCGGCTTCCGTCATCGGTCGCGACCGTGACCTGGTAGCCGGCTTTCCGGAATAATTGTGACCAGTTCCGATCCTTGACGCGGGCCGCCGCGCTGTTTCCGACAAGGATGCGGATATCAAGGCGGAAGTGACCACTAATCCTCGGTGACAGTGGAAGGTCCTCGAGTTGTCCAGCCCGCAAATCCGCACACGGCACTGCGGCCAGCAGAATCACAGGAACCAACAGGGAGTTTCGGGGGATTGACTGCATAGTTGTATTGTGCCTCGATCTGCATTGAAGAGCCATATGAATTGCGGCCCGGAGGGGTGGTCGATCATTCAACGCCACCGTTCATCTGTGCGTGATTCGATATCACGGCTACAATTGTGTCCGTTTGAGTCCCTGAGGAATTCTGCTGCATGGATATCCGCAAACTGCGCCACCGCATGGAATACGCAGTTTTCTGCTCGATTGTGTTCGTGATTCAATCACTGCCGCTCAAAGCCGCTGAACGGCTGACTGACGCGCTGGCCTTTCTGATCCACAGACTGCCGGTAAAGATCAATCGGCGCCAGGTCGCAGAAGATAATATTCACAAGTCGTTTCACGATCTGACCAAAACACAAGTAGACCACATGATTCTGGCAATGTGGCAGCATCTGTGTCGGATGGTGTTCGAGATCGCGCACATTCGCCGCAGACTTCGTCTGGAAACGTCCCCCGCCATTCTAGATTTCTTTCAGCGTGAGAAATGTGTCAAAGCGGTGTTGTCCGGACGCAAATTAATTTTTCTGGGCGGCCACTTCGGTAACTGGGAAATCTCCGTCAACAGTTTCGGCTATTTCGGATTTCCCATGGGCGTCATCGCTCGCGATCTCGACAACCCTTGGCTCCACAGGTGGTTTCTGAGCTATCGTGAATCCAGTGGCAACTGGATTATCTCCAAGAGGGGCGGCGGAACCGATCTGGTCCACTCACTGGAAACCTGTGGGATGGCAACGCTGTTATGTGACCAGGACGCAGGTGGTCGGGGCATCTTTGTCGACTTTTTCGGCCGGCCGGCATCCACCTTCAAATCCATTGCCTTACTGGCACTGGAATATGACGCCATGATTATCGTGGGAGGTGGGCGACGGCTGGCGCATGCGGAATCTGCTCGAACCAACTGGGTGCCGTTTGAATTGGCAACACAGGCAGTTATTGACAGCCGAGACTTCGAGAGTTCGAACGCTCTGCAGGAATTAACTCAGGCCTTTACCACGGCCCTCGAACAACTCATTCGGCGGTCGCCCGAACAGTATTTTTGGGTCCATCGCCGTTGGAAATCCGAACCTCGCCGCAGAAAACGTGATATGCAGAGAGCTGCATAAACCGAAGCAGATTCTCGCGAATTCTTAGACACCTTCATCGTGCGCCGGAATGTTGACGGCAAACATCGGGCAATTCTGCAGCTAATGGAACTGTTGCAGGAGGGGACGCTGGCGCTGCTCGACGTGATAAGTCACAAGGCGCCTGCGAACCCCAGTATTCGAATGTCCGGAGCAGCGACTCGCGTCATTATTGCTGGTCAGTCGGGACACTCAAGGGCGCATGCCGGTCGGTGCGTCCCTGTTTGCCGGCAACTCGAATGCGGTGCATGGCGTGCCGTCATTGACGGAGCTTCCCGATGAGTTCCTGTTCTACGTTCTGAAGATGCTGCAATCGCTGCTTCATTCTGCGCCGGCGCTCGCACAGATTGTCTGCCAGTTGACGCATCGAGTCGTAGACGTTGTTTGGCGCTCCGAAGGGTGAATCTGCGGCCGACCGTGACTGTTTCAGCAATAATTTCTCACCTTCCTCGAGCGGATATTTCTCCATTATCTCCATCACCACGAGAATCTCAGAAACAGCCTTCCTGCCTTCAGAGAAATTGAATCTGCCAAAGCCGCTCGAATGCTTCTCCCTGATTTCGATTAACGTTGCTCGGTTCTGCCGAGCATCTGCAAGTTCGAGCAGCTGCGATTCAAGTGCTGAGATTCTCTCCTGCGTTGCGTCCAGATCCTGTTGCAGTTTCTCTGGATTCGATGACTCTGGTTCTGCCTTCGAAGAGGACTCGCGTTGCGTCGCAGAAGATAACTCGGGTTCTGCTGTTGAAGTTGAGCGATTCAGCGGAGTCGCAGTCGTTAACTCCGGCCACGGCGAACTGACGGCCAACATGCCCAGTATCACCACGAGGACTGCGATTCCACATTGTGAAGGACAGGCACGAATCAGACCTACAACGCCTTGTATCGGGCGATGGGAAGGAATGCGTCGTTTTTTCTTTCGCACCACGATGACTGCTTTCACAGTGGGAGCGGAATCCAGCGGAGTGTTACTACTGCATCACCGGCCTGTTCTGTTGCCAATCGTATTGTGAGCTTTGGTTCTCTCAAGGCCAGAATCGTGACGGACACCGATAGATGCTGTAGAGTTCTGTTTTAGATAAATCTACCAGCGGCAGGAATCACCGCGGGCTGGTATTTGGCGGCTTCACGGTTACCCAAGTGACTCGCGATTGGCGAAGAACCCACCGCACTGCCTGGTGCTGATTCTCAGATGGAGTCATCATCCAGTGGTGGACGGATACGACGCCGATTTCCACTTTCGCCGCCGCGCCGATCTGTGCGTCCGCGCCGGCCGCTAAATCCACTGCCATCACGTCTGTTTCGCAGCATGGATCGAAGGTCAATTTCCAGTTCTTTTCCCTGCATGGCCTGAAGCTGGCTGACTTGATCTTCCGTCAGCACTCCAAGTGCCTGCTTGCTGAACTTTTGATTCAGCTTTTGCATTTCTTGACGAATCTGGGCAAAGTCAGGTCGTTGGCCGTCCCGAAATGAAAACGCTTCTCGAACGGCTTGTCGTGTGGCATTCTGCTCTAGCTGCATTGTTTCCAGTGCAGCGTCGATCTTAGCGACCTGATCATCCGCCATTTTGAGCGATTTTCTCATTTCGTCAGACTTCAATGTACTGATCGGGTCGACCTTCATTTTGACCTGCAGGACAAGTTCTTTAAGGCGAGTGTTCTGCTCCGACTCGAGCAGCGCCGCGATGACGTCATCTGCTCTGGCCGCAAGTTCCTGCTGTGCGAGCCACAATTGTTCTCGTATTGACTCGCGTTCTTCGTCGGACAGATTTCGGAACGCTTCGCGATTTGGTAGTGCTTCTCGCCGTTCCTCGCGAAATGCTTCGATGGCTGCGTCGATCGTTGCGGCCTGTCCTTCATGGATATTCAGCTCTTCCCGGATTTCAACGATTCTCAGGAGAGCGATACCGGTGGTGTTGGCACCTGTGAAGCCTCTTTGTCTGACACGCCGACCAAATTGACCTCCCGGGCCGAAACGGTGTCCTCTGTTTCCACGCTCGGCAGACTGACGGCGTTGGGGCTGACTGCCCCCCTCAGGAAGCTGGGCTGTGGCGAGTGTTGGACACAGAACTGCCACGACACCGAAGGTGACTGTGAGGCGAAGAACAAGTGTTGATTTCATTATCAGCTCCGAGAGCAAATAGGCGGAAGATAATTCAGACAATGTGGTCAAGGGGTCCGCGGTCGTCAAGCGGAATACCCCTCCCGCAGACGTCGCCGCCGCGAAAACTGGCGACGGAATCGCAGAATCCCTGATTCCTCGACGTCAGCGCGTATCCGTACAGGTCACTACATCCGGATTTTGCCGCTGAATCAGTGACTGTCGGAATTTGTGCCTCGGCGCCATACCGTTATCTTCTCAAAACCCACATCAATTGCTCACGAACGAGGTTGTTTGTGAATGGTTCGCTGAGGGTTTGTTCACAGCGGTGAGCTCTGGATTGATTTCGGTACCACGTCGAAATCATTAAATTCATTGCCGTGTCACCGCGAATGAGTCACTATATTTCTATCGCACGATGTCCTGTCGAAAAAATCTCACCATACGCAGGTACCCACCCAACCTGCCAGAGACGCGAACGATCACCATGCACGTCGAGCAAAGACCGAGACTGGCTGTCATTCCTTTGGTTCTTGTGTACTCGGTCGTGCCGCTGTCGGCAGTTCCGGCGGATGAACCGCTCCTCGAACACGATGTGCTTCCGATTCTCACACGGAATTGCATGGGTTGCCACGGTGGATTACGTCAGCATGGTGGTCTGGATCTGCGGACGTTGCCGACGATACTTCAAGGTGGCGAATCGGGAGTCGCGATTGAGTCCGGCAGCGCAGAGAAGAGTGGGCTTTGGATACGTATCGCCAATGATGAGATGCCGGCAGGCGATGATCGGGAAAAACTTTCTGCACAAGACAAAAGGACAATTAAGGCGTGGATCGACGCCGGAACGCCAACAGCATCCGAGCGCCATCGCCACGTTGATCCATTGCTTGCTGCTGACACGCGACACTCACCAATGGAAGTGGCCGCAGCGATCGATCGGCATATCGACCAGTTTTTGGCGGTCGCGAAAATGCAACCGGTGGCGCGCGCAGACGACATTGAATTCCTGCGACGAGTCAGCCTCGATCTGACTGGCTGTGTTCCCACGGCCGTACGGGCTGTAGAGTTTCTGGACAGCGGTGATGCCGACAAACGCGAAAAACTAGTCGATTCCCTTTTGGCGACACCAGCATTCGGTGCACAGTTCGGCCGGACCTGGCGAGACTGGGTCTGCCCACCGGAGTTGCCATCCAGTGGCAATGCAGGCGACCAGCCGCACCGACAGGCAAGAGAGTTTGGAGACTGGCTGGGACGAAAGGTCTCCGCCGGCGAGTCGTGGGATCAAGTCACACGTGACATCCTGACCGTCCGAGGTGATATCGAGACTAACCCTCAAGTGATCTTCTTTGCACTCGTCGGTCAGGACGCCAAAACGACGGCAGACGGCTCGGCCAGAGCCGCAGCATCACTTTTCATGGGAGTGCAGTTACAATGCGCCCGCTGTCATGATGATCCCTATCGCGACTGGTCGCAACAAGAGCATTGGGCGCTAGCGGCCATCTTTGGGCGTTTACAGGGCGACTTCAAAAAGATCGAAGTGGGAAAAGGTGCGAATGAGATCGCCATTCCGGAATCCGCGTTCAGGAATGCCGGAGCAATCGTACCAGCTGCCTTCCTGGGCGACGAGAGTTTTGCAGTAAAACAGATCGACGATTTACGTTCACCGTTTGTCGACTGGCTCGTTGACAAAAATAATCCGTTCTTCTCACGCGCTTTCGTGAATCGTATTTGGTTCTATCTGTTCTCGTGTGGGATCGTAAACCCGGTTGACGACTTCCGGGACCTGAATCCACCGTCCCACCCCGGACTAATTGCGCTCCTGGCTGGTGAATTTGTCGCTTCCGACTATGACATCAGGCATCTGTTCCGCTGCATATGCAACTCTCAGGTCTATCAGCGAAGCAGTTGGATCGAATCCGGAAGCGACGAGCAGGCCAGAGATGCACTGACAACAGCGTTCGGTCGCATGCCACTGCGCGTGATGACTGCAGACATGCTTTATGACTCACTCAGACTGGTGTATGGAGACTCCGGTCTCGACCTCAGAACGCAGGTTCAGCATACGACTGTGGGCATGTCAGCGGCGGTCGCTGACCCGTATTTGGAGTTTCAGCGATGGTTTGGCACGAACGAAGAAGACACCACGGACTTTACACACGGTGTGGCTCAAATGTTGACCATGATCAATCATCCACGTCTGCTTGCGGGCAGTCAGATGCTGGACGCTGAGTTCTTTCCTGCGTACTTGAAGTTTCCGGCGATTGATCCACGCCGCAACGAAGATCTGTTTCCTGCAGTCAAAGCAAAGTATGTAAGGTTTACTGTCGAAAAAGTTGACGGCCAGCCGTGCCTAGATGAGTTGGAAGTCTACCCGCCGGGCAGTGACATTAACCTTGCGCTTGCCGTGACGGGCGCGGTGGCGAGTGCATCATCTTTGCTTCCAGGTCATGACATGCATCAGATCTCACACCTTAATGACGGAAAACATGGCAACGCACACAGTTGGGTGAGCAATGAAGATGGCAACGGCTGGGCACAGATTCAACTAACGTCTGTCGCGGAAATCAATCGCGTTGTCTGGGGCCGTGACCGTGACGGCAAACATAAAGACAGACTCGCGCAGCAATACCGCATCGAGGTTTCCCTTGATGGTAAAGATTGGAAACGCGTCGCCGACTCATCACCACGCAATCGTTCCTCCCCCGGCACACCGGCGTCAATTACGCGCCCCGAACAGGCAATTGAGTGGCTGTATCTCAGCACATTGTCTCGTCGGCCGACAAAAGAAGAGGCGGTTGAGGCGCTTGAGTACGTCCGGCAAGCGACTGACAAGAGAACCATGCTCAGTGGCGTACTGTGGATGCTGGTGAATCGAAGTGAGTACATTTTGGTGCGGTAACGTTTTAAATGATGTCTGGTCAAGGGAAAAGAATCACGATGCCAGGATATGCTTCAACCCTCAAACGTCGAGACATGTTGCGACTTGCCACAGCAGGAATGCTTTCTGGTGTATCCGTACCCTGGTTTGAGACATTGGCGAATGAGGCTGAGAATCGATTGCGCGGTAAGGCATGTATTTTGTTGTGGATGGATGGTGGCCCCAGCCAGCAGCATACCTTTGATCCCAAAGCCGGTGGTGACTTTTGGTCAATCTCTACTTCCGTGCCGGGTATTCGAATTGTTGACCGGCTTCCCAAGCTTGCAGATTGCATGGAGGATATGGCGATCGTCCGATCAATGACGACCGAAATCAACGGCCATTATGACGCGAAGTATTTTCTGCATACCGGCTACAAGCGAACTACAGGGTTAGAACATCCCGCAATTGGCTGTCTTGCGTCATCTCAGGTCGGGTCCCTAGACAGGACCATGCCCGGATTTGTGACGATCGACGCAGGTTGGGACATTCGTAACGACGGTGGTCGGCTCTATCGGAGCGTGCCGGCATATCTTGGACCAGACCATGCACCGCTGGCCGTGAATGACCCAGGCAGGGGGCTGGAGAATCTGTCACCGACAGGCGCTGACATCGCTGCGCGACTTGAGTTGTTGTCCCGCAGCGAAAAGCGTTTCTCGAAGCGATATGCGTTGCCGGCTGTGGGCGCCAGACAGGCTGCGTTTGATCGCGCTGTACGTTTAATGCAGTCACGCTGTTCTCAGGCGTTCGATATCGAACAGGAATCCGAACACCTCCGCAGCGAGTACGGCGCACACCGGTTCGGCCAGTCATGTTTGTTGGCGCGACGGCTGGTGGAAACAGGAGTGTCGTTTGTAGAAATTGTGCATCGCGGCTGGGATGATCACGAAGGTGCTGCCAAGCCTGTCACCCAACGATCGCCGTGGATTGACTCGGGTATGTCAGCACTCATCCGCGACCTGAAGATTCGCGGAATGCTTGACGACACCTTAGTCATATGGATGGGCGAATTTGGACGTTCTCCAGGCGCGGGCAAAGATCACTTTTGTACAGCCTGGAGTGCGGTGCTGGCCGGTGGAGGAATTAATGCAGGACAGGTCGTTGGAAAGACGAGCGAAAACGGTAAGAACCCTGGTTCTGAAATTGTCGATCGACCGGTAACCGCACCCGACTTCATCGCTACGCTTTGCATGGCGCTCGGCATGGATATTCACCACGAATTCCTCGCCCCCGGAGCACGACCGATGCCACTGGTCGACAAATCTGCAAAGCCGATTCTTGAGTTGGTTGGTTAGACCACCCACGAACGTTCAGGACTGCGGTTCTTCCTTCTGTGATGATCATTCCTCTTCGTCAACGCTTATGTGACGCCTGTTTTCATCTGGACATCGCCCGCGTAACGAGTCCGGCACACCGTCAGTTCGGACTCGTTACACCCGAGGGCACACATTCCTGAGTACGTTTGTCTATAATCGCCACAACTTGTCCATACGAATGATCGTGAGGAATGGACGGTATGATTTCGGTCCGATGGAGTGCTTCAACTCGTCTCATTGATGATGCTGGCACGGCTGTGCTGATCGCAGGCCTCTGTTTGGCAATCGCTGTTCAGGGATTCGCCGGAGACTGGCCGCAGTGGCGCGGGACAAACCGCAATGCGGTCTCGAATGAAACAGGGTTGTTGAGCTCATGGGCAGATGCACTACCGGCCCGTGCGTGGCACGCTTCAGGAATCGGTGATGGCTATTCGAGCGTGGTGATTGCCGACGGCCACGTTTTTACGACAGGAAAAATTGACGGGGCAGTGTTGTGTTTCGCTCTGGATGTTCAGTCCGGACAACTCAAATGGGCGACGAGCATTGGTATGACATCCCGCAACATCATGGCTACTCCGACTGTTCACGACGGTTTGGTGTATGCGCTCGATCCGGACGGTGAACTCATCTGTCTGAATGCCGATGATGGCACGATGGTCTGGCAGCGCAGCTTTATGGAGGATTTCGGTGGGCGCTTGATGTCGGGTCGGGGGTACGGTGAATCACCGCTGGTCGACGGTGACAGACTGATCTGCACTCCCGGCGGCGAGGACGCAATGCTCGTTGCCTTGAACCGTCACACTGGTGACGTGATCTGGAGATCGCACATGCCGGACATTGGCGATAAAGGCAAAGATGGAGCGGCTTTTGCCTCAGTGGTTGTGTCGGAGGCCGCAGGTGTTCGACAATACGTCCAGCTCACCGGGCGTGGTCTGGCGGGGTTCGAGGCGGATTCCGGACGGTATCTTTGGAGTTACAATGACATCTCCAATCAGACCGCAAACATTCCGACTCCGCTTGTTCGCGATGATTTTGTTTTCTCCGCAAACGGATATCACTCCGGAGCGGTTCTGCTGCGACTGGAGACCACCAGCGATGGACACGGGGTTGAAGCGCAAGAAATCTATCGTCTGCGAGGCAACGAGTTTCAGAATCATCACGGTGGATTTGTATTAATTGGTGATCACATTTACGGAGGTCACGGAAGTAACAATGGTTTACCAACATGCATCGAGTTTCTGACCGGAAAGATCGTCTGGAAACGCCGTGGACCGGGTACCGGGTCGGCATCGGTCGTGGCAGCGGACGATCGGATTTATTTCCGTTACCAGAATGGACTGATCGCTTTGATCGATGCGTCGATGCACGGATACCGGTTGGAGGGAAAATTCAAAATCCCGGCGGCCGGAGGTGACAGCTGGTCACATCCGGTTATTGCGCACGGAAAGCTGTTTCTTCGTGAAAAAAATGACCTGTGGGTCTACGATCTGAGGCGAACGGTTTCAGCGGCCGATTCGCCAGCGCCGGACCTCGAAAACGTAACCGGGAACACTGAAGACGACGAGGGTTTATACAGGTTCGCCGACGAATTGAAGACCGGCAGTTCCACCATCCCAATTGTCAGGTTGGCGGACTCCCACCTCGATTCCGATGGATCGATCTCCAAAGACCATTACCGAAGTCTTGAGCAGCGACCTTTACCGTTCGTCCTCAGTGTCGCCGGAACGCGAATCAGTGACGTTGGAATGCAGCGAATTGCTGCGTTAAAGAATCTCACTGGACTGAATATGGAATTGTGTCGCCATGTCACAGACAGGGGCTTTGCTTATCTTGGTCGCTCGAAAGAATTGTCAGTGTTGATTGCTCCGGGGACGTCAATCTCAAAGTTCGGACTGGAGCAACTTGCAGCCGTCCCGCAACTCACTGCGATCAATCTGGAAGTATGCGACGGAGTGACCGACCTCTGCTGTGAGGCACTTGGTCGAATGACGGGACTGCGTGCATTGGTGCTGAAGAAGACTGGTTTTGAGCCCGACCGGGTGTCTGATGCTGGTCTCCAGCAGTTAGCGAAACTCAGAAATCTGGAATTGCTCAGTCTGTACGGCAACGCGGTGACGGATGACGGGCTGAAACATTTGAGTTCAATGTCGAACCTGGGCGAAATTGATCTCAGTCTGTTGCCTATCAGCGACGACGCCGTTCGCCATCTCGCCAAGCTGCCTCGCCTGCGGCGGCTTGAGTTGCTGTATTCGGAAGGTTTTGCCGGCACAAATATTTCAGACGTCGGTCTTAAGCGGCTTGGGGAATTCTCGCAACTGACTCATTTGAATCTGATTGGTGCGAAGATTTCCGATAAAGGCCTCAGGCACATCAGCCAACTCAAAAAGCTCCTTCATCTGCAGTTGACAAATTCAACAGTGACTGTGACTGGCGTGGAACGTCTGCGAAAGTCGTTGCCGAATTGTGAAATCATATCACACACAATCAGCGACACAGGCAGACTGGAAACAACGAAATGACTCCGGATTGATCAATCACCAGTCGCCTGCTGTTGAGCCTGCTGCACGGGAGCGTACTTGCTCAGAAGCCAGTGGAGAACCGAATCACGTCACGTCATGCGATCGCTTATTCTCCGAAAACCCGGACAATGACTCCCGTCAAAGTCTTAGATTCATTTTGTTGAGTGAATCAATACGGTTTGTTTGATCGTTAAAGATCCTGCGATTCCCTGAAGCATCGCCGCCCTTCTAAAGACCGAGTGGGCGGTGTTAAGTGTGTGTTCGTAGCTTAGTGCGGCAACGCAAATAATTTAAATATTCAGATTCGGTCCATTTGGAAACAATTGATCGATGGCGATTAGCTTTACATGCCGCACGTGCGGCAAACGCTATAAATTCCGTGACGATGCAGCTGGCAAGCGGGCAATATGTAAGCAATGTGGAGAAAAGATATTCGTTCCGAAGAAGACAACGACGGACGCCGATAATTTTCAGGACGCAGTACGCGAAGAATCGTCATATGCCAGTGAAACTTCGACACCATTGCCGGCTGCTGTTTCAAGTGGGAACAAACGAAAAAGGAAGGGAGCTGGCGCGGTCAGGGACCGTAGCCCGCTGCGGTACGCCGTATTCGGAGCCAAGCAAGGCGCCTTCTATTTTTTTGTCATTTTTGTCGTGTTGGAATTAATCATTGGTGTCGGCGCCGCCTGGAGTTTTGTGAACGGACAACCGCAAGATAATATGTTTATAATGGGCATCATTTACGTAGTCATCGGCGCTGTATTCGGGAGCGTCGTTATGCTCACGGCGAGACTCTTGGATTCCAGGCTGGCAGGCGTGCTCAGCGGCGCGGTTTTCATGGCCGCTGAGAAAGGAATCGCGATGGCGATAATTTCTGGAGTCGGTTTCGGACTTCAGGCAGTCGGCGTGGTTCTTGGTGCAGTCTTTGGATTTTTCGTCAGTTGGCGGATGCTGGAGAGCGGGATCAAGACGCTAAGACACGACAGGGACTGATTAGCTCAGGCTGACATGATCTGGCCCAAAATTCAACAAGTGTCAGTGACCCCGTGAAGGTCTCTGCATGCGCGTTACGGTGAATTGCCCGTGACACAGCGATGTTCGAAGGCCTATGCAAATGGCCGCAGGTTGCAAACCAGAAGCCAGTGACAGCCAAAGGGATGGGATCATCACAGATGGACAGTTTGCTCTCTACGACGTGCGGCTTTCGATCAAATTGTGGCTCGCACTGCTGACCTGCGGACGACACTTGCTCGTGCGGAGAGCAAAATGGTGCTCATTACCAAAGCGTCAATGTTTCATTGTGAGCGCGTCGAACATGGGCTGCGGATAGTTGAGCGGAATAATGGTCAGATGGGCCAAACCAGATACTGGTACTGAAGACTATTACCGGTTCATCGAGTGCACGACGATGCCGTTCCAGCAGGTTCCGGTCAACATTGCCAGTGCGGCATGTGCTTCCTGTGAATGGACCGCGGATGGTGGAAGGAACTTGAGAGGTGGTCTCACGAAGAATTGCGCAGTGTCAACAGGCAGATTGAGTTTCTGCTCAACCAGGTGGTAAAGCAACTCAAACGCGACGAATCGGTGGATGAAGATGCTCGCTGAATCCAGCGGCGTGGCTGGTGTGTGATCTGCCAATCGGGAACGGAGTGACAGGAGGCACTGCATAGGGTCTGCTGCGCAGCAGGGTTATTTGTCTTGCGGCGGCTGAGATGAAAGTTGTACGAGTGCTTCCGTTGTTCGGGCTTTCTGAGCCTCATGAATGATCAGATAGCGATCACGGCCGCCTTTAGCCGGATGGAATGTTGTCCGCCCGTCGTCCTGAATCTTCACCTGACCTGACTGACTGATCTCAAAATAACCGTATGCAGGACGAACGGCATAAAGTACAGACGTCAGATCCCACGTGGGCCGGTCATGGGGTGGAGGACTGTAAGCGACATACGATTCAGCCAGGGGATGATGTTGCACGTAGCGATAGTGTTCCTGAATACTTTGATGAGGATATGGGAGATCAAGTCCAACTTCGAAACCACTCCACACGATTGGCGTTGGCCAATGAAGGCAGAGTCGCCCGGACGACAAAAGATCCTGTGCCACGTTGTATTCGATATGGTCATGAAGCCGGCCCTTCTTTCCCGGGACTTTTCGGAACGCTCCTGCCATGATGGACAACAGCCGGACCTTTTTTCTGACGAGCGTCGTTCCATCCAGTGGGCTGCGAGAGTCTGCAGGTGATGACAACAGGCTGGCAAGGTTGGTGGAAAATCCAACCTGAACAATCACGACAGAACGGTCGTCTGCTTCTGCCAGAGCAATCCGGAGTACGTCCACGGCGTCTGGCGCATCCTGTCCTGAAAGTAAATCGTGAGGATAACGCAACTGACCTCCATCCGTCTTGGTGGCCAGACCATTGAATTTGCCTTGATCAGTTGTGATGCCGCTGCGGCAAACACCGATCGGGACATCATCTCGGCTGTAGAATGTGTTAATACAGTCAACAAAAGGTGCAGCTAAATCATGATCTTTCGTGATCGTGACCGCCAGCAACCGGCATTCACCCCGCGACTGCAACGCATGAATCATGCCCAGTGCCAGAACGTCGTCGCAATCGTTGCCCATATCAGTGTCGAAGACGAGCGGGACAGGTTTCTGTGGCTCGACACCCCGCACATTGTTCGGAAGGCAGCACACATGCACCACCAGCATGGCAGCGAAGAGCTTCAACATTGTTAAACAAATCCGGTTCGCACCCATGTTTGCTTCAAATTGACAACGTGCTGAGTTCCTCAATGGACAAGTGTCGAGTCGCAAGAGTCGAATTCCTGTTTTTCAGTGGCACCGTTTCACCATCATTTCCGCGCGATCAATGTCCTTCAGGCAATAATCTCTTCTACCACTCGGCCGTGGACATCCGTCAGACGGAAGTCCCGTCCCTGAGAGCGATACGTCAGTTTCGTGTGATCGAGCCCCAGCAGGTGCAGAACTGTGGCCTGAAGGTCGTGTACATGAACCTTGCCTTCCGTCACACTGAACCCCAGTTCATCCGTCTTCCCGACCGAGAATCCTGACTTCACCCCGCCCCCGGCCAGCCACATCGTGAAGGCATCAATGTGGTGGTCGCGCCCGGCGGGTTTGCGGTCTTCGCCCATCGGTGTCCTGCCGAACTCGCCACCCCAGATCACGAGTACATCATCCAGCATCCCCTGTTGTTTCAGATCGCTGATCAGAGCTGCCGATGCCTGGTCAATTTCTTTGCAGCGGCGTGGAAGTTCTCCGTCAAGTGATTGTGGGCCGCCGTGCTGGTCCCAGTTGGTATGGTACAGCTGTACGAACCGAACTCCGCGCTGCACCAGTCGCCGTGCCAACAACGCGTTATTGGCAAATGAGGCCTTGCCAGGTTCGGCTCCGTACAGATCAAGAATGTGTTTTGGCTCGCTCTCAATGTCCATCAGCTCGGGTGCACTCATCTGCATGCGATAGGCCATTTCGTATGCGGAGATTCGTGTCTGGATCTCCGCATCGCCGACGACTTTATAACGAGCTGTGTTCAGATCACGCACCGCATCGGTAAACTCCCGCTGGGCTTCCTGAGTAAATCCTCGAGGACTTTGCAGATTCAGAATCGGGTCGCCCTTGCCACGAAATGGCACGCCCTGATGACTTGTTGGCAGAAAACCACTGGACCATAAGGCCGAACCTCCACGCGGGCCACGAGGTCCCGACGGCAGCACTACAAAACCTGGCAGGTTTTGCGATTCACTGCCGATTCCATATGTGACCCACGACCCCATGGAAGGTCGTCCAGGTTGAGGTGAGCCAGTCTGCATGAATATCTTGGCCGGACCGTGGTTGAAGACATCTGTCGTCATGCCCCTCAGCCAGCACACGTCGTCTGCAATTTTCCGGTGACAGGGCAACAGGTTACTAAGTACGACGTCACTCTCTCCGCAGCGATTGAACCTATGCCGTGAGCCGAGTAGCTTTTCCGTTCCCTTTAGGAATGCAAATCGCCGATCTTTCATGAAGCTTTCCGGTGGCCTTTGACCCGACAGTTCCGTCAGTTTCGGCTTATCATCGAATAACTCCAGCTGGCTCGGACCGCCCGCCATGAACAAATAGATCACTGCCCTGGCCCGCGGCTTGAAATGCGGCACCTGTGTGCTGACAGCCCCCTTAACCCCGTCTTCAGCAAGTAAAGAAGCCAGGCCAATGGATGCAACGCTGAATCCGGCTTCGCCAAAAAACTCACGGCGACTGGTATCGGACAGGATGTGACTGCGTTGCAGTATCATTGAGTTCTCTTCCCTCGGCAGCGTTCAGAGTTGCGTCCGTCGTTGAGTTGCGAAATTATTCTGGTTATCCACGGGTGATAAACTCATCAAGATTCATCAGCAGTCTAGCCACAGCTGTCCATGTCCTGGCTTCATCAGGAAAGCGTTGCCGCGACTGCTGGAGATAACGCAACAGAATTTCTGATTCATTTTGCTCTGGTCGACGGCTGAAGCACAAACGAAAAGCGAATGTCAGTCGGTCGTTGTCCAGTGCTTCTGGTTCTGATTTCCTGGACACACTGGTCAGGATTCGCTGTCCGAAGTGCTCTGCCAGCTCAAACATCGCTTCTGAATTTGCGATCGTCAGCGATTGCAGCGGTGTATTGGACCGACCACGGTGCGTACAGGTGGTGTTGAACTTCGGTACGTCAAAGGTTTCCAGCATCGGATACGGGGCACTGCGGTAGAAGTATGTGTACATGCCACGTCGATAACGATCGCCGCCGGTGCTGGTCTTCCAGTTTTTCTTTCTTTGAGTGAACGCGTAAATGCCTTCTTCCTGAGGTGGATATACACTTTTGCCACCGATGACTGGGGACAGCGTTCCACTGACCGCCAGTGCCAGGTCACGGACGATTTCCGCCTCCACACGAACTCGGTTCTGACGTGCAAGCAGCAGGTTTCTCGAATCAACGGCAGCCAGTTCCGGCCGCGATTTCGAACTTTGACGGTATGTTGCTGAGTTCATGATCAATCGAATCAGTTTCTTTGTCGACCACCCCTGACGGCGAAACTCATCGGCCAGCCAGTCGAGTAGTTCCGGATGAGTCGGCAGCGTGCCCTGAATGCCAAAGTCATTTTCCGTTTCGACCAACCCGAGTCCGAACAACCTCATCCAGATTCGGTTAACCCTCACTCGTGCCGTCAGAGGATGGTTCGGATGAACCATCCATTGCGCCAGGCCAAATCGTGATTTGCGTCCTTCAAGTTTGGCGAGACCGGGTAACATGGCCGGGACTGCGGGGTTCACTTCTTCGGCTGTTCTGAGAAACTCACCGCGAACCTGCAGATGCGTTTTCCGTGATTCGGCCAGTTCCTGCAGTACCATTGTGGTTGGAATGGTGTTTCTGACAGCATCCAGCTCTTTCGTCGCCGTTGTCAGCGAGGCGAAGGCCGGTGCCAGTGTGACATCCTGACGGAGAAATGCTGTCTCGAGTTTCTGTTCCTGGTCCCGACTTCGATCTTCCCGTACAATCCTGGCCAGTGTCAACAGGGCGGCTGTGTCCGGGATGTCCTGCCATTCGTTTGCAGAGATACCAAGCCGAAAGCGACCAATCACGTAGCCCTTCCGTTTAAACTGCATCTTGAATGTCAGTGAATGATCCTGTTCAACTTCCAGAGGTTCTGGCAGAACGAACCATGCAGTGCGATTTCGGTTGAGGTTGCCTTCCGGTGCATCGTTAATGGCCCAGCCGGTCCCGCCCTGACCATCAATCGCCCTGGCAACTTCGTGACCAGGCTGAGAATGTTCCGCCCCGGCTGCTGAGAAACGCAGCTCGCGACCGTCACCGGTGCGAAACCAGAATTCAGACAGCACAAAATTGCCATTGGGAGCGCGGCCTGGACCTGATTTCGGCAGACTCTCGTGAGTCAGCACTTCCAGACGCACTGACCGAATTGTTGTCAGTGGGCTGTTCGCAGTGGCCTGGTATTCGTCCATTTCATCGGAACGACCGCTGACGAGCAGCGAATGATCTTCCAGAACGTCCAGCTCAAAACCTGCAAGTGACTTTCCCGAAAGCTCCAGCACGGACCAGTCGTCATCATGGTTGTGCAGCTCGGCTGAGGGTTCTTGCGCCAGCAATTTCTGTTCCCATGTTCGTTGACGATCTGCGCGTTCGGCATCCTCTGCAATCCGATTCTTCATTTTTGCGCACTGAGCTTCCAGTCTCGCTATATCGGACGTTTGCTGCTGTGACGGCACATTCAATGTTGGTGTCTCTGAATTGGCATCGGCTGTCGAGTTAAAGAAGGCGTACAGCTGATAATACTCCCGCTGAGTCATGGGATCGAATTTGTGAGAGTGACACTTGGCGCAGCCCACAGTCAGGCCCATCCAGACGAGTCCTGTTGTGTCGACGCGATCCTTAACCTGTTCGTCACGAAACTGATCTGCCTTGGTTCCCCCTTCAGTGTTGATTAGTGTGTTACGGTGAAACCCGGTCGCAACACGCTGTGACAGATCCGGATTTTCCAGAAGATCACCCGCCAGCTGCTCAATAGTGAACTGATCAAACGGCAGATCACGGTTGAAGGCATCGATGACCCAGTCACGATAGGGCCATATGGACCGCTCGTTGTCGTTTGTGTAACCATGTGAATCAGCATAACGAGCCTGATCCAGCCAGTGACGTCCCCAACGTTCACCGAAATGCGGACTGTCGAGGACTCGAATCAGTAAACTGTCCCAGGCATCCTTGTGTTGATCCGACAAAAATTCCTCGATTTCATCAATCGGCGGAGGCAGCCCCAGGAGATCGAGATAAGCACGGCGAATCAGCACGGACCTGTCGGCCGGCGGCGATGCCTGGATGTTTTGTTCTGCCAGTCTGGCCAGTACGAACTGATCAACTTCATTGCGAACCAGATTTGTGGGGCGAATCTGCGGAGGTGACGGTCGCCGGATCGTTATGAATGACCAGTGTTTGGCGTAATTTGCGCCGGAACGAATCCATTTTGTCAGCAGGTCAATCTGTGCCGGCGAGAGCGGCTTCTCGAAAGCAGCCGGTGGCATTCGTAATTTCGGATCTGTCGAAGTGATACGTTCTACGACGGCACTGTTGGCAACGTCACCAGGAACCACAGCGGCGTGGCCACCACGGTCCGCGAACGCACCATCCGGGTGATCGAGTCGTAATTCCGCCTGCCGTGCATTATTATCCGGACCGTGGCAATGAAAGCAGTGATTGGAGAGTATCGGGCGAATGTCTTTGTTGAAGCTGACATCTTCACCGGACGCGGAAGAAGCAGCCAACAGTAAAACAGCAGTCACCCGCGACAGAAGCTGAACGAAGTGTCTCATGATGGTCGTGAGGTGTTTCAATAACGGGTCATCCACAACCGAGAGAAACGGTCAGGGCTTGGGGCAACTGCAGAAAGGTACTGCGGGCCAGGTTCTATTTTGAGGCGTGACTGCAGACGATGCAAGCAGCGCTGACCGAGGACGGTGACCGTTGGTGAAATGAGGCCCATGTTTTTTGCAATGGGCGATTCCCCGGTGGGATGCTCCGGATACATTACGCAGTGCCACTGTCACTGAGCATTTGATACTCGTCGTCAAAGATCAGGTCGGAGGCGAATCAGGGAATGAAAAACTTGATGCAGACCGGTTGACCAACGCTGATCGAGTGACCGGTTGGCTGGAACTTGCCTGAATCCGTGTCGATACGGAAGACGACGATATTGTCGCTGTCCCGGCCTTCCACGAGAGCAAAGGTTCCTGTTGGATCGATGTTGAAATTTCGCGGGACCTTCATTGTGCCGCCAGCAAAATGACCGATCGCTGTTAACCGACCGTTTGCCGAATCAACCTTGAATCCGGCGATCGTATCATGACCGCGGTTGGATCCATAAACAAATTTTCCGGCAGGATGAACCACGACCTCCGCGGTCGAGTAACCTTCTCGGTTAACTCCCTCCGGAACGGTGGAAATCGTCTGCCGGGCCGTGAGCGCCCCAGTGTTCGCATTGTAGTTAAATACGGTCACACTGAGTTCTGATTCATTAATCACATAGGCATAGTTTCCATTAGGGTGCCACGCGAAATGGCGTGGTGCAGCGTCCGGCGCAACAATTCCTGCGGGTGGAGCGTTTGGTGTCAGCGTGCCTTTTGTCTCGTCGTAGCGGTAGATGAAGACCTTGTCGACACCTGCATCACAAACAAATGCAAATCGGCCCGTGGTATCGAGATTGACTGAGTGTGCCAGAGGACTTTTCTTTTTATTGTTGCGTCCGATGATCGCCCGGTGCTGAACAAAACCACTCCGCTGCCCAAGTTTTCCGTCAGACTCGATAGGAAGAACAGATACGTTTCCGCCACCGTAGTTCGCGACGAGTACATGGGTTCCTGTCCGGTCAACGATCAGGTGACAAGCCCCTGGTCCCCCGGACGGCTGTTGATTCAGCAACGTCAGGTTTCCGCTGGTATGGTCGACAGCGTAGGCCACCACACCGCCGGCCCCTGCTTCGCTGACCGCATAGAGGAAATCGTTATTGGGGTGAATCGCCAGAAACGAGGGATTTACTGCCACGACCGCTAACTCCGGCTCCAACAGTTCTCCCGTCGCCAGGTCGAGTTCCGAGCGATAAATCCCACTGCTCGTCGGACTGTTGTAGGTGCCGATGTAGATTCGAGTCTTCCCGGTCACAGCATTATTCGCGAACAGGGAATCAACTGACATTAGCTGTAACGGAATCAGGCACAGGAAGCTGACTGCAGCCAGTGGGAATCGAATCATAATGACTTTGCTTTTCATGCAGCATGAACTGTCGGTGGATTGTCGACAACAGAATTGTTCCCAACTGTCGGGAGTCTGCTAACTGTGAGTCATAGCCGCACAAAACGAATGATTGAGTCGACAATTCCGTTCAATTCTGGCATCAATGGGCAGCGTCTTCAAGCAACGGGAGGGCGTCTCTGGACCGTGAAAGTGGTGGAAATCGGCCTGCGCTGTGCCCGAACTTCGCACAACTCGTGATGACAGATCACATCGGACAGCAACATAAGTGACCGAGTGTGGTTTTTTTTAGACGTTCACATCGGAATCACGAGCGGGTTGCCTGTCACCAGGTCACCTGTGCCTGTACCAGTTCGTCGAACAGTTCCGGACGGCGGTTCCGGATCGTAAAATTAGGATGACTTCGGGCGGCGATGAACGGTACCGCGTCGAGATCGGCGATCAGCATTTCATCCTGAATTGACTCCAGCTGTGTGTGTTTGACAATTTTTCCGTCGGGCGCAAACACAATGGCTCCTCCTGGATGATTTGGCTGATTGAAGTGGTCGGCCGGGTACATATCGACAATTCCAGCTTTTCCTGCCTGATCGGCGTAGATGCAGTACGTTGCGTTTTCCCTCGCACGCATGGCGTAGCTCGTGAAGTATTCGAAGACTTTTTTGCGGGCGCGAGCTTCGGATTCGCTGTCGTGCCACATCCCCTCCCTGGCAGCGTGCGGCATGAGTATCACCTCAGCACCACGCAAAGTGAGTATTCGAGCAAGTTCAGGGAATTGGTTATCGTAACAAATGACCGACCCGACTTTGCATTTGCCGATGTCGAAGACCGGCAGCTGACTGCCTCCTTTGTAGAAGAACGTTTCATCGCGCGAGAGGTGGATCTTACGCTGCTTGCCGATGTATCCCTGCGGACCAACAAGGACCTGCGTGTTGAAGACAATCTCACGTTCTTTTTCACTCATCCCGAACGAAATAAACAGCTCAAGTTTGCGAGCCAGGCGGCACATGTATTCGACGCCTGGACCGTCAGGAACGGGTTCGGCGACCTCCCATGTGTTCGGCGTACAATGGCCATGCATGATCAGTTCGGGCAAGAGGACCAATTCGACGCCGGCAGCAGCGGCTTCCTGACAATAATTGCTCATCGTTGCCAGTGTCTTCTCACTCTGGCCAAGCAGACTGTTCATGCTGACAGCAGCAATGCGGATTGTTTGCATCGGGTGACCGTTTCTACTGTTTGTTATTGACTCGCAGACAACTGTTTCTGCCCTGGGAGCTGCCAGCCGGATGGATACTATGAACAAGCTCACCTGAGTCGGCAACATGGTGTCCATATGTGGGATGGCCGGATGTTAGCCGGACAGTCCGGCGTTGCTCAACCGTCATTAGATTTCCAGGTGGTTGCGGTCCGCTGGCGGAACTGATTCGCGAGTGGTATAAGTGGGTGGATATCATATCCATTAGCGAGAGGCAGAATTATGGACCTCACTGCGGACGAATTGCTGGAAGCCTACCGCGTGATGAAAACGATCCGCGAATTTGAAGAGCGGGTTCACGTGGAATTTGCCGCAGGAGAAATTCCCGGATTCGTCCATCTTTATGCCGGCGAGGAAGCCAGTGCCGCTGGTGTGTGCGGGCACCTGTCCGATGATGATTATATCGCCTCGACGCACCGCGGTCATGGTCACTGCATAGCCAAGGGAGTTGATGTCCATGGTATGATGGCGGAACTTTTCGGCCGCACAACCGGGCTGTGCCACGGAAAAGGAGGGTCGATGCATATCGCGGATCTTGATTTGGGCATGATGGGTGCCAATGGTATTGTCGGCGGTGGGCCGCCACTGATTTGCGGCGCCGCTCTTACGGTAAAGCGCGCGGGAAACGGTAAGGTCGCGGTGGCCTTTGTCGGAGACGGAGGTTCGAACCAGGGAACGACCTTCGAGAGTATGAACCTTGCTAAAATATGGAATCTTCCCGCGATTTTTGTGGTGGAAGATAATGGCTACGCCGAAGCGACGTCATCACGTTATTCGATCGGTGCGGAGAGTAATGCGAAGCGTGCTCAGGGCTTTGGTTTACCGGCAGTGAGTGTTGACGGACATGATTTCTTTGCCGTCCATGCGGCGGCAGGGGAAGCGATCGAACGTGCGCGGCAGGGCGGAGGTCCGTCGTTGCTGGATTGTCAGCTCAATCGTTACTACGGCCATTTCGAAGGGGATGCGCAGACGTACCGCGGGCCGAACGAAACAAAAAATCTCCGCGACAACCGTGACTGCCTTACACTATTCGTCGACCGTGTCACTAAGGAATTTGGGGTGTCGAACGCGGAGCTGAAATCGATCGATCAGGATGTCGCAGACTTGATCAATGATTCGGTTGTTGCGGCAAAGGCTGCACCGAAGCCCGATTCAAAAGAGCTGTTAACCGATGTCTATGTTTCCTATTGAACGATGGTTTCCCGCTGTGGAGCGATTTGACGCACACGGTGACTTGTCGACCTGGATATCAGGAGTAAAAAATGGCTCGCACATTGACTTATCAGCAGGCAATCAACGAAGCGCTCGATCAGGAAATGGCGCGTGACGACAAAGTGATTCTGATCGGTGAAGATGTTGCCGGCGGGCAGGGAACCGACGGCGAAGAGGACGCATGGGGCGGCGTCATGGGGGTGACGAAAGGGTTATATGCCAAATATGGTGATCGTGTGATGGATACGCCAATCAGTGAATCAGCATTTATTGGCGCTGCCATCGGGGCTGCTGCTTCGGGTTTGAGGCCTGTCGTTGAATTGATGTTCAATGACTTTCTTGGCGTCTGCTTCGACCAGATTTTCAACCAGGCGGCCAAATTCCGCTATATGTTTGGCGGCAAGGCTGAAACTCCCGTCGTGATCCGCACCATGATCGGCTCCGGCTTTCGGGGTGCGGCCCAGCATTCGCAGTCGCTTTACTCAATCTTCACACATATCCCCGGCTTGAAGTGTGTCGTACCTTCAACGCCTTACGATGCCAAAGGGCTCTTGATCTCAGCGATTCGCGATAACGATCCGGTGATCTTCTGTGAGCATAAGGGGCTTTATCAGCTGGAAGGCGAAGTTCCGGAGGAGTCGTACACAATTCCGTTTGGGGAAGCAGAGATTGTCCGCGAAGGGAATGATGTCACGATCATCACGCTTTCAGAAATGGTTCACGAATCACTCAAAGCCGCCGAGCAGCTCGCAGCGGAAGGTGTCGAATGTGAAGTAATTGACCTGCGAACGACCTCTCCGCTGGATGATGAAACGGTACTCGACAGTGTTGAGCAGACGGGTCGGGTGGTGGTTGTCGATGAGGCTAATCCTCGCTGCAGCGTGGCTACCGACATCTCGGCATTGATTGCCCGACAGGCGTTCGGCGCACTCAAAGCACCGATCGAAATGGTGACCGCACCCCACACGCCGGTGCCGTTCAGCGACAATCTGGAGGACCTCTACAAACCGAACGCCGAAAAGATTCTCTCGACCGTTCTCAAAGTCTTGGAGTATCAGAAGTGGTCCACCACCGTATCGACAAGCTGACCATGCCGCAGTGGGGATTCTCGATGACCCATGGACGAGTCGGCGAGTGGTTGGCAGCGGAAGGTTCTGAGATTACTTCCGGAGATCACGTGCTTGAGATTGAAACCGAAAAGGCAGTCGGTGTTGTCGAGTCTCCCGTGTCAGGCACGCTCCGCCGTCATGTTGCGCTGCCAGGTCAGGAAATCCCCGTCGGGGGGCTGCTGGCAGTCGTCGCGGATTCCTCGGTACCGGATGATGAAATCGATCGCTTTGTGGAAGATTCTGCCGTCACGACCGTCACTGAGCAGGTTGAGACAAGCGACAACACGCCTCAATACATCGAAGTTGGCGATCAGACGTTGCGATATCTCAGACTCGGAAATGGTGAGTCACCCGTCGTGCTTTTGCATGGTTTTACCGGTAACCTGAACAATTGGCTGTTCAACCATGCTGCACTCGCTGAGGACCGAATGGTCTATGCCCTGGACCTTCCTGGACACGGGTTGTCATCAAAGAACGTTGGTGACGGGTCCATCGACACGTTCGCCGATGTGCTTTGCGACTGGATTGATGCACTGGGGTTGCCGCGCGTGCATCTGGTGGGCCACTCGTTCGGCGGGGGCATCGTTTTGGACATGGCCTTTCGGCATCCCCGGCGGTTACTCTCGTGTACCCTGATATCAAGCACCGGGCTGGGTTCCGATATTGACGCTGAGTATCTTGAGGGCGTCGTCGGGTCCGACCGCCGCAAGCAACTCAAACCGTACTTGGAGCGGCTCTTTGCCAGCCCCGACCAGGTGACCCGGCAGTTGGTGGACGATCTCCTGAAATTCAAACGCGTTGACGGCGTGTGTGACGCACTCACTACAATCGTCGGTCAGTTGACAGTCGATGGTCAGCAGACCGTTGTGTTTCGTGACCGCCTTGATCAGATTGCAATGCCAGTCCTGGTTGTCTGGGGTGACCGCGATCGTATCGTTCCTCGCGAACATGCTGCAGGGCTGCCGGAGGGCTGGCAAGTGAAAGTGCTCGACGACTGTGGGCACATGGTCCAGATGGAAGCTGCCGGTGCGGTGAACTCGCTGATTGCCGGGTTTCTGCACAAGTGTGATCAATCCGGCCTGCGTTGAGTTTTTACCAGAACTGACGGCCGGCGGGATCTGTCAAACGTTGTGCTGTCCGAATGGAAATAAACCTCAGGAACCCGCATCCGGCGACGTGTTGTCCTGCATCATTTGGATGACACGGTCTTCAGCGAGGCTCATGGGATGTGCGAGTGCACGCTGCCAGAACTGTTCAAGACGTTTCGACGCAGCGGCATTGTCCTGCGTCCATTCCCTGACAAATGCGCCTCCCTGAATATCGTTGACGAGGTTCTGACGAGCCTGTTCACGCATTTCGCTGCTGATCATGTTCTCGGCGCGCGTGAGGGTTCCGTATTGGCTCGTCGTCGAGTGATATTTCATTTGCTTGAAGAATCCGTACTGCGCCATCAACCCCATGATTTCGGAACTTTCGGTTGAGGCATACAGGGCCATGACCACGTTTTCGGGCGGGAATCCATGATCTACCGCCAGTTCGAAGCAATACTGCAGCCAGGCGGCCAGTCCGGACCAGACGACCTGCTCGGTATATAAATTGAGTTCCGCTTCTCCCCGAAAAGAGGATTCGTAGATTCCGGCGCGCGTGAGTCCCATCCCTTTGCAAAGTGCCAAAGTGATATCTCGGGCCTCCCCCGTGGCGTCACATTCGACTGCGAACTGGCCGATCACACCCCGACCCTGTTCATACCGCGTGCGGACGACGTTTCCAGGCATCATTGGCGCGATCATAATCCAGTCAGCGTCCTCAGGCGGGTGGATGATGTCGAAGCCGACATTGAATCCGCTTCCCCAGCACAGGGCATTTCCTGCCTCGATTCCCGGGGCAATCTGTTCGTCCCAGATCAGCGGCATTGCTTCATCCGTGGTCAGCACGAGCAGGATGTCTCCGACGGCAGCGGCCTCCGGGATTTCGACCGGATCGAATCCCTCTGCGACAGCCAGTTTCCGGTACTCATCATCGCGGTTTCCCACGACGACCTGCACATTGCTTTCACGGAGATTCAGAGCTTGAGCCCGACCCTGGTTGCCATAACCCAGGACCGCGACCGTCTTACCTTCCAGCGGAATCAAGGAGACGTCAGTGTCCTTGAGTAGTTTCATGGCGTTGCTCCCAAATTGATAGACTGTTAGGTTGCATAGTCCGGACATTCGCGATCCAGAATTCGGCGAATGGCGCGGAGGTGCTCGTCGGCGAAGAGCTGACTTTGACGAAACTGCCGGCGGGTCTTTTCGGCGATCGAGTCATCGACAGTCTTCAAGGGCATGTGTGTGGACTGGGCAATGATTTGTACTTGGCAGGCCCGCTCCAGATAGTAGAGATCATCAAAGGCAACGGCAGGTGTCGGTCCGACAACGATCACTCCGTGGTTGGCAAGAAAAAGAATGCGTTTGTCGCCCAGTTCGTGGCAGATCCGATCTCCCTCAGATACATCCAGCGCCAAGCCGTCGTAACCGTCAGTGTACGCAATGTCATCGAAAAACCGCAGCGCGTTCTGGTTGACCATCGCAACGCGGCCTCCGACGATTGAGGTGAGAGCGGTGGCCCAGGGCATATGGGTATGCATCACGCACTTTGCGCGGGAGAGCCCAAAGTGAATCCTCGCGTGAATAAACAGAGCTGTTGGTTCGACGTCTCCCTTTCCTTCGACCACTTTACCTCTGTGATCGACGATCAACAGATCACTGGCGCGCACCTCCGACCAGTGCAGGCCCTGAGGGTTAACGAGAAAACAGTGCCGGTCGATGGCGAACGAATAGTGATTGCAGATTCCTTCGCTTAGTCCCAGCCGGCTGGACCAGCGAAAAACAGCCGCCAGGTCACGCTGTATTTCAGCAATGTTTTTGTTCATATGTCAAAGTTTTCCTGTCTGTGAACGCCCGATTGCTGACTCAGGATTGACGTTGTCTCAAGTCACGGACACTGTCCTCAAAGTAGCAGACATGTCCCCTGGACGGCGATCACAGCGAACTTCGGCCAGGGTCAGACACACGATGCCCATGATTTCTGACGCCGTCTCCTGTCAGATCAACTCACGGATCGGTTCGCCGTCCGGAAGGATCGGGACGGGGCGGCCTCCCCGCGTGATTGTGTGCAGGCTGAGGTCGATGCCGAGGTGCCGATACATGGTCGCCAGCACATCGCCGGGACTCACCGGACGATCGGTGGGCACTTCACCCTTGTCGTTTGATGCTCCGAGCACATGGCCAACCTTCAATCCACCGCCTGCAAGCAGGATGCTCATCAGCGCTCCCCAATGGTCGCGGCCGCCGGTTTTGTTCACTCGCGGAGTTCGGCCAAACTCGCCCCATACGACCAGCAGCACTTTGTGGTCCAAGCCGCGCTGGTACAGGTCGGTGACCAGCGCGGACACCATTTGGTCCATCGGCGGTCCGGTGACATCCATTCCACGGTTGGGGCCGGCGGAGCCGTCGGCCGGTCGACGGTCGTTGACAATGTTGCGATGCCAATCCCAACACAGTGAATCCGGCGCGGTGTTCAGTGTCACGAACGTGACTCCCGCTTCCACCAGCCGGCGTGCGAGCAATCCCATTTGGCCCCAGCGATGCCGGCCGTACATGTCACGTGTTTGCTCTGATTCGCAGTCGAGATCGAATGCACGACGCGCCTGGCCCGTGGCGACCATCTCAAGTGCAGCGCCCGTGAACTGCCCGACTTCGGCCATTGTGCCTGTCACATCCACGTTACGGGCCAAGCGATCCACATCCGCCAGCAACGTTCTGCGATCTCTGGCCCGTTCAAGCGTCATGTCATCCGCGAGCTGCAGGTTCGCGGTCGCATGGCGAATCTTCTGAGCATCAAATTCGTCACGAAAAGGATCCTGAAACACGGTAAACGGCGAATGACTGACGCCCAGGTGGCCCGATCCCATGACCTCGCCGATCGCGGGATTCTTCGTCTGCTCGTGCGAAAGCAATACGTAGCCAGGAAGTCCGGTACGAATCGCTCCCCGAAACCGGGACGCAATGGCCCCGGACGACGGATGATTCACGGTGTTACTCTTCCCAGGATAGCCGGTGGCACACCAATGCGCGCCAACGTAATGGCCGTTCGTCGTGTGCGTGACGCTGCGGATAATGGAGGCGCGATCGACGATCTGGGCAGTCCGCGGCATTTTCTCACAGAACGAAACACCAGGCAGCCTTGTCGAGATTGGTGAGTACGGCCCGCGGAATTCGGACGGAGCAGTAGGTTTCGGATCGAACGTTTCAAACTGGCTGGGACCACCGCCGAGCCAAATCTGGATGACGGCCGTTTCGGGCTTGGTGCCTGTTGCGCCTGCCGCGTCTGCCCGGAGCCGCAACACGTCGTCCAGTGCCAGACCCGCGCCACCAGCCAACAGACTGGTTTGCAGCAGTTGGCGGCGCGACTTTCGATACGCCGGACCACCAAACTTGGGCTTCATCGACATCGCCGGCTCCAGCAGATTGTTGAACTCGTCTGACGATTTTTGATGTTAACGATTTGGTGTATCCCTTGACAACAGCTCATGAAAAGCAAAGGAGCAGGCAGACTCAGCGTGTACCGGCCGGCACAGGAGCATTGTTCGGATGGCTGCTCGTACCCCGGACCGAAGTCATCCAGAGTTTTGCGACAAACACATCATCGAATGCGGGACCCGAATCGACGAACAATACTGGGGACTGGACTTGCGGTCGTGACATTTTCCGCAGTTGATGTGCTTCGTCTACGTTGCATTCATGTTCAAGATCGTACATCGAAAGATAACAAACACTTAATCCAAAGGCGTCCGAACGGTAGTTGACTCTCCAACAGGATCGATGGTAATCCCGATTCCGATGTTTTCGGGTAAGGGGAACAGGCAATGCAGTTGGATGTTGATCTGTATGAAGACTTGAAGATTACGGACATCACACGCTGTGGTGCTAATGAAGATGGTGCAGACGAGACAGTCAAAGACCCAACTGTTTTCGCTAAACGACGCAAGAATCATGTGTATTGACAGCTCTGTCAGACACGACTTCACTTTTATAACGGCAACATCGCTCCAGATTGTTTGTCATGACGAAGACATGATCACTCAATACTCTGTCTGGGGACGGCAGAATTTTCATGACGCTGGATGAATATTCTTTCAGCAGGAAATTCACATGGATTCAGGATCGGTTCGCGGTCTCTTGGCAATTGTCAGATTTCCTGACACGACCGAAATCGCATAAAGACTTTGACTTCGCCTGGGCGCAGGGAAATCAGGAAATGACGTGACGGATCGCTGATGTTCGGTCAGTGGCATCACAGCCCTATAAGCCGAACCTCAGAGCCTCTGTTCAGGAAGACCGACTAATGTCACGTCACCAGGCTGTCCTGAGACGTGCACAACAGTCGTTCATGCCCCCGACGAACCGACCTAAACACTCGTGATCAGTCGTCCAAAAACAGGGTTCCACAGCAGAACAGTCTGTCCGGTGTTACGCACAATTGAGACCCGGAACTTGGCACGTGGCGCTACCTGTCAGTATTCGGTGCCACTGAAGGACTTTCTTGTCATGGAGGTGACTTCCTCCCATTCAGTCAAACATCATGTCAGTCGTTTCAACCGAGGCGGCGAATCCGGCGGAGTCCAAAATTGGTGTGCGCAGCGTCGCTGCCCAGTCACGCTCGGCCGGCAGGGATGCAAACGTGAGAGCGGGACGAACTGCAAGTCCTTTGATTGCTGCGAGCAAAGCTTCCAAGACCTCGCTGAATCCATCACGGGACCAATCATGGCAATCATTAATTAAATGGCGCAGTAAGTGGTACATATTCAGCGATGCATGGCCGTTGTTTCTGATTTTTCCGTTCTCATTCTTCCGCCGATCCCGACCGTGATTCAGCGGGTCCAATAATTACACCTCTGAACGTCAACAGGCAGTACGCAGGATGCCCACAATCCACCCGCGGAATAAATAAGGCTTTGACTCTGTATCCTTTTCCCTGAGGATTCTAACGTTAGCTGCAAATCCGTATTTCATGAAACGCTCAATCAATACGTCGGTCTGAAGACCTCTTTCAAACCGTCGTGCAGGCTTTGTGATCTACGGGAATTCGAAGTTTTTGGGAGGCCACGAGACTTTGTCGCCTGTTGACTTTGTCGAATCTGCAGCTGCCGCATCCGACTCCCCAAATGAATTCTTCTTCACACGGTTCTCTGCAGTCACCGGATCCTGTATTCCAACACTCTGTTGTTCATTGGGGAAAACGGAATAGTCCGCCTGCTGAATCTTCTGACGCGCGGACAATCCGGATGCCCGAACGTCTTCATGAAGCTGACCTGACGCTTGAACTAACTGGTCTCCCTGTTTTTCCAACCATGCATCAAATCCGCTTCCGGCGTCAACAGCATGCTGGGCAGGAGAGCTTTGAGTCAGCGACTTGCCATCGTGCCGAATGGCCGATGTTACGGGAGTCGAACTCACTGAATTTCGCTCGCGAGACGCCTCCAGCGAACTGGAGGCGTCATTTGTCGATTTCGAAGTGTCGTGAACTTTCCCGGCGATTGCACCCGCCGGCCGGTTTTTGCGGGCTCCATCACTGGATCTTTCCAGGTCGGCGTCCGCTGTCAGAAACGGATCCGCTTCCAGTTCCGCGTACTGCTGACGATTAAATCGGCCGGTACCGGAGCAACCTGTGTGCAGCAACATCAACAGCATTGCTGCTGCAACAGGCCATTGTTTCTTCGACATGGCGAATCCTTAACGCTATGGTCCCCGGCGGGCCGCCAGTCCGGAATCGGTGTTGACTGATCCAGGACGGATTCGATAACGCCGGTTAAAGATATTAGGATCGAATTTGTCAATTCTGTTGCGCCGACGGGCGTCCACCAGCATTTCCTTCTCGGTTTCTTCCGACGATCGATTCAGTGCATGAGGATTGTTGTCCGGAACGACGAAGTCGGCGGACACGGCTGACGATTCGTGTCGCTGCTGTGTCCGATAATCGGCGTGACGAACTCCAGATTTGGTGTCCATCGATGATGGTTGTCGGGACGCTGAGTGCTGCGCGGTCGACAATTGTTTTTCGCGTCGGACTCGATCCACCCATGAGGATAGTCGGTGACGCTGGACAGCGCCGACTCGCCCTGGAAATGGTACAGATTTCATCCCGCCGTGCTGCGACATGGCTATCTGCAGAAACTGACCACAGCTCAGCGGCGCAGTATTAATCTGCCTGAGGACCGCAGCAAGATTTTTTGAGGCGATCCCGGAGTTTGAGCCGTTGTCAACTGATTTCAACACAAACAGCCGATTGTTTCCGACATCGTGGCACCCTGAACATTTGTGGGACAGGAGTGGTTGAATTTGACGGGTAAAATCACGAGCCAGTTTCGACGACAAGCCGCCCAGAGACCTACGTGGCAAAACCATTCCTGCGGCAATCGTATCAGTCCAGGCGCTGGAATCAGTCGCTGAAGATGATCCGATGGGCGAATTCTGCAGGCGAATGAGGTTGGCCAGCATTCGACGAGCCTTTTCGCGGTACGGATCTTTGTGAAGTGCATCAAGCAACTCACTTCGAGCGGTTCCAAAGAGCTGATTTTTTGCACACCACGATGCAATCTTCATGTGGACATCCGGGGTGAGCGACGAAAACGAGTCTCTCATAGTTTGATGAGCTTGGGACAGGTTGTCTGCCAGCAACCAAACCTGCTCCGATCCAACAAACAGTTGACCGTTCTGCTGCTTGATATCATAGCCGTTACCGCGCGGTTTAATCTTGCCTTTTACCACGCGGCCGGACTTCAACACCAGGATTTTCCGGGGCAGCGAACCGTCGGGATCATCGGTGGCCACATTGTCCTGTGCGCTGGCAAACGGGACGTTCGCGCAGACAGCAGGAAGCAGCAGTCTCAGGATTCCATTCCACAGAGACACGGTGACGATCCGAGAGAAGCAAACTTACGCGTGGGAACCGTCCATTGGATCGGCAACTCCGAACCCTAGCGGCCAGATGAGGTCCGGGTCAATACGTGTCTTTCAACCTCCACCGAATCACTGCAACCGTTGTTCGAGGAGATAGAATACACTGTCAGCTCTGAGATTCGCGGCCCACGCCCGGTCTACAGCATGCCCGCGAATAATTGGGCTTTCCTTGACGATCGTCAGTCCCATGCTTTGTATTAAATCACGAAAATCGAACATGGACATGAAGTGCAAATTCGGCGATTCGTGCCACTCGTAGGGTAAATTGCTCGTAACCGGCGTACGTCCGTGCCACAGAACTTCCATGCGGACTCGCCAGTAGCCGAAATTCGGTACCACCACCAGTGCCCGTCGGGCAACTCGCAGCATTTCGGTCAGCAGCTGACGAGGCTCCTTCACCTGCTGCAGCGTCTGACTCAGCACGGCGAAATCAAAACTGCTGGAGGGAATGTCTGTCAATCCTTCATCCAGGTTGGCCGCGATCACCGGCAAACCACGCTGAATCACGGAAACAAGATTCGACCGTTCGACGTCAATACCCTGTACCCTGCAATTCATTTCACGTCGCAGTCGTTCCAGCAGCCGGCCGTCACCACACCCGAGGTCGATCACCCGGCTGGATTCATCAATGTGCTGCATAATCAATTCGTCCGTCAGTCGGACACTGATATCAGGCAGCTGGTATCGGTTTGAAACAGACATGAGGCAGATCAGAGTCCGCTGGTCACCGGGGGACAAATCTTTGAAGTACCGGTCATTCGCCGACGCTCATCGGCATGTGTTTGATCGATGAAAGGCTGAATCAACTCTGCCAGCGGATCAATGTCGATCAGGAATGAGTCATGCCCAAAACTGCAGTTCAGTTCCAGGAAGGAGACATGTTTTCTGACTTCCATCAATGCTGTCGTCAACTCACGACTCTGTGATGTCGGGAAAAGCCAGTCCGTGTCGTACGAAACGACCAGAAACCGACAGGTGGCCCGTTTGCAGGCGGCGGCCAGCGTGTCATACGATTCTTTCAGATCGAAATAATCCATTGCTCTGGAAAGATACAAATAGCTGTTGGCATCGAACCGCTGCACGAAGCGTTTCCCCTGATAGTGCAGATAACTTTCGATCTGGAATTCCGTCTCCTTCAGCATGTCAAAGGCGAATTCGTCACTGTCCTGCAGACGTCGTCCGAATTTCAGCTCGATCGAATCTTCCGACAGGTACGTGATGTGAGCAATCATGCGGGCGAGCGCCAGACCAAAACGGGGCGGATTTTTCGGATCGTAATTGCCCTGTTCGAATCCTGGATCTGCGTAGATTGCACGGCGCCCCACTGCATTGAAGGCAATTCCCTGAGCGGACAGGCGATGGCCTGACGCCACGACGATTGCTGCGGCGATCTGATCGGGAAAACGCACCGACCATTCCAGAACCTGCATTCCTCCCAGACTGCCACCAACAATACCGCAGAGTCGATCAATTTCCAGGTAACGCACCAGTTCGGAATGCACAGAAACGATGTCGCTGACAGTCAGGAACGGGAAATTCAGACGGTAACGGTGACCAGTCTCCGGATTCACGCTGCCCGGTCCCGTAGTTCCCTGGCAGCCGCCCAGGACATTGGCACAGATGACGAAATAGTCTTCCGTATCGATTCCACGGCCGGTTCCAATCAAAGCATCCCACCAACCCGGTTTTCGATCGTTCGGGTTGCAGAGTCCTGCCGCATGAGCATCTCCAGTCAGTGCATGACACACGAAGATCGCATTATCCCGGGCGTCGTTCAGTCGCCCGTAGGTTTCATATTCCACTGTAACCGGGCCAATGGTTTGTCCGGATACCAGCGTTAGGGGAGAGTCCGTGAACAGGCTCACAGTCTCCGGTTTCACAATACCGACGGATTGGGTGGGCGGTCTGGCGCTTTGTGGCTTGGAATGTGCGGACATAGTGTGCCGGAATGGCCTGAAACACGAACGGAGCGATCATTCGCCGCCCACTGTCGGGAGGGAGGCCGATTCTAAGGTGGAATCCGTCGGTTTGGGCCTGCGGTAGACAGGAAAACCGACAAATCATGGCATTGAGTTGATGAACGCAAGTCCAGTCCGTCGTTCATCACACTGCCGGCATCGAATCCGGCACAAAACCGCTCGTGGGCGGGGCCACGAGCGGATACCGCCGCAGGAAGCATCATTACCCTTGTCAAACACGTTTCCGTGGACCGGGTTCGTATTGCATCGAAGAAAGCCAATCTCCTACAAATGACCTTCCGCATGTACCTTGATACAGGTGCATGTTCAGCGTTTCTCAAGGGAGCAGTCTTCGAGCCGGCTGCACCTGTATCAAACAGAGGCATCTGGTACGCGGGCCAGTGACTCGTCGATTGAGTTTGGCAACCGCACGAAATCAACACGTAGCATGGAGGCTGCGATGTCAGAACAGCAAATGCTGACGGCACAACAAATTGCTGATCAGCTGGGTGGTCAAATCATTGGCGACGCGGGAGTCAAAATATCGGCGGCGGAGGTAATCCAACGGGCGACCTCGGCAGATGTTACCTTCCTGAGCGATCCCAAAAGATTCTCAATGCTGAAATCATCAGCAACGAGACTCGTTCTGGTACCTCATTCAGCTGAACAGCTTGTGTGTGATTTCGAATCCATCACATTCATTCTGGTGGACGAGCCGGAAGTGGCCTTCCTGCAGATTGCCGGAATCCTGCGCCCTCGGCGAACGACATCGATCAGTGGAGTTTCACAATTGGCCAGCATTGCATCGTGTGCCAGCATCGGCGATGAGACCGTCGTCGGCCACTACGTAGTGATTGGCCGCAATGTCAAAATCGGCAAGGGCTGTCGGATTGAGCACGGCACGGTGATCCAAGATGGTTGTGTGCTGGGCGACAGTGTCGTCCTGCACCCCAACTGCGTGCTGTATTCCGACGTGATCCTCGGGAACGATGTTACGATCCATGCCACCTGTGTGATCGGTGCTGACGGCTTCGGATACCGTACTGTTGACGGTCGCCACGAGCGCCTCCCGCATTACGGCACTGTACGTATCTGTGATGACGTGGAAATCGGTGCGGGGACTACGATCGATCGGGCCAAGGTGGGTGAAACTATCATCGGTACCGGCACACGAATCGATAACCAGGTCATGATCGGGCATAACTGCCACATTGGTCCGCACAACCTGATCGTTTCACAGGTTGGATTCGCAGGGTCTACGTCCACGGGTTCATATGTGGTCTGTGCCGGACAGGCCGGGATCGCCGACCACGTCCATTTGGGCGACGGCGCAATTATTGGTGCGAAAACCGGCGTTCACAGGAATATGAAAGGCGGTCAGGCTTATTTTGGCACGCCCGCTGCTCCGATTAACGAAGCCGCACGGAACATGACGGCATTGCGTCGCCTTCCGCAAATGCGAAACATCATCAAACAACTGGAGCGCGACGTCGCCAGTCTTCAGCAACAGGCAATGGCCGATGCCTCTAGGACGTCGTCGGTCAACGCGCCAACATCCGTCGCAGCGTCCGACACCACACCGGCTGTCGACAGTGAAATCAAAGCGGCCTGAATGAACCTGCTGGTTCGTCTCAATTTCGTCAACTGCCAGTTCGAACCCGTCATATCATGACGTCTGACTCATTATCCGACCACAACCTGTTACCCTTCGTCCCCGGTGGCGACGAGTGGGGTAATGCGGTTCAGAGGATACGACTGGGGCTGCTGGCTGGTAAAGGAGAATATCCGGTCCGTTTCGCCGAATCTGCGCAGGCAGCTGGCCATTCGGTCTTTTGTCTGGGAGTCGCCGGCATGGCGAGCGAGTCACTGGCTGATGTCTGTGACGACCATCGTGTTGTTTCGCTGGCTCGAATTGGCAAGGCCATCCGGTTCTTCAAACGCAGAGGTGTTGAACGCATTGTGATGGCGGGCAGGATCGAAAAGATTGTCCTGCTTCATCAGTTTCGCTGGGGAAGTCTGTTGCCGGACTGGCGCACGATTCAGATGTTAATCCGATATGGCGGAGCCAACCAAAAAGATGACTCGCTGCTAGGGGCAGTGATTCGCGAATTCGCCTGCGAAAACCTGCACTTTGAATCGGCCGAGACTTATTGCCCGGAGCTTCTTGTGAAACACGGATTTCTTACCAGAAAACGACCATCTTCCCGACAGTGGAAAGACATCGAAATTGGCTGGGAGCTGGCCCGTGAAATGGGACGACTCAATATCGGTCAAACGGTTGTTGTCAACGACCGTGCGGTCATGGCCGTGGAAGCCATTGAAGGCACCGATCAGTGTATCCGACGAGCTGGCAATCTGTGTCGTCGTGGTGGTTTCACCGTCGTTAGAGTCGCGAAGCCGCAGCAGGACATGTGCTTTGATGTGCCGACGGTTGGCATCGAGACGATCAAAACGATGCACGAATCAGGTGGCCGCGTACTAGCCATTGAAGCTGGTATGACAGTTCTGATACAGCCGGAAGATGTCACACGACTTGCCGATAGATTTGGCATTTCGGTGGTCGCGGTCAACATGGAAGAACTGGCGATGCGTTCGGCGGCATAAGACTGTGTGCCAGGAATCGCCTCTGCTGACGCTGGCAGCGTCAGTAACGTTTTGAATCTAACGGTGTTAGCAGCTCGCTGGCGTTCAAGTATGTTGTCCCATGGAACGCTGACGAGCCGGGCAGGCACGATTGCCCGTCCTGTGCGATCAATAAGCTGAAGGCAAAGGCCGAATGAGCTATCTCGAGTGTTACCGTTATCCTGACTCAGCCTCACGGCCTGTCGTACCATCTTTTTGAAGACGGTCTACTGAATGTCCTTGAGACGAGGACAGTTTGATATGCGACATGAATTGCTGTGTTTTGGACAGATGGTTTCCCACCACGATTTGCACTGTTCGTGATTTTCCGGTGCACGGCCCAGATTTTGCCAGGCTACCTTCTCCGGCCGAACTCACGTGTCAATCGGAGGACAACATTGACATGCCCCGCGGTGTGCCGTGCAATACGGCTCCGAAACACCTGTGACTATCTCTTCACCTGCTGGGCAAACGTCGTGAAGGATTCTAAACAGAAGAAAGGTGCCATTCCCTGTGTGGCAGAAATCGCGAGACTTCGGACGAACCGTCGTCGGCCTGCGAAATGTCAGGAATTCGGGAACAGAAATCATTCACGGTGTTGCCTTTCGGTCCCATCGGGAACGGTGACCGAATCTGCCATGTGGCAACCAGGTTACGTCGGGTTTCTTCGGGTGGCAGCAGTGATTTTGTCAGGAATGCTGTTCATCCCGGCTATGGCATTGTCCCAGGATACGCCATCTCAACGACGGCTGTCGATCCTCCAGGGACCACAACGGCTCATCGATCAGATCCACCTGCTTTTGGACCTGAAGCGATTCGCCCAGGGCGGTTTGCCTTCAGCAGAACATTTTGCAGACTCCATGAACCTAAACAACGAACAACGCCATCGGCTGACTGATTTTTTCAACTCGTTTCACTCACGCCAGCATGGATTACAGAATCCATTCATCAGTCCACGACAGCCTGCTCAGTCAGAGACATTCAGTGATCGTCAACGACTGAAAGAAGAAATTCGTGATCCTGCGTCGGAAGCCTTCGCAACAGAAACTCGACCGCGCACGGGACGCCACGAATCCGGGTTCGGTGACCCACCGTCCCACCGCAGTCAACAACTGACCGTCCGGAATGATCGATCACAGTCTGCCAGTGTGTCCGCGACTGATTCTTCCTTTCCCGAATCGTTGGCAGAACGTGGCAACCGGCAGGAGGTTCGCAAGGGTGTTTTTCAGGATTCGGGGAAGCAACTCCGTGCCGAGGATTTTTCACGAATGCAGTCCAGGCGGGGAACAGAAGCACATCGACCGGTCGGGAATCCGGGTGGTTCACCGATCAACAATCATGGTCCCTCATTCGACATCAGCCAGGAACTGTCCAGACGCGGGCTGGAACAGACATTGGAGTGCCTGGTTCGTGACGTCCGACAGAAGGTCCAGCAGAAGACTCCGGCGCCGACAAACAACCCGCCATTAATATTTGACAACTCAGCGTGGAACCAGGCACTGGCGAAAGTCCTCGACACGGTGCGAGATGAAGTTGTCGACATGGTCCGTGACTTCCGGAACGACAGAACACATCGCCCGTCGGAAAACCGCAGGCAGCAGAACATCAGGCGATATTCCAAATCGAAGTCGCGGGAACAATCTGTCGTCGACAGGTCGCACATGGAAGTGTCTGCGACAGGAAATTCGGCGCCATCGACCAGTTCACCAATTGACGTAACATCGGCAATGACCCGGACCGCGCCGGATCAGACATTCTCGCTCATTAGTGGCTACGCAAGTCAGCTAATCGTCCTGCTGTCCGGGCTTGGCATTGCAACATTGGCCTTTCTGTTTGCGGCGCGACGAAAGACTCTGTCACAACTTGAACAACGTCGCCGAACTCTCGCTGCCGTCAAACCAGAATTGATTCGGACAGAGGCGGATATCGTTCGAGCTTTTCATTGGCTCACAGAGTGCAGGTCGCCGGAGGCCGCCGACTGGTGGAACCACCTCCAGGCCCAAGAATCGCTGTTGCGACACACACCCGGGTGCCGTCAATCACTGGAAAAACTGGGGCAGCTCTACGAGGCGGCACGCTATCAACCCGGCGACGGTGGATTGGACGACACTCAGATCCGGGAGGCTCGCACTGCACTGGCTGGATGCCTGTCGTGAGAATCTGCGTCCCGGGGATTGCGCAAACTGTACCACAACTTGCCATGTGCTGGCTGTTGACAGCAGCAATGCCGTCCGCTGCCGCTCAGCTGACGGTCAACGATCAGCAACCAGAAGTTCCCGCGACATGGGACTTTGATTTCGACCTGTTCCAGTCTTTGCTGGAGCTTGAGGGCCTGCAGGCTCTCGACGACGAATCCGGTCCAGTTCCTCAAGAGCGTTGGAACGATATCTTCGCATCTCCTTCCCGATCCGTGATGATCCTCACAGGAAATATCAAACGGGTTTCTAACTGGAGTTCATTTCACACGTTCCTGTCGGACGGCGGTGTGATCCTTGTCGCGTCCAGTGATCCATCCAGGGTTTACGGTTTTTTCCGCATTGATTACGGGCCGGCAATCTCTCACCACCGCCGTAACACCTGGCAGGGATACACCGACTGCCTGCAGGTGAGCGATATCGATTCTTCAGCCGCGACAATGCAGCACATCTCGACGATTGTGACCAATCGTTCCGGATGGATTGCGCATTTGGGGCGATCACCCGCCTTTCAGTGGTCAGTGCTCGCGAATCTGCCTCAAAATCTTCGACCCCGTTCAAGCGCGGGGCAACCGCTGGTTGCCATCGCCACTAGCCTCCATGGTGGCAGCGGTCGGTTGATTGTCATGGCAGATGACAGTCCATTTTCCAACGGAATGCTTTGGCACGGAGACAACCTGATCCTGCTGATCAATGTTGTCCATGAACTGACGAGAGATGGCCGAAATGCGTTTATGTTTTTACACAATGGGGAGCCGATTCACAGTCGTGTCACGGAATTTTTGAGTCGCGAATCAGCCCGCCGTTCTGCGGATTCGGTTTCCTTTCCGTCGGAAGCTCCGGACCGAATACCACCTGTCCCACTGGCTGGTCTGCCGGCAGACGTCCTGCTCCAAATCGGAAACAACGTGTCCACCAGTATTGAAGATTCAGACGTGCTGAACAAACTGTTTACCGATCGACCGCGATATCTGGCTCAGCGATTCTACCGTCGTGGTATTCTGCTGGCAGTGTCTGCGATCGCTTTGGCAATTTTCTTGGTGTGCAGCTATCTCAATGCCCAGCCCACGTTGCCATGGCTAAGGAAGTGTGGACGTCCGGAGCCTCCGGATACGCCTGCGTTGATGCCGGAAATGGAATACAACCAGGCAACTCAGGCACTGTCACGCGATACCTGCCGGTATCTTACAGGGAGTCAGGAGCCATCAGAATGGCAGGCCCAATTGCTGCCAAACGGGGTCGCGTGGCGAACCGTGTACGCGCGGTCACCTGCCCCGCAGGCAACAGCAGACGCGATCGCTCAGGTCCTGGCATGGAGCACTGATACGACAAATACGCGGCTGTCTCGAGCCGAATTCGAACGTTTCGGTGAAACGATCCACCAGCTGAAGCAACTGTATCCGACTCCGGAACTATCGGGCTCTGCCTGGACTTAAGAAGGCAACCCAAAATAATCCCTCGCAACAGCGGTGATAAACGATTTAAACAATGGCAGGAGAATCTGTGTCCATATCACAACAGCAGAATCCGGCAACACGTGTCAGCGAACTGCGCAGAAACGTACTGCTAGAAACCAGTCGGGTTGTTGTGGGCCTGGAGCCTGTCACAGAACAGTTGTTAATGGCGTTGCTGGCCGGTGGCCACGTTCTGCTGGAAGGTGTGCCGGGAACTGCCAAGACCACATTGTGCCGTGTTTTCTCCACCGTTCTGGGTATTAACTACGAACGCGTGCAATTTACTCCGGATCTGCTCCCGTCAGACATCACCGGTACTCAGGTGTTTGATCGACAAACGAGTGAGTTCGTATTGCACAAGGGGCCGATTTTTTGCCAGTTGCTGTTGGCTGATGAGCTGAATCGAGCCCCCGCACGAACGCAGTCAGCTCTGCTGGAAGCGATGCAGGAACAACAGGTCACCATCGAAGGAACGACTCTGGCGCTCCCTGATCCATTCATGGTTCTGGCGACTCAGAACCCCATCGAACAGGAAGGGGTATACCGGCTTCCGGAAGCACAGGTGGACCGTTTTCTGTTTCGTGTTCACGTGGGGTATCCTGGTCGCACCAACGAAGTCAACATGCTGGACGTGCACAGTCGTCCGATGGCTGTGCCACGGGCGGTCACCACAACTAAAGAAGTCCTCTGGATGCGTCAAACTGTCGATTCCGTCTATACCACTCGTGAACTCCAGGAATACATCATTGATCTGATTCGTATGAGTCGTGAGCATCCCGATCTTGTGCTAGGTGGCAGTCCGCGCGCTGCGATTTCGCTTATGAAGGCAGGCAAAGTACATGCACTGCTGCACAATCGTGACTACCTCATGCATGCAGACATCCAGGCCGTGATGCAGCCGGTGCTGGGACATCGACTGATCATGCGACCGGAATCCGAAATGGACGGACGCACTGTTGAAGAAGTCATTCAGCAGGTCGTTGAATCTGTTGCGGTCCTGCAGGATTAAACCATGACGATCCACTTCCGTACCAATTGTAAGGTTCCAGGGAGTCAGCCATGACGGTGCGAGGTGTCTGTCTGTTGATTCCAGGGTTGCTGGGAACTGCTGCCGGGTTGTTGACCAGTAACTCCGCTCTCAGTTTAGTCTCGCTGGCTGTCTTGCTGTGGTTGATGATGGAATGGCTTTGGTTTCAATGGCGAATGGTTCGCGAACTTCCATCACTCACCATTCATCGCACAGTCAACAATCGACCGAATGCGACCGACACCTGCTTTGCCGGCCGACGTCTCAGAATTTCCGTGACGGTCCGGTGCCTCTATGGGCGACTGCACCCGTGGACTCGGATTCGTGATCTGGTCCCTGACATTCTGACCATTACACATGGCTGCCCGATTGAACGGGTCGCGAGTTCGGCAAAGCAGCTGATTTTCCACTACGACTGTCAGCCGAAGGCCGCAGGTATCGCCACAATTCCTGGTTGCCGTCTTCGACTCCAGGATCCCAACGGGTTTTTTCTGTGCGATCGATTCATCGCGGCAAGACAAACTCTGCGAATTCTACCCAGCTACGAGTCCAAATTGGATCCTCGACCACAAATCATACGCCTCAATGGTCTGCCTCAGCATGGTATTCACCGGTTGTATCGCCCTGGTATTGGATCAGAATTTCTGGCGCTGCGTGAATATGTTCCCGGAGATCCCCCGAAATCGATTGCATGGAAGGTATCGGCCCGGCGAGACAAACTGATGACGCGGGAGTACGAGTCTGAAGTTCCCGTCCGGACAATCATTTTCGTGGACAGTTCCGCGCGTACGCGCCGAGGTCAATGGGGCAGCAGGCTGTGTGATGTCTCCAGCCGACTGGCCGCCAGCATCTCCAGGACGGTGCTGTCGGCAGGTGACCCTGCCGGGCTTGTTTTGTTCTCAGAATCAACGATCAAACTTCTGCCACCTGGCTGGGGGGAACGCACACTGTTTCGCATCTTGGATATGTTGACGGACAGCTGCCGCACCGACGACCGGTCTGGCTGCTGGACCGTTGAGTTGCAGAACCTGGCGATGGAAGTCTGTGAGGAGCGTTATCCGGAATTACTCGACTGTCGGATTAACACGGTTCCCTGGACACTGTTTCCAATGACTCCTTGGAACCGGCGAATCAGCAACACGCGTTCGCGGCTGGCCAGCGTGTTGTGTCAGGTCCATCAGCTCAAGATTACCGACTGGACAAAACTGCTGTACGACGATGACTTCATGGGACACCACCTCTCGCGACTGCTGAATAGCGCCGGTCGTCCACGGGCGACACGTTCTCATTCGCGAACTGAACAGCATAACCTGGAAAGTCTGAACGATACGCTCCAGCAACTTGGGAAGGGTATGCGACGGGCGGTCGGACAGGCACGCGACAATGAACATTATCTTATCGTCTGTGATCTGCTTGATGCCGAACATTTGCTCGCAGCGATTCTCCCGGTCATTCAGCTGGCCCGTGCTCGACACCATCGTGTGGACTTCATGTGCCCCATGCCGCCGTCACATGGCATTTCCGGCAACGGCAATGATTCCCCAACGATGCCGATTCTGCTGCATGAAGCCTGGCAGATTGAATTGCAGGAACGACGCCACAGTGTGACTGGGAAACTGCGGTCACTTGGTGCTGGTGTGACATTTGCAGACAAAGATGATCCACTCTCCATGACGCTGGCGAATCTCAATCTGGCTCGCCGCCCACGAACCGCTGCGGGAGCTATGTAGCCATGCGGGATATGACTGCTCCGCCATCGACAACACTCGCACAGGATCCGATGGGGATCAGGAAACTGTGTTACACGGTCGCAATTCTGTGTGTCAGTCCCATTTTGGTCTGGCAGCTGCAAAATCCTGATTTTTCATCGTCCATGCGACTGATTTTTCTTGGCACGCTGCTGCTGGGCCTGATTCGCTGGTCGGCGGCAATTCTGCTGGTTCTGATTCAACTGGACCTGTATTTGACTGGTTCGGTATTCGGAGACTCCAGAGAACCTCCCGGGCTGATTATTGCGTTCTTCTGTGTGGTACTACTGATGATTCTGTCTCGGCTGCGGTCATCGCAGGAACTCACGGGCATTCGGACGATCGCACAATTGCTGTCAGCCTCTGCGAAGAAATTGTTGCAACCGGCCGAACGGACATCTGCCACTCAGGATGAAGAAGCTCAGACTGCTTGGGGCCCCGAGCTGCTCAGCATCGCGTCACGGGCGCTGATTCTGGTGCTCGGGGCCGGCATTCTGTTGGTGATGTTTCCCGTGGATCGATCGTCTGTTGAGAAAATCGGACTCGCGCCTGACAGCCTGCGCAGTCTGTCCATTGGACTTGTGCTGTTCACAGGTTATTTTGCACTGACGTTAGTACTGAGTGAAATCCGGTGGAAACAGATGACACCTGATCAGGCTGGAATTTATCTGCGCAGTCGATTCCTCGGCTGGTTGCACCGAGATCTCCGCGCGTTCCAGCGACGGCGACGACGCCTGCAGCGTAAACAGGCTCGCCATCTTTGGCGCGCCGGACACAACACGTTTTCACAGTACTCAGAGAAAGCCGACTGATGTTCTTCTGGTTTCGGGAAGTGACCGGGTGGGGGCTGCTGGCTGTTGCTCTGTATTTGATTGCGGTCGCCATGAGGTTCGTTGGTGATCGGCAGGTAATTGAAGCCAGCATCGTCGTCGTTGCGTCGTTAGCTGTCATGCGTGTGGCAGTTCTGTTGATCCGTATGAACACTGCAGCTCGTATCAGTCAACAAAGCGATCCGGCAGATGCTCCCGTGAAATGACGGATTCGGTTGCCATTGACCTGAAATTCACTGCGGATTCAGCTGTCTGTGGTTTTCTTCTTTGCTCGCCATCCCACCGCGTCATTATCATGCAGTACACGTTTAACCTTTTATTTGGAACTTCAGTATGCGTGCATTAATCATTCTGATCGGTATCAGCGTCAGCTGTCTTTCCTCAAGCCTGGCTCAGTCACTTACGGAACAGCGATCAAGCATCCTGTATGTCATCGGCCGAGTGTCGAGCGCTGATAAGACCTCATGTATTATTGATGTGGGTGCTGTGCATACCATTGCCAGTCAGGACCAGCTGGCTGTATTCCGACCGGTTCGCGGACACTTCCAGCCGATCGGACGCATCAGGGTCACTCGGGTCGAACCAACCACCAGTCACTGCATCAATCACGTTCGATCGATGCCGAACGACATTGTGATGGTTGTCAGAGAAATCAGTGAGCTGTATCCGGGAGCAAGACATCGTGAGCGAGTGGTACGCCAGCAGGTGGTCCGCTCATATCGAATGACTTCGTTCTCGACTATCAATAACGTACGAACAGCCATGGCGTTGTCGGATTATGAACTGCAGTTTCCAGAGTGGGAACGCAGTCGCGGTGACATTGCAGGTACATTTTTTAGCGATTCAATGCAGGAATCCGCCGACGAATCGCTGCGTCGACTCAGGTCGCAGATCAATATGATGCGTCGACTCTATCAGCAGGACGCGCAGATGGTGGCTGCAGCCGGTGACATCTGGTCCAACATCATGCCGCTCGTGGCCGGCGAAACCGCGGAAGCGGGTCACGCTCTGCAACTCAAGGACCTGCACGACGGAGACGTTTCGGAGGATCGTGTTCAGTTCTCAGCTGTCGAACTCCGCCGCCGAGTGCTTGATCGAATCTATCAGTTACAGCCCGAGCAGCAAAATGTTGTGGCTCTGATTGTAGCCTCCCTGATGTCCGGCTCTTCCCGTGACGCTACACTTTTCCTCCGAACAGCCATCAACCAGACTCAGTTTCCGGATTTGGATGATGATGAACAGTTTATGGAGGATCTCGGACAGCTGGTGCTGGACATCCGGGATGGTGACTAAGGCAAATTTGTGTCGCACTCTTCTTCCCTCGGTGTACTGCTTTGGGTAGTGTGGCGTTCGCTGATTATGCTCGCGCCGGAGGCTGTACAGTAGAATATGTTTTGACTCCACCGACGACTGACGTCAGTCACGCGATCTGAAGGTTTTGGCACCACGCCGCGTGATGCCGTGCTTCCGGAATGACAACCCAAGCTGATCTTTCCCGCGGTCGGCGCCCACATGTCCGGAATCGACGTCACCTGGCAAAAAGCGGTATACTGCAGAAAACTGACCGTGGAGCTGATGATGCAGAAACCTCGCCGAAGTCATCGAAACGATTTGGGAAGTGTCTTTGCTGCGAGTGTAGTTACTGTTCTTGGAGCCGGCATTTCCTCCACCCTGTTTGCTGTCGGCTCACCCGAATCCTCGTCTTGGGTGGTTGCACTGATCATCGCGCCATCAACCCTGTTTTTGGCGGTTTTGGTTGGAGTCCGCTGGCCCAAAATGGGCACCGGGCTGGATTTTTGGCACGTTGTATTTCGCTGTCGCGCCGATGACGCCCGTGGTGTCGATTATCAGCCGCGCCGGATCCGGCAGAAACTGAATCGGGTCACTGGCCGGCAACAGCCGATCACTGTCCATGAAATGCGCCAAATTCAACTGTTAAGTAACAATATCTGGGTCCCGTCACGCAGGCATAGAAAACAGCCCGATCCGGATGAAAGCCAGAGCGGGCTGTTGGGTAAGTGATTTCTCTTCGAGTGTTTCAACGCAGTTGGTCCTGCTGCAGCACTTTCTGATTTCGGATCGGCACTGCCTCGCGCTCGCGGGAAGCAGGACGTGTTATTGTCAAAACCAGTCGTGTGCGGGAACAGGAGAGCGTCATTCGCGCTAGTCGAACAGGTATTTGAACCTTGTCAGTCGGAACAAACCTTTCTTTCTGTTTTTCGAAGCGGGTCGAATGCTGCGAACAACTGCATTGGTCACACCGTCGGCAACCTCTGGTGAACTGAAGGCCGGCAGAGTTTCAATCGAAGGCGGAGATTCAGGTGCCGGAGAAGCCTCGACCGTTTCCATGACCGGCAGAGGTGCCAGCACCATCGTGGCCTCCAGCAGCTCGTTACCTGGTGCTGCATACATGATGAATGCCTGTTGACAGGACTGGCATTTAGCTCCAATGCCTGGGTTTCCTGCGGGGCAGCCATCGATGAGCCGTCCATGTTGCACGCGAGGCACACACACGCGGGCATGAAAATGCGAAGGACATGGTGTCGGTGGTATCATGGACTTTGCCTGCCACGTCGGGACCTTAGCGTAAGAATACCCCAGCTGAGTCGTATCACTTGGCTGATAGACGGTCGACGAATTCCCGATGAATCCACCGCCGGGATTGCCGTGCCACGCCTGAGGCCAATAGTTTCTGTACCAAATCCCATCCCGGTTCACCGGCAGTCTGGCTGGGGGATTCCAGCCTTTATCCGGAAAGCCTAGGGCTGAGCACAGCGACGCACTGTTGTTGTCACAGTCGGCAGTTTGCTGGGCGTTTACGGTGTTGATGATCAGGGCCATCATCCCGAGAGTCCCAATCAGGGGCAGAGGTCGTAACATGAGGTCCATCTCCTTCGAATCAACGGCTGGATTCGAGATAGTCGTTCGGGGTTGGGTCTGCACCGGCGGTCCAGTGGTGTTGTTCCTCACTGCACCGAGTGAGTTCATCTGTCGAAATTTAGTGCCCGACGGCCTGCAGTAATACGGGTATCTGCAAGACCTGTCCGGATCATGGTTCTACCATCGTGTTCAGCCAGCAGTGATCAATATCAGCCGATGGTTTCCGTATGTTTCATCACTACCACGACTGCAGAAACAGTTGTTTTGGTGATGTGGCAGGGTTGTACGTGGACAACGGAGTCAGCCGGCTGGCCGGAGTTCCATGACTGTAGTTATAGGAATAACGTACTACGGGTGCTGTCGGTACAGTCACCGGCATACCATAACCCTGTGCTCCCCAGGCCAGGCCATCGCGGGTGTCTGCGTATGCAGGCTGGTGCGAATAGGTGATCTGGTATTTGCCGCAGAACGGCGCTCCGTGGCCACGGGCTTCGGATCGTTTGCCGCAGTAATCGCATGAGTAGCAACTGCACCGACTCTTCGGTCCACCGAAGATTTTCTCCAGCAAACAACTGTTATTTTTTCCGGAACAGCCACAGCCGCAACCACTGCAGTTGACATTACAGGTGTCGACATCAGTATCGCACCGACCTTCACGGCAGTCCCCCTCACAACATTTGTTGTCGGGAACCGAACATGAGTTCACTGGCGAACAACACTCGTCCTCTCCACATTTGATCGTTACACAGTCAACGTTCTCTGAATCCGCTGTTGCTGTAAAAAAGCCAATCGGACGAATCTGAGTTGATTGATAGTCAGTCATTCGCACAACACCCGGTGTGTCGTCCGCAGCAGCGAACGGCAAACCAGCAATCACACAGATCGCTGCGGCTAACCAGGTCTGGGAGCAGCATTGAATTCGCATTCTGGATCCACCTTGCTTCAAGGTCTATGAAATGAATCATTCGGGGCGAGTCAGCAGTTGACAGCTCGCTTTGTTCTTCAGGTTAGAATTCGTCTTACCACGCCAATCTGACCGAGTCGCCGGCAGCAGATCTGGTTGAACTGCAGTAGAGACGCGCCGGCAACCTGCAGTCACTCAGCTGTCGACCACGGTCTGTCTGAGTCTGATATTCAGTGGCCCCGACGCGGACTGAACAGGGCGAACGGACTGATGGACGACTTGTATTTCACGTCCACCTTTGTGCCCTGCAGATGCCAGTCTTCGTGAGACCATACTCCAAAAGGCGTCACCATCCACTTGCCATTCACTTTGTACGAGTACGGCGGATACATGGCTCGGTAATGATGGGCATAGAGCATTTCGTGTGGATTCAGGAATTGACTCATAACCGCTGTACCGCCCATCTGCTGCGGGATCCCGTGGACAGGCGATGGATACAAAGCCGTGCCAGGGTGCAGAGGAGCTCCAGACGGTGATGCCTGCGATGCGTTGCCACCATCATCTTTAACCGGTGCGGTCACGACTCCCTGAGACACCATGCGGTATACACCTGGAGAATTTCGGTAGACCGGCTGAGGCGTCTGGTACTGCTGCCGGTTGCGGCTCGGACGGACTGGTTGAGCAATCCCCTGTGGATTTGAAACACTGAAGTATTGCCGTCCGGAGACTGTCGACTCGTCCGGAATTACAGGTGCCATCTGAATCGGCAATGGATTCAATGGTTCTGTTCCCGGTTGCGGCTGATCGGCCACCAATGAGTAACTGTTTTCCCCGGCGTCCGGCTTCCCCTCTGTGCTTTCACGCATGGTGACCTGCCATCCCGACGATGTACTGCGAGGCCAGTGTTTCCCGGAGCGCAGCCACTCCATCAACGTGCCACGTTTCTGTGCCGCCGTGTCATCAGCACTGACATCAGTCGTACCGATGACACAGATCATCAGCATCGCTATTCCTGTGCGAAGCATCGCTTGCCCCTCCATGGCTTATTGGCCGAATCCGTCATGCGATACCGTTCGAATGATCGAACCACAGTATCGATCCGAATTAATCGACATCCCTGTCAAAATATCTCGCTGACCCATCACCGCTGCAAAAAAGCGCCGGCCGCGGTAGCCGCCGAGCTGTTTCGGCTGACGGTACAATGAGACGAAAACAGACGTCTCAATCGTACAATTCGGCTTCAGTCGATGCTGAGGATGAATCAATCACTCCAACTGATACATAGCCTATCCGTAGTTCCTCAGCGTGATCCAATAGAACCGCTCAAATCGGCAATACTGGCGCAGCCTGCCTAATCCAGCAGAATACTATCTCTGGTCATATGCAGACGTATGACTCGTCTGCTGAACACGGGACAACCCCGGATATCCCTAATTTGTTCGCATTTCTGCCGGAACCCGATCACGCGCCGGGCACAGGCATCGACAATTGCCGCGATTTCAATCCTTAGAAATCGCCATGCAGTGCTGATCGCCTAAGAGATCTAGGCGCACGGTGCCTAACTCGCCTCACGAAACTGCAGCGACGGATTCTCAATTGTAACGATCGTATTCACCGGGATGCTGCGACTGAGTGTTACGCTGGAGCCCACTTGAGAACCCGCACCCACGACCGTCGTGCCGCCCAAGATCGTGGCGTTAGAATACACCGTCACATGGTCTTCCAGAGTCGGGTGCCGCTGAGTTCCGCGAATCAGCTGTCCGCGCTCGTCGCGAGGAAATGACCATGCTCCCAGTGTCACACCCTGATACAGCGTCACTGACGAACCGATGACACAGGTTTCGCCGACCACGACACCGGTGCCATGGTCGATAAAGAAGCTGGGCCCGATTCGAGCTCCCGGATGAATGTCAATTCCCGTTTCGCGATGAGCCCATTCCGTCAGAATTCGAGGCAGGTACGGAACCCCCAGCGTCAGCAGAGCATGAGCCAGGCGATAGACCAGAACTGCCTGAATCCCCGGAAAACAAACGATGATCTCCTCCTGCGTTTTTGCCGCCGGGTCCCTGTCGAACGCTGCGTTAACGTCGGCCTGCAGTAACGACTGTAACTGCGGCAGCACGCTTAATAAACGACATGACAATTCTGCCGCTGTTGCTTTGGCTTCGGCAGCTGTTGTGCTGTGAAGCCGCAATACCGTCGAATGAGCATGCCGGAGACCAATCGCGATCTGTTCGGTCAACTGTCGTTCAACTCGTGTAAGACATTTCTCAGCGATGGGTGACAGCAGTTCCGGCGTCGAAGTCAGGCAGAGCTGTGGCCACATCAGGCTGCGCAAGTCATGAGCGATCTCGATCACTGCCTCAACCGACGGCAGTGGGGATACCCGAGATGCTTGGCTTGACGCACCCTGATCCAGCAGTTGTATGACCAGTCTCTCCGGGGGCATGCGGTTGAACATCTTCGTTCGCATTGTCAAATGATTGCTCCCTGCTTGTCCACAGCACAAAACGACGTTGGCATCGTCATCGGCGAGATACGGAGGTGTTCTGTAGTAGTCCAGGTATATCGCAAACAGACCCGAAAGACCCATCCCCGAAAGTCGTACAGTTGCCACCCATCACCATTCTTCACCCAGTTTGCGCCTCCGGAATTCTTTCAACGATTGATGAGCCCTGGGTCGATGATCGATTCAGACGCCGTCAACTCCGCAGGAATTTTCGGCAGAAGGTGCTGATCCAGGGAAC
>Ga0310123_10000042_pt1 | contig 101211 bp, 79 predicted proteins | sample CB6_AW_1057_MG_FD_203505 | JGI IMG/M metagenome (GOLD analysis project Ga0310123, IMG submission 203505) | Marine microbial communities from Western Arctic Ocean, Canada - CB6_AW_1057 | ecosystem: Environmental > Aquatic > Marine > Oceanic | place: Canada: Western Arctic Ocean | collected...
ACAGACGTGCGGTGGCGTCACGCGCCATCCCGCCTCATCAGTGCATCTCGACGCCGGTCACCGTCATGTTGCCGCTGATCACCTGGGCGTTGGCCGAGCTGATGGCGAGCAATGAGAGTCCCAGCGTGAGTGTCATGATCCTGGGGTGCATGCGTCTGGTTCCGGTGAGAAGAGTGGATCCGGGGTTGCCGCCACAGGAGTTCACGATACCCGTTGGCGGTGGTAGTTTTCCAACTGTTTGTTGGCGTTGACGATGGCCGAGAGTCGTTCGACGATCTTCTCGAGTTGCGGTCCGGCGAACGCGAAATACAGTTCGTCGTCGGCCAGTTCGGTGTAGACGCGGTTGCCGATGCAGCCGAGGTTTGTGGCACTGAGTCCCGATTGCATCACCTCGGGGATCGCCGCACAGGTCGGTCGTCCGACCATGGACGTCTGGCAGGCGACACCGGCGGCGTGAGCCGCTTCGGCGAGCACCATCATCTGTCGTGCGCTGCCGCGGACGAGCACCACGTCGGGATCGCTTGTCGTTTCGGACAGGGGAGCATAGCTGACGACGCCGAAGGCCTCTTCGCGTCGCGGGATCCCGGCCACTTCCTGCATCTCGAGGTATTCCAGCTCGACCATCGTGCCGATCACTCCCTCGAGCTCGGCGCTCTGCTCTTCGGGCAGGTCGATGCCGTGGGTGTGTGCTCCGATCGGGCAGCCGTAGTGGTCGGTCGCCTCGGTGTAGAACGATTCACCGTCTGCGGCGCGTTTCCAATACCCACAGCCGGCCGGGGCCATCTCTTCGGTTCGCGGCAGATCCTCGGGCGGCGTGTCGAGGAAGCTGACGGCTACCGGTTGGCGTTCGAGCTCGAGCAGTTCGGCGAGCTGACTGGCCGTACTCATGGTCGAGGGCTCCTGGTGGAGTTGAGAGGGTCCAACTGACCCTCGGTCGGTTCTGCTCAGCAGAACCACGATTCTGACAGCCGGGGTGCCCGGCGTCGATCGGGAGCGAGTGCCGATTGGGCCTCGTCCGGAGACCGGCCATGAGCCAGTTCACGGATCCGGGCGAACGTGGTCGCCGGATCAACCTCCTCGGTTGCATCCTGCTCGACCAGCTTGGCAACCTTCCGCTGCAGGCGGTCCATCCGCGGGTCGGGATGTGCCCAGGTCCAGCTCAGGGCGGTTTCATCGAGCCGGCCGCGGTAGGGCAGCGTGGCGGGGTGCTCGGCCAGCCACGAACCCGGCGGGATCAGCAATCGGATCGAGAACTGGACCGGATCGACGTGATCGACCAGGTCGTTGGTTTCGATGAATTCGAGCACCTGGAGGTAGTCGTCGAGAGTGGTCCAAGGAGTGAAGGCGACCCAGGTTGGTCTCAGGGTGACCCCCGCCTGCCGGCACCGCTTGATTGCGGCGGTGACATCGTCGGCGGTGTGTTGCTTGTCGAGGATCTTGAGCACTGTGGGGCTGAGTGATTCGACGGCGGAGATGATGAACAGGCAGCCGAGTCGGCCGAACTCGGGCAGGTCGTCGCCTCGCGAGAGCAGGTGTTCGATCTTGGCGGTGAAGTCAAACGTCAGCGTCGGGAACCGCTGGTGCATTTCCCGCACGACCTCGATCGAGTGCCGGGGTCCGTTGAGGAAATCGGGATCACCGAACGTGATGTGGGTGGCACCGGCCTCGACCTGCCGCGCGATGTCCTCGACCACCACCTCGGTCGGCACCACGAAGAAGCGGCCTCCGTAGACCGGCGGGATCGGGCAGTGGGTGCACAGGTGCAGGCAGCCTCGGCTGGCCTCGGTGTAACCGGCCGTGTGGCAGTCGCCTTCGTGGAGCAGTTGAGCGTATTCGGTGAGCGGCGGCAGGTCCTCGCGAGAGGGCACGGCGAACTCGAGCCGTTCCAGGTACGGCGTGGCGGGCTGGTCGCGGCGGATGACTCCGGGCAGCGGGTCGGCAGAGTGTCCCGACTCGAGTGCTTCCACGAGCGAGACCAGCGGTGCGTCGTACTCACCCCCCAGGCAGCTGTCGGCGCCCTGCTCGAGCAGGAAGTCGGAGTTGAGTGCGGCGTAGAGTCCGTAGAAGCAGATGTGGCAGTCGGGGTTGATCTCGCGAATCCGTTGCATCACCCGCACGCCCAGCCGCAGTGCCGTGTGCATGGGCACCGAGATGCCGACGAAGCGAGCCGAGTTGACTCGATTGTCGTCGAATTCCGAAACGGCGATATCCAGGGCACGAGCGGCGAATCCGGCTCGGCCGAGGAACCCCATGGGCAGTGCCACGCCGATGGGCTGGTGCCCGAGTTCGTAGCACGAGATGAGCACGATCGCCCCGTCGGCGCGCCAATCGAGAGGCTGGCTGCCGGGCAGGGCGGCGGCGTCAGGCGGTGATGTGCTGGGGCCGGTCACGGGTCACAGACAGTATAGTCTGCCGGGCCGGGGGGTGTCGAAGGCCAGTCCGGCGGACCATCTCACCGCTTCTGCAGCACGAACACCGTGTCGGTGATCTGGTTGTCGAGTTTCAGCGGGTCGTCGATGTCGTACCAGAAGTCGTAGACGTCGAGCAGTTGGAACGCGGGGACCGACTTCAGCAGGCGGCGGAACTGTGCCGCGGTGTACATCCTCAGCGGGAAGTCGTCCTCGTAGCGTATCCGTCGCTGCGGAGGGTCGCCGGTGGTGACGCTGAGCCGGAATCGGATCGTCTCGATCCGTTTTCTCCGGTTCGAGTCGAGCACCTTCAGTGAGAACGTGACGCGGGTACTTGCGTGGCGAGCCGACCATCGCTCGGTCGACTCGGGATCGATGTCCGGCGGCAGCAGGTGAAGGCCGAGCACGTAGATGCCACCGCGCCGCAGGCTGCCGGCGATCGACTCGAGATGATTCCTCGCATCGCCCTCGGTCAGCAAGTGTCGGAACGTGTTCATCGGGCAGATGGCCAGGTCGACGGGAGTGTCGAGCCGCTGGGTGATCATGTCGCCGTGGAACACCCTGGCCTTCAGACCACGACGTTTCAGCCGTCGTCCCAGGTAGTTGATGGACGGCAGGCTGAGATCGAACCCGGTGACCCGGTAGCCTCGCGAGGCCAACTCGACCACCAGTCGTCCTCCACCACATCCGGGTTCGAGCACTCCTTTGACGGGAAACGTGCAGTACTTCGCGGCCACGGCATCGACAAAGTCGGCTTCGAGACGCGTTTCGTCACGGAACGCGAGGTCCCAGTACTGCGGGCACGAGTAGCAGCTCTTGGGCATGGTGTGCTTGAGCGGTTGTGGTTTTCGCCGGGTTCGGTCGGAATGTTGCGGGCCGGGCTGATAGGTTGATCAGGCTGCCGTGGAGTTGTCAGTTGCACCCGTGTCCGGGAATCGCCCTCGCGGGTCGAATCCCGGACAGGAGGTGGGCGAAGGTCGATCGAGGACAGCGGCTTGTCGCAAGAAAGATTTCTGGCCTGGCCTGGCCGCGAGGTGGCAGTTTACGCCTATGGTGTGCTGACGCCGCTGTTGACCCTGGCCTTCTTCGCGATCTACGGCGGCGCCGACTTCGTGACGGGCCTGCACGAGTACCGGGTGCGTTTGCATATGGACTGGGAGGTGCGGGTGCCCCTGGTCCCGGTGATGATCCTGTTCTACACGTCACTGTACCCGGCCTGTGTGTTGTTGCCGTTGATGATCCGGACACGAAGGGAATTAAGTGCGACGGCATGGACCCTGGTTGGGGTGACTGCGGTGGGAGGCGTGGTGTTCCTGGTCTGTCCTGGCCAGGCGGCCTGGACGACACCGACTGACGCTCAACTGGGTCCCTGGCGGATGCTGTATCGCATGGCCGACACGATCAACCTGCGTCACAACTACTGCCCGTCGCTGCACGTGGCGTGGGCGGTGGTGATCGCCGAGTTGTCCTGTCGTCGCGGCCGGCCCGTGGCGCGGGTGTTGATGCGGTGCTGGGCTGTGGGAGTGGCGGTTTCGACGATGTTGACTCACCAGCACTACCTGGTGGACGTGGTCACCGGTGCCGCCGTGGGGTTTCTTGGCAGCCGCTGCCTGTTCGACCGAGTGGAACGCATGACCCGGGTTGAGGAACTGGGTTGAGGCAGGTGTCCAGGTTCCTGCGAAGTCGGCGACGTGTTCAGCGGTGTGTCTCGGCAGGCGTCTATTCCTGTTGGTTTCCATCGGGAGCCGGAGTGTCGGCGGGTGCGACGGCGGTTTTGGCCTGGTTGGTTTTGCGGAACTTCAGCAGGCAGCCACCAGCTCCGATGACCAGTCCCAGTAGCGTGGCCCAGATGGCGGTGGTCATCCGGGCCTGTTTGACGAACAGGTGGACAACGGGGTTGTCGTAGAGGCTGGTCGAGGTGCTGAAGCTGGACATCAGCCATCGACCATCGTGTTTCACGAGCGTGGCCGACCAGATGCTGTCGAGGCTCACGTCTGCGCCGTGGTTTTTGAGGTGATAGGTGTCATTGAGTCTTCCTCGAGCGATGGCCACATCGCCGTCGTAGATAATCGAGAGGTGTTCGGAGGTGGGATTGCAGTTCATCGAGTCGAGGAACCCGTCGAGTTCCTTGAACTTGGCGCGGACGCCCTTGTGACCTTCGGAGATGGTCCCGTCCTGCCAGACGACGACGATATCGGCGTGGCAGAAGGTCAACAGCGAATCGACGTCGCTTTTGTTGAAGGCGTCGAACAACCCGGTTCTCAGTTCACGGAGCTGTTCGTGGGTTTCGGTCTCGGATTCCGCGGTCGGCGGATCGTGTGCCAGGGCCCGGGCGGGAGCCAAGGCCATCAGTGTGAGCAGCGAGAGGGTTGGCAGAATCGTCAGTGTTGGGTGCATGGGGTATTTCCTTTGAAATCGGTCAAAGAGGTAGACGGGTTGCCGAGCCGTTCGACTTGGCAACTTCCTCGGTTAGAATCCTGTGAATCGAGAGGTACCTGATGACTCTGCCACGAACGACATTTCCGACCGACGAGGTGTTGGCCCGGGTGGCTGCTTCGCCACTGTCGGCGTCGGACATTGTTGCCGGTCGGATCGAGCGGCCCGTCGAGACGCCGGTGCCCAACCTGCTCAACACCTCGCTGGTGCTGCTGTCGGTGGCGGGCTGGATCGGGTTGTTGTGGGCGGCGAGCCGGGTGGGTCACCCGCTGGCGGTGCTGGGCGTGGGGATCGTGTTCAGCTACCTGTTCCTGACCGTCTATGCGTTGCTGCACGAGGGCTCTCACGGAAACCTCAACAGCCACCCGCGACTGAACACCTGCCTGGGCATGATCACCGGCCTGATCTTCGGCAGTCCGTTCTCGATGATTCGCGTCACGCACCAGGGCCACCACAGCCGGAACCGGACCGACCCGGAGATCTTCGATCTCTACACCGACACCGACAGCCGGTTGCTGAAGACGGCGCAGTGGTACGGCACTCTGGCGGGGTTCTTCTGGCCGTTGATCCCGATCAGTGCGGTGTTGATTTCGGTCTGTCCCGGAGCCGTCCGCTCGCGGTTGTTCACTCGTCCCCCTCTGGGCAACGCCAACCTGGGTGACCTGGGTTCCCGCGACGTGTGGGGGATGCGTTTCGAGCTGTGCGTGTTGGCTGCGGTGGTGGCGGGCCTGCACGTTGGGTTCGGGTTGGCCTGGTGGCATTGGCTGGTGTTGTACGGATGTGCCAGTTTCAACTGGTCGACTCGGCAGTACATTGGCCACGCTTTCACCAAGCGGGACATCATTGACGGGGCGTTGAATCTCGAGCACAACTGGCTGATGTCTCGGCTGCTGCTCTTTGGCGAGTGGGACCTGACGCATCACCGTCGACCCGAGGTGCCTTGGATCTACCTGCCGCGGATTTCCTCGCACGACGATCCCCGGCCCGGCTACTTGGCGCAGTACTGGCGACAGTGGACCGGTCCACGGCGGACCGAGGAGGTCGAGCCGTCGGTCAGCCAGCCGGGGGAAGAGATGGGTGTCGAGCGGCATGTCGTGGGCACTCAGTGAACCGGGTCGTGGCAGTCGGGGCATCGCCAGCCGGGGTAACGGTACGCTTCGACCAGCCACGCGATCGCCCAGATGCCTCCGGTGACCACCGTCAGCAGGATGTTCCTGGCTCGACTGGTCCGAGGCCGCACGGCGGGGACGAACAACCCGCACCGCGTGCAGTAGGCGTTGGTCGATTGTTGAGAGAACTGCTGGACGAGTTGTCCGAGGCTCTCGCGAGTCCCCAAACGTTCACCTCGTCGAAACAACCCGAACATTCTGTCGTGTCTCCTAGCGGGATTCCGCTGCCACCTGCAGTTGGACCAGGTCTCCAAGCACCTCGTCCCAGCCGTCCCAGGTATCGAGGCTGGCCGGCTTGATGTCTCCGAGCGCCCTACCGCGGTCCATCGCCGCTCGTTCCACCCGTTGCCACCCGTCGGTGCCTCGCCACCCGCTGATGCACAGCGGTTGCAGTTGGCCGAGTCGTCGAGCGAGGTCGTAGTTCGGATTGTCGCACAGACCCGATTCGACCAGTCCGGCGACTCCCTTGAGCTGGTTGGCGGTGAAGCGCGAATTGGTCTGCAGAAACAGTCGATAGCCGGGCCGATCGGCGCGGACGGGTGTCAGCAGGGCGAGGTTGGCATCGAGGCCGGTGGTGGAGATGGCCGAGTCGAGAGTGGACTGCACGTGGTATTCATTGAGCTTCTCGCCGACGATGTCCGAGACGGTGCCGCGTCTGGCCACGAATCGCAGCCGGGGCGTTTCGCGTTCCCAGCCCACCACTTCGACCGTGTCACCGAGCCGGTAGCGGTACAGTCCTCCGCCGGTAGTGATCACCACCTCGTACAGTTCGCCGGTGGTCAATTCCCGGGGCAGGCGGGTTAAGTCTTCGCTGGTGGTGCTGGAACGCGAAACCGGGAGGAATTCGAAGACGTGCGATCTCATGGCAAGTACTGATCCGTCGTCACCGGCCCGAGGGATTGTCACGACTCCCTCGGTGGCCAACAGCCCCTTGGGCTGCACCGGCGTGGTGGGGAATTGCTGTACGAGTTCCGGCAGGAAGCGGGCCGAGGCTCCATCGCCCCAGCAGCTGACCAGACCCAGCCGAGGCCAGAGTTGTTCAAATGGCTCTCCAGCGAGCCTGATGCATTCAGCCGCCCTGTGCGGTTGACGTCCGATCTGCCGCTGCAGGCTCTCGATGAGCACGCGGTCGGGCGGACCCGGCAGTTGCACCCGGCCGGTCGCCAGGCTCGTGCAGACCAGTTCTCTCCATTGCTCCATCGCTTCGACCAGCCCCAGCAGAAATGTCGGGCTCCAGACCGAGATCAGCGAGAGGTCTTCGGCGGCGACCAGGCACAGCAGGGTGGCGAACCGGAAATTGTCGAGCGATCGGTCGGGGGAGGGCCGCAGTGCCTGTGGGGGTGGCCGCACCAGCAGTCGGTCGAGCAGCCAGCGTTGGTGGCGGGCCAGGTAGGCGGCATCGTCGTCGAAGCCGATTGGGATTCCCGCGGGCGTGCTGGCAGGTTGTTGCCCCGGTGGTGAGATCGACCAGTAGCTGCGTCCGGAGAATGCGGCGGGGAATTCGTCGGCGGTGTGCCAGACCCACGCCTTGACGGCACGCTGGAACTGCCGTCTCAGTGTCGCGGTGTAGGGCACCAAGCGGTTGGGGCCTGTCGAGCCGCTGGTTGGTTCGAGCAGCTGGACCGGCTCGGTGGTCAATACGCCGGGATCCCCATCGGCGATTCGGGTCACGTGCTCCCGCATTTGGTCAGGGTCCAGCAGCGGAACCCTGGCACGGAACTCATCAATGTCCCCGATTTGCCCAAAGCGGTACCGCCGACCAAACTCACACGCCGCGTTGGCGTTGAGGATGTCGTTGAGCAGTTCGTTCTGGGCGTGTTGGAGTTGTCCGAGCGAGGCGTCAAACCGTCGCGCTTCGCTCTTGCAACTCCAGATCCAGGCCCGGTTGCACCAGCGTGCGAGCGTCACGGGAACCTTCCTGTTCCTGTTGAATGAGTCGTCGGGTCACGGCCGTGAAGTTGTCCATTCTCAGAGGTGCCAGGCAGCAGAGTTCGTCTCCGTGCAGGTATCCGGGGTTCTGGTCCAGGAAAAAGCTGACGTGTCGATCGTGAGCACGTCCTTTACCGATCGTCACCAGGTCTTCCCGAAGCCAGTAGGCGTTCTCGTCGGCCCGGATGATCCCGGTTTCCGGCTCGTAGAGACCCGGGTAGCGCGACTGGCCGAGGGTATCGAGGATGGCTTGGACGAGTGGCGGGATGGGTACATCGCGGCGGGGGAAGAAGTCTCGAAACAGGACCGGCAGGAAGCGGTAGGTGCGGTGTCCCTTGGAGATCAGGTACCAGTACATGTCGGCGTTGGGGTGGGCGGCGAGCAGCCTGGAGACGAGTGCGGTGGAGGCGTTAAAGAGTTCCGGCCGCCCCCAGGCGGAGGAATCGATGATGGTGTCGCCTGAGAACAGCACCAGGCGTTCGCGGCCCCCTGCATTGATGGGGATCAATTGCTGGGTCGAGAATCCTGCCAGGCGACCGGTATCGGGTTCGACGAGCCGCAGCACCCACTGCTTTTGTTCGAGGTCCTCTGCAAACACGTGTGGCATGACGTGTTCGTAGTGCCGGTCCATCAGTTCGAACATCGCCTGTCGGTCTTCGTGGTTGAGTTGATCGCTGCTGATGATCTGGGCCTGGAGTTCCATGGTGGGTCTCGTTGTTGTTACGTCGATTCATTGCGGCGGTCACGGGGTGTGTCAGAGGCATCCCAGTTCCAGGTACAGCGGTCGGTCGTCCAGCGAAGGCGGGGTGTCGGACCACCGGACCAGGAAGATGTTGGTGATGTATTCGCGCCAGCGCCTGGCTCGGGCCACTTCCAGCAGCGGGTCATCGTTGGTCAGGCCCAGCGCCAGCGCGGTGCGGCGAGGTGTCTTGGTACGTTCGAGCGCGGAATCGAGCAGCTTGGCGAAGACATCCGGTTGTGAGCCGGCGACCAGGGGGCAGGCGGCTGTGAGGTAGCCCAGTGCTTCTCCGGCGGCGGGGAGCCGCGGTTGACCTCGCAGGAATGCCCAGGCATTGAAGGCCGGTCGCAGCCAGCTCCAGCGTGCCGAGTATCCATCGATCACGGCACGCCGAAACTCCGACTGGTCCCAGATGGCCAGCAGGCCGGCGAGTTGTCCGTCGCGGTGTGCGACGAGGATCTTCTCGAGCTCCAATCCGTGGAGTGTTCCCTGGCGGTCCTGGAAGTCGTCGGCGTGGTATTCGGGGAAGAACTGCCGATCGGGGCCGGACTGGCGGATGAGTTCGGTGATCCCGGGCAGGTCATCGGCCCGGGCCGACCGGATGGCCAGGCCATCATCGGCCCGGCGACCTCCGCCGGCACGTGACGGGCACAGCAGGGTGCACAGCTGTCCGATGCGGGTGTAGTGCGGCAGCCCGGCCCGACCACCGAGCAGGACCTGTTGTGCCGAGTCGTTATCGGCTGCGATGGTGGTCAGGTAGAAGTCGGTCCGCTGGTCCTGGTGGAGTTCCTTGAGGAAGGAGTAGCCTCGGGCGACCAGGCCTCGACTGCGGTGTTCGGGCAGGCAGCGGAGCCCGCCTAAGTAGCCGACGGGTTGGGGTTGGCCGTTGACGTAACGGGTACTGACGTGGCGGCTGCCGGCTCCGATGATTCGACCATCGAGCCGGTCTCGGCAGACGATCGTCTGGTGCAGGTCGTCGAGCGAGTTGGCCTGGCGGAGCACGGCGGGGTCGTGTTCGAGTCGCACTCGGACGTCACCGTCCATGGGTGTCGCGGCGTAGAGCCTCTTCAGATCCTCATCGTCCTGAGGCCGTGACAATTCGAACTGGTAACGAGACATGCGAGGCGGGGGTGTTGGAGACACTCAACTGGGGACGGTGATCAGCCTGGGTTGTTCGTGAGCCGTTTGGCTGGGCAACAGTTGGCCGTGCCAGTTACGGTCGCCCATCGGCAGTCCGTTGCGGCCGTCGATGTCGCGCTGGTGCATGGCATTGATGACCAGGTAGTTGACCAGCACGTAGGGGTTGCGGATGTTGACTCGGTTTCTGGCTCTTCGAGCGATACTCCCCCAGCTGTAGAAACTCCGCCGCGCCTCGACGCAGCGATCGGCCAGTTCCTCGGGCGTCATCCCGACCGGTGAAAAGGGGATCATGTTGTAGCGGTAGGATTGGTCGAGCCACCAGGCGTCGTAGAGCAGCCGGTCCTCGGCGACCATTCGCTGGTACAGCGGAGTGCCGGGGAAGGGGGTCACGTGGTTGAAGGCAGCTATGAACAGGCCCTCGTCCTGCGAAAAATCCAGGATCCGAGAAAACGTCTCGGGCGTGTCGTGGTCGTAGCCGAAGATGAAGGTGCCGTAGACGCAGATCCCGTGGCGGCGGAAGTTGGCCATGGCCACCGCCGGTCCGCCCTGCATCAGGTTGAAGCCCTTGTTCATCTGCTTCAGCGACTGGGGGTCGAGTGATTCGATCCCGACCAGGATGCCCACGCAGCCGCTTCGCTTCATCAACGCCAGTGCCTCGTCGTCGAAGGCGACGTTAATCGCCGATTGGCTGACCCAGCGGATCTTCAGCGGGATCAGCGCCCGCATCAGTTCCTTGGCGTCCTCGAGGCTCGAGGTGATGTTGTCGTCGATGAAGAAGAACATCTGGCCCGGCCGCCGAACTCTCTGGATCTCCTCGACCACGCGGTCGATCGGCCGGTGTTCGTGGCTGCCCTCGTAGAAACTCTGGATCGCACAGAAGTCGCAGCGGAAGCGACATCCTCGAGCAAACTCGATCAACCGGATCGGCAGATACTTCTTGCCCGAGAAGATCGACCGGTCTGGGGTGGCCATGTACGAGGCTCGGCCGCTGCCCTTGTAGACGCTTCGAGGTGTCCCATGCCGGTAGTCGTCGATCACCTCGGGGAACAGGTCCTCGGCCTCACCGATCACGAGCGATTCGCAATAGCGACCCACCTCCTCGGGACACAACGTGGCGTGGAATCCTCCCATCACCACCGGCACACCCCGTTGCCGATACTCGGTGGCGATCTCGTAGGCACGTCTCGCGGTGTAGGTTTCGACGCTGATGGCGACCAGGTCGGTTGGCTGGTCAAACGGGATCTCTTCAAGCCGATCGTCGTAGAACTGGACTTCGACGTCGTCGGGAGCCAATCCGGCGAGCATCGCTGCGGGGATCGGCTCCATCAGCCACGTGCGGATGTAGGACGTCATGCCCTCGTGCCGACCCACGCAGGGGTGGACGATCGTCAGACGGAACGGTTGTGAACGGATCATGAGCTGAGGTGTCTGTGTTTCATGTCATCCCGAGCGGAGCGAGGGATCTCCGCCGATCGCCTGTTGGACGCTCTGAGATTCCTCGCGAGGCTCGGAATGACATGCGGGGTCAGTTTGCAGACCTGGTGTGGTGGGATTGAGTACGGGGAGGTTGGGCAGGGTGGGCCAGTCGCAGTTGTAGAAGCGATGGAGTCGGTGCGCGTAGAAGCGGTAACCGAGGTTTGCGATCAGGGCAACGTGCCGTTGACGTTTTGCCCGCCAGACCCGCCGTGCGACATTTCGCCAGCTGTAGGCGTATTTCCAGGCGACCTGGTTCCCTTCCTCCAGTTCCACGGGCGTCATCAGGTTGGGTTGGAAGACGGCATGTTGTCCGTCGTAGAGTTCCCAGTGTCGGGTGAGGATCCGGCCGGCCTCGTCGAACTCCCGGTACAGCGGTGTGCCGGGAAACGGTGTGATGATGGCGAAGCGGGGCAGGTCGATGCCGATCTCGACGGCCAGGCGAGCAGTTTCGAGGAACACGTCGGGAGTGTCCGCGTCGAGGCCGAAGACGAAGCAGCCTTGCAGGGCGATGCCGCGGCGGTGCAGTTCTTCGACGACGTGCGCGTAGCGATCGGGTCGGTTGAAAGCCTTATGGGTTTGCTGCAGTGCGGTGTCGGAAATCGACTCGAGCCCCATCAACAGGCCGCGGCATCCCGATCGGGCTGCCAGGTCCAGCAGCGGGGTGTCCTCGCACAACAGTGTGGTCGAGAGTCCGTACCACGAGATACCCAGCGGGACGAGTGCTTCGAAGAGTCGTTCGGCGTAGCCGCGGTCGGCGATCAGGTTGAGGTCGAGGAAGATCGCCCGTTTGGCCTTCTGCCTCCGGATATCGGCCACAACGTCCTCGACCGGTTTCTGCCACGGCCGCCGTCCCCAGGCCGAGGGGACGACACAGAACGAGCAGTTGTGGACACAGCCTCGCGTGGCTTCGAACACGTTGGATGTGAGGTAGCGGCTGCGGGGCAGGATGTCGCGACGGACCGGCGGGAGACCGGTGAGGTCAAAGTCGTCTGACTGGGTGTAGCGATCGCGCATTCGCTCGTCGACGAAATCGCGGAGCAGACGGGGCCACTCCTTTTCGGCGTACCCGACGACGATCGCGTCGGCGTGAGGCTGCGCGTCGTCGGGGACCAGCGTGACGTGTGGTCCGCCGAGTACGACGGGGATGCCGCGACCGCGGAAATGGGCGGCCAGTTCGTAGCCCCGCGTGGCGGTGCCGGTGATCAACGTCAGGCCGACCAGGTCGGCCTCGATGTCGAGATCGACATCCTCGATCCCCTCGTCCACGCAGGTGATCTCGCAGGGAATCTCCTCGGGGACCAGCGAGACGAGGGTGGGCAGCGTCAGCGGCATGTAGCGGAGCGAGCGGCCGAAGATGCCGCCCCTGTGACGGTACAGCGGTCCCTTGGGCGAGATCAGCACGATGCGAATCGGGCGGTGTGCGATCACGAATGCACCTCTTCGCCCAGCGGGACCGGTTCGGTGGCAATCACGGGGACGAGTTCCGGCGGCCGGGCCTGCCGGGTATCGGTGCAGGTGGGTGAGAGCGGGTCCCAGTCACGGCGGACGTCGACGGGGTGAGTGGATCGTCGACCGGCATCGACGTTGCCGAAGAGCATGCCTTGCTTCTTGAGTGATTCCTTGGCGTACAGCGGGTTGTAGGCCAGGTAGAGACCCAGGCGTGTGAAGGAGCTGAGGTGGGTCTTGAAGTCCCAGAGTCGCCGGAAGATCGAGCCGGGGCTGTTCCAGCGATCGCGGTTGGTCCAGACCGCATCGGTCAGTTCATCCGGCGACATGTGCTTGGGGCGGAAGGCGGCGTGGTTGTAGCGGTAGTCGGGATGCAGCCACCACTTGCCTCCGTAGAGCAGCCGTCCCTGGTCACGCAGCCGATCGTAGAGCGGTGTGCCGGGATAGGGCATCAGGATGTTGTAGGCGGCGAAGCAGAACTTGTGTCGGATGGCGAAGTCGTGAGTCGCGTCGATCGACTCGAGCGTGTCGTGATCGTGGCCAAAGGTGAACGTGGCCCAGGTCTGCAGGTGGTGGTCTCGGAGCACCTGCACCTGTTCTTCATAGAGGTCCCAACTGGGGCGACCGACGAGGTTGGGTGCCTTCTTCATCAACTTCACACTCTCGGGGCTGATCGACTCGAACCCCACCACGTTGCCCAGGCATCCGCTGCGGGCCAGCAGGTCCATGAGTTCCAGGTCATTGGTCATGTCGAGCGAGGCCTGCGAGACCCAGCGGATCTTCATCGGGATCAGTCGCCTGAGAAATTCCTTGGCGGCGTCGTGATTGGAGAGGAAGTTGTCATCGACGAAGAAGAGGAACTTCCGATCCTGTCTCCTGATCTCCTCGAGCACCTCGTCAACGGGCCGGGTGAAATTGATACGGTTGAAGTACGAGCTGACCGCGCAGAAGTCGCAGGCGAAGCGGCAGCCGCGGCTGAACTGAAGCAGCGACAGCGGCAGGTAGCCTCGAGGCCCGTACAGGTCTCGTCGCGGCATCACTCCCCCGACCTGTGCGGGTCCCACTCGGCCTCGGTATTCCGGCTGCAGGTCCCCATTCCGAGCGTCCTCGATGACCCGGTCCCATCCATCCTCGGCGTCACCAATGAAGACCGAATCGACGTAGGGCCTTGCCTCGTCGGGGAACAGCGTGGTGTGCATGCCGCCGGCGATCACCGGGATCCCGCGTTCGCGGAACCGGGCGGCGATTTCATACGACCGCCGGGCGGTGTAGATCTCGATACTCAGAGCGACCAGGTCGGTCGGTTCGTCGAAGTCGATGTCCTCCATCCGGTCGTCGTACATCGAGATTTCGACGTCGTCGGGCGTGAGTGCCGCGAGCACGCCCAGTGGCAGAGGCTCCATGCGGCCCTCGTCGATGTATCTCGAGTGGTCGGGCTGACCGATGTTGGGGAAGACCAGGGTGACTTTCACGAGACGCCTCCGGGCAGAGCCAGGGGAGTCACGCGGAGCGGTTCGGTCGGGCTGGGCAGGATTCCGGGCTCGCCGAGTTGCTGGCCCTGTTTCGAGAGGATTTCTCGGCGGGAGATGAGGTTGGAGAGCAGGTAGATGGCCGAGCGGTAGGGTGAGCGGAGGTTGGTTCGTGGAGCGAGGCTTCGTGCGAGCAGCGACCCGAGGGTATTGAATTTCAGCCGGGCCCTCAGGCAGCCGTCGGTCAGCTCCTCTGCGGTCATCCGTGACGGGTGGAAGGTGGCGTGTCCGTAGCGGAAGTCGGGGTCGAGCCACCAGCGGTCGAAGATCAACCGGCCTTCGGATTCGAGGCGATCGTAGAGATCGGCGCCGGGGGTGGGGGTCAGCGGGTTGAAGTTGGCCAGGTAGAACTTGTGTCGGATGGCGAAGTCGACGGAGGCATCGAACGAGTCGACGGTGTCCTGGTCGTAGCCGAAGACGAAGGTGCCGTAGATCATGATGGCGGCCTGTTGCAGGACTCCCACCGCGTCGTCGTAGCTGCCGTAGCGCAGGTTCCAGCCTTTCTTCATCTGCTTGAGGTTGTCGGGGTTGAGCGATTCGAAACCGACCAGTGCGGTCAGGCAGCCGCTGCGTCGCATCAGCTCGACCAGGTCGTGGTCCTGGACGACGTCGATCGAGACCTGGCACGACCAGTGGATCTTGAGCGGCACCAGGGCCTCGAACAGTTCGCGGGCCTTGTCGAGGTCGACGAAGATGTTGTCGTCGACCAGGAAAATGTGCTTTCGCTTCAGGCTGCGGATCTCGTCGACCACTTCGCCAACGGGCCTTTGGCGGGTGACGGACCCGTAGAAGGCTCGAATCGAGCAGAAGTCGCAGCGGTACTTGCAGCCTCGCCCGTACTGCACCAGGTCGATGGGCGCGTACTTCTTGCCGCGAAAAATGCTGCGGTCGGGCCTGGAACCGGCGAGGTCGGGGAACTCGTCCTGCCGGTAGATCGGTTGCAGATCACCGTTGCGGAAATCTTCGACCACCTGTTGCCAGACACCCTCGGCGTCGCCAACGACAACGGCATCGCAGTACTGGAGGGCTTCGTCGGGGAGGAAGGTCGGGTGGTACCCGCCCATCACGACCGGCACTCCCCGGCTGCGAAACTGTTCTGCGAGTTGATACGACCGACGTGCCGTGTAGGTTTCGACCGTCATGGCCACCAGGTCGGTGGGTTCATCGACGGGGAGTGTCTCGAGTCGTTCGTCGTAGAAGGCCGTCTCGATGTCGTCGGGCGTGAGGCTCTTGAGGATCGCAAACGACAAGGGCGTCATCGCGTCGGCGGCGCGACCGGCAAACATGTTGGGACGGATGAAAGTGATCTTCATGAGTCGGCCGTGTCAGGTGAGCCGGTCGAGCCGGTCGAGGACGGAGTGATGTGGGGGGCGTAGCTGGTCAGCCCGGATTGGCCGTGCGCCAGGTGATTGCTGGCGACGAACACGGCTGCGGGGATCACCAGCAGGGCGGCGGTGGCTCCCACGAGCAGAATCCAGAAGTGTTCGGGACTCTCGAGCGTGATGACGACGTATTCCGAGACACGGATCACCAGCCCGTAGACGGCACCGGTCGCGGCAAAGAACGAAGGACAGTACTCCGCGGCGATCGCTTCGGGACCACGATTCTCGGAAAATGCCCGGTTGTAGACGACCAGGAACCCGCTGCGGATGGCGTGCTGGTCGTAGAGCCAGTTCCAGAAGGCGAGCACCGAACCGACGACCAGTGCCGCCCGGGCCCAACCCCACGGACCAGTTTCGGCGGCGGGGAACGGCAGGCAGGCCAACGTGAGCAGGCTGGTGGCGGTGCCGAAGACGAATCCGTGCTGAGGTCGAAAGCGTCCGATGCGGAGCCTGGTGTTGAACTCCCAGAGTCTCAGCACGTTGGTCCCGATTCCGGGTACCACGTAGGCGAACAGCACCACCGGCACCAGGGCGAGCAGCGTCATCCGATGGTCGTGGTCGTAGCGGGTCCACCACAGCCAGTAACTCAGGGGAAACAGGATCGACGGGACGACGTACTGGTAGATCTGAAAGAACTTCACCGAGACGCTCGGCGTATGACAACGGGGGAAGGTCTCTGCAGACGATCAACGGAGAACAGGGCGTATAAGTTCACTCGATGCATCAGAAAGCGGGCGTTTTTTTCATGTGGACACAACGCTGCAGATTCCAGAGATAGCGTACTTGGAAAGCGGGTCACATTGCTGCCACCTGACCGTTTCAGGCGTCGGCTACCCCACGTCGCGATTGGCCTGCCGCAGCAGGGCCCGCATGTAGGCCACGCAGTACGACGCTCCGGCCTGTTGCAGGCCGCTGTCGTTGATCATTTGCGGGATGTGGTCGCCGATCGCCGAGCCGTTGAAGCCGACCTCGCGCAGGGTTCGCATCACCTTCGGCATGTCCTGGTACCCGTCGTCGGGGAACGTCTCGAAGAACCGTGGCAGCGTGCCGCTGACGTTGCGGAAGTGGATCGCGAACAGCTGCTTTCGCTTGCCCCAGTAGCGGATCATCTCGAAGACGTCCTTGCCCATCTTCTTGCCCCCCTCGGACCAGGTCCCGATGCACAACAGCACTCCCCAGTACTTGCTGTGCCCGGCGATCTCGTCGGCTCGGCGGTAGCCGTCGAAGTGAGTGAACAGCTTGGCGACTCCGTTCATCATCGCCACGGGAGGATCGTCGGGGTGCAATGCCATCCGTACATCCGAGTCTTCAGCGACCGGCAGCACCCGCTTGATGAAGTACTCGTAGTTGTCCCACATCTCCTCGGCAGAGTACTCGCGGCCGAACTTCTGCTTCTCGACCGACTTGCGGAACACGTCGAGGTCGAACACCCGCACCGAGTAGCCTCGATGGACCACTCGACCGGTGCTGTACGTATTGCCCGGGTGAAACGCATAGCCGGCCACGGGGATTTTGAGTCGTCCCAGGGCCTTGAGAAAGTCCTGGTACTCGCGGATCTCGGCGTCGCGTTTTGGTCGTCCCAGGCCGATATTGAGCGAGCCCTGGACCGGGTGGACGGCCGAGTAGATCTGGATGTCATGCCTGGCAAACCGCTTCTGCAGCTCACCCAGGAAGGCCAGGTTGGCCTGTTGTCGGGTCAGGTCGACTCGAACCGATCTCAGCCCCACCTGCTGCAGAAAGGTCATGTCGTCGTCGCTGAGCGACCCGGGCACCCGGCGGGCCAGCTTGACGTTTTGGGGGTCGTATTCATCGATCGGCGTGCGTGGCCTAGCGGCGGCGGCGGTAGTGGGTTGAGGTGAGACGAGTGAACCGGCGGTGAGCAGTCCGGCCGCCAACAGGAAGTCACGGCGTTTGGTGGTCTGGTCGGTCATGGTCGGCTCCCAGGTGGTGTCGTTTGTCGACGGGTTTGATGAACCAGTTGGCCACCAGCGCGATGCCCAGCAGTGCGGCCATCAGGTACATGGTCGAGTTGTACAGAGTAGCCCGCGGGTCGGCGGTGCCATCGGGCAACAGTGCCAGCAGGTTGCCGATATCGACAGTCTTGGTGGCGACCAGTGCGTCGAGCTGTTCTTTGCCGGCGTCGAACTTCGCTCGGAAGGCATTGGAGTCGACTCGGGCCGCGAGGTCTCGGATCGCCGCCAGCCTTTTGTGCTCGCGAAGCGATGTGATGGCCAGGGGTCCCAGCACCCCCGCGGTGCTCCAGGCCGTCAGCAGTCGCCCGTGGATGCCACCGACAAACCGGCTGCCGAACAGGTCGGAGAGGTAGGCGGGGATCGTGGCGAATCCGCCTCCGTACATCGTGAAGATGATCATCGTGGCGGCATAGAAGTAGACCAGCCAGACGGCGGTCGGGTCGGCACTGACGCCGGCGGCGGCAAACGGGATCGAGAGGTACAGCGCGATGCCGAGCACGAAGAACAGCGTGTAGGTGGGCTTGCGTCCGATACGGTCCGAGACGCTGGCCCAGAAGAAGCGGCCGAGCATGTTGAAGACGCTGATCATCAGCACGTAGGTCGTGGCGAATCCCTCGTCGACCAGGTCGGGCAGTGTCGTGCCGAAGATCTCGGTCATCATCGTCTTGGCCACGCCCAGTACGCCGATGCCGGCGGTGACGTTGAAGCACAGGACGATCCAGATCAGATAGAACTGCGGGGTCCGAACCGCACGATCGATGCTCACATCGTGTCCGCTGATCATTTTTTTCTGGGCCGCGTCTTCGGTCGGAGGCGTCCATCCCTGGGGCACCCAGCCCTCGGCCGGGATCCGGTAACAGAACGACGCGACCAGCATGACCAGGAAGTACCCGATGCCCAGTACCAGGAAGGTCTCGGCGACTCCCACGCTGCCGGTGCCGACTAGGTAGGCGACATCCACCCCGTTCTCGGTCACCACGACCACGTCTCGCAGTTCACCGGCCACTTCGGCGACTCGTCGAGCACCGCGGGTGACCACCTGGACCCCCGTGTCGAGTTTCTCGGGAGCGACGTAGAAGAGTTCCAGCAGCCATTTCTTGAGCGGTGCTCCGATCATGGCTCCTCCGCCGAAACCCATGATCGCCATCCCGGCTGCCATGCCGCGTCGGTCGGGGAACCAGCGGATCAGGGTGCTGACCGGTGAGACGTACCCCAGCCCCAGTCCGCAGCCACCGAGGGCTCCGTAGCCGAGGTAGACCAGCCAGAGCTGGTGAGTCCAGATGCCGGCGGCCCCGACCAGGAAGCCTCCGCCCCAGCACGTCGCCGCCACCGTGCCCACCACCCTCGGCCCGACTTTTTCGAGCCACTTGCCGGCCACCGCGGCCGAGAGGCCCAGGAAGACGATGGCGACGGTGAAGATCCAGACCACGCTGCTCAGCGACCAGTCGGCGGCGGCCGGGCCCACCACGCCCTGGACCCGTTCCAGAGGTGGGTTGAAGATGCTCCAGGCGTAGACCGACCCGATGCACAGGTGGATGGCGACCGAGGCGGGAGGAACCAGCCAGCGGTTGAAGCCGGGTCCGGCGACAATGCGGTCCTTGGAGAACAGCCGGGACATCTGCCGGAGGATCCTCTGTGGGTGAAATGTGGGTGCCGCGTGACGACTCAACATATCCCAGCCCCCCGGTGCTCGGCAACGTGCTCACCGCAGTCGCCGCTTTACTTTCGTATCGGCGGTGGTCAAGAATGATCGGCTGATCTGAACCTGTGACGGGATCGAGTCCCGGGGAGTGTCTTGTGATGAGTCGGCGACTGGTGATGCAGGTGACGGTGGTTGCGGCCTTGTTCCTGGCAGATCTCAGCTCGGTCGCCCGGGCTCAGAAGACCGAACTGCCGGACTACCCGCGGCTGAACACCTCGAGGACCTACCGGGTGGACCCCGCCTGGCCCCAGCGTCCCGACGGACTCGAGTGGGACCACGTGCCGGGCGTCTTTGTCGACAGCAGTCAGCAGGTGTGGATTTTCACCCGCACCAACCCGTCGGTGCAGATCTTCACCACCTCGGGCCGCCACGTCCGTTCGTGGGGCACGGATCTGTTTGGTCGTCCTCACCAGATCAAGCTCGATCACGAGGGCAACGTATGGGTGGCCGACCAGGGGAACCACTGCGTGTTGAAGATGACCCCATCGGGCAAGACGCTGCTGGTGCTGGGCACACGTGGCGAGTCGGGCGATGACCGGCTGCACATGAATAACCCGACCGACATGGTCGTGTCGCCCACCGGCGACGTGTTTGTCTCGGACGGCTACGCCAACAGTCGCGTGCTTCATTTCGACAAGCGTGGCCGGTTTGTGAAGATGTGGGGCAAGCTGGGAGTGCGACCCGGGGAGTTCAGCCTGCCGCACGCGATCGTGATGGATTCCAAGGGCCGGCTCTATGTCGCCGACCGCAACAACGCTCGGGTACAGGTCTTCAACCAGGCCGGCAAGTTCCTGGACCAGTGGCGGCACATCGTGGTGCCGTGGGGGCTGTGCGTGACGGCGTCTGATGAGATCTGGGTCTGCGGATCCGGGCCGATGGGATGGCGCAAGGACGACGTGGTGCTGGGCGTGCCGCCGGCCAACCAGGTGCTGGTGAAGTTCTCGACCGCAGGCAAGGTGCTCGAATACGTCATCATCCCCAAGGGGGAGGATGGAAAGGAGCGGCCCGGCGAGTTGAACTGGGTGCACTCGATCGCGGTCGACAAGGCGGGCAACCTGTACTGCGGCGACATCAACGGCAAGCGGGCTCAGAAGTTCGTGCTGACCTCCTCGTCCAAGCAGGCAACTAAGCAGGTGGTGAAGAAACGATGACGCAGTTGCAGTTGGCACTGGACGAGCCCGATCTCGAAGTCGCTGTGACTCGCGGTCGCGAGTTGATCGACCTGGTCGAGATCATCGAGGTGGGCACGCCGCTGGTGATCGAGTACGGCATGGAATCGGTACGTCGGATCCGTGAGGCGTGTCCCGGTGTGGAGGTCCTGGCGGATCTGAAGGTGATGGACGCCGGACGTCTCGAGGCATCACTGGCGTTCCGTGCGGGTGCCGACTGGGTCAGCGTGCTGGGCGTGGCCGCCGACGTCACGGTGCGGGGAGTGATCGAGGCGGCCGGTGATGCCGGCGGCCGGGTGATGGTCGACCTGATCGGCTGCCCCGACATACCGGGCCGAGCGGCGGATCTGCTGCGATTGGGAGCCGACGTGATCTGCGTGCACACGGCGTTTGATCGCCAACCCTCCGGTGCCCATCCACTCGATGAACTCTCCCAGTTGCTCGAAGTGACCCCCTCGGACCGTGCGGCGGTGGCCGGGGGGATCCGGCCCGAGACTCTGCCTCAGGTGCGCGAACTCGCACCCCGGATCGTTATCGTGGGCAGCTACCTGGCCGATCACAGTCGGCCGCGGGAGGCGGCGATCGAGATGAACGAGTTGTTGATGGGGGAACGGGTGCCGTGAGTGTCCGGGACCGGGCGGTGCGGATCGCCGAGGAAATCGGAGCGTCGGTTGGCCGGATCGACGATGACCGGGCGGCGGAGCTGGTCGATGCGATCGACGGGGCGGGGCGGGTGTTCGTGGCCGGAGCCGGTCGATCGAGGCGGTCGGTCGAGTCGTTTGCCATCCGGTTGTTGCACCTGGGCATCGCGGCTCACGTGGTGGGTGAGACGACCACGGGGGCATTGGGTCCCGGCGACCTGCTGCTGGTCGGCTCGGGATCCGGTTCGACCGGATCGCTGGTGACGATTGCCCGGCGTGCTGTCGAGGCGGGTGGCCGGGTGGCGTTGGTGACGATCCGGAACGGGTCTGTGATCGGGGAATTGGCCGACGTCGAGCTGTTTGTGCCGGCTCCGACACCGAAGCTGGAAGGTCCGAGCGAGGCCGAGTCGATTCAGCCGATGGGTTCGTTGTTCGAGCAGAGCCTGCTGGTGGTGCTGGACGCGGTGGTGCTGGCGTTGATGGAGCGACGTGGCGAGGGTTCCGAGACGATGTTCTCGCGGCACACCAACCTCGAGTAGTCCTGCGTCGTTGCTTCACCAACGGTGCCCGGTATCCTTGGTCCTGTTCAGTCCTGTTCAGTCCTGTTCAGTCCCTGTTCAGTCAAATTCGCTCCTCTTCCGGCTCGACGAGCTTCAAAATGCCCAAGACAATCACCGCGGCCGTTTTGACCAACGAAACCGGCGCCCACCTGGGAGCCTACTTCCCCGCGTTGGCGGCGAGTCCCGAGGCGACGCGGGTTGTGCTGGGTGATCCCAGCGGTCAGGCGGTCGCGGGCGCAAAGCGGGGCCTGGGTGAGAAGCTCGCCAAGGTGTACCGCAGCCATGCCGAGTTGCTGGCGGCGGAGAAGCCGGCCCTGGCGCTGGTCTCGCTCGAGTCCCGGTCGGCTCCGGCCGTGATCCGCCAGGCCCTGAAAGCAGGCTGCCACGTGTTTGCCGAGAAGCCGGCGTGTGTGAAGGCCGAGGATTTTTCCGAGCTGGTCAAGCTGGCCGACAGCAAGCACCTGCACCTGATGCTGGCCTTGGCCAACCGTACCAATCCCGAGACCCAGGTGGCTCGGAAGCTGGTCACCGGTGGTGAGATCGGCAAGGTGTACGGAATCGAATTGCACATCATCGCGGACCAGACACGATTGAAGAGCCCGGCGTACCAGAAGCGCTGGTATGCCCAGAAGGCACGAGCCGGCGGCGGTCACCTGGCGTGGCTGGGGATTCACTGGCTGGACCTGGCGACCTACCTGACCGGAACGCATGCGACTCATGTCACCGGTTTCTCGGCCAACGTGGGCGGGCAGCCGCTGGATGTCGAGGATTCCGCGGCGGTCGCTTTGAGGTACGCCAACGGCACGCTGGGCACGTTGACGTCGGGCTATTACCTCGACCGCGGCTATCACACTCATATCAAGATCTGGGGTTCCCAGGGCTGGGTGCAATTGGAGCGTGTCGAGGGCAAGCCGTTGACCTGGCAGAGTTGGAAGCCGGGTTCCAAGTCGGGTGTTCAGACCTGGCAGGGCAACACCGAGCCACGCGGCTACACTCCCTTTGTCCAGGCGGCCGTCAAGGCGGCCGCCGGCCTGGCCGATGCCCCCATTTCCTCTGCGGACAGCCTGCGTGCTCTGCAGACCGTTTATGGTCTCTACCAGGCCCAGGCGACCGGTCGCACTCAGACGATCGGCTGAACACCGGCTGCCAACCTGTTGTCGGTCCTCGTCAAGAGAAGGCACCGTGATGCGTGAGCTTCCGATCCAATTCAAGTTCCGCTGGCTTGACGATCAGGGCAACGAGACCGGGTTCTTTTCGAGCAAGCGGGGTTCGTTTGACGGTCAGACGCTGGTGCTGGACGACGTGGAGCTGTCGGTGGCCAACATCATTTCGATGGAGGCCTACGACGAGCGGTTGGCGGTGTCGTTTATCGCCGGCGGGATGACCGACACCGCGACGTTCCGCGTCTATAAGGTCCCGGCGAAGGACCTGAAGCGGGAAGTCGATGTGGTCCGCAGTGCGACGTGGGCCGAGATGACTCGTGAGAAGATGGTGCAGGAGGGTCGTGGGGGTTCGTTTCGGACCACGATCTGTCGGCAATGCACCGCGACGCTGGATGTTTCGGACATGCCCGAGACGCCGCAGGTCTACTGCCACTTCTGCGACTCGTTGACCACGTCGGGTCCTGGCGGGATGCCCGACGAGCATGAGTTCGGGCTGTGCGAGGAGTGCGGGATGTTCTCCAAGCCCAAGCGGTTCACGATCTTCTACTTCTACTTCCTGGTCTTCGTCTGGGGTTACAGTTCGCGTGTGACCCATCGCTGCCCGGCTTGCATGCGAGGTGAGGCGTGGAAGATGTTACTGGGCAACCTGCCGTTTCTGCTGGGAGTTCCGGTGGCGATCGTCCAGTTGTTCCGTTGTTACGGAGGCAAGATCACCGGCAGCGTGCTGGCTGATCTCGACACGGCGAACCTGAAGGCTCGCAAGGGTGACATGCTGGCGGCCCTGCAGGGTTATCAGAAGGTGCTCGAGCGGGTCCCATTTGCCGCCGGTGTGAAGTACAACCTGGCGTTGGCGTTGCTTCAGCAGGAGGACTACGAGCGAGCCGCCGAATCACTGGAACTGGTCCTCGTCGACTGCGCCAATTATTCGCCCGCCTATCACGCTCTGGTCGGCTGCTATGTGCAACTCGGCGAGGAGGCGAAGCTGAAGGAGCTGCGTCGTGTCTGGGGTGAGGACGACGAGGACGTCCCCACGCTCGATGACGAATCGGAGGGGGCCGATAGTGGACTCGAGATGCTTGACGCCGAGGATGTCTGGTCGTGATCATCATGCTCACGACGGCACCGCAACCTGCTCGACAATCCTGAACCACATTCTTGAGGCCTGAGAGATGAAGCGTACGACACCAGTGACACCAAGACGCCGGCTGGCCGTCGGCATGCTCTCGGTCGCCCTGCTGCTGAGCCTTTCGGGCTGGGCCTCGGGCTGGTTCATCCCGACCGAGACGACCGTCACCGAGTTGTCACCGGGAGTCTTCTTCCGCAAGACGCAGACCAAGCCCGAGTTCATTGGTTGCAACCAGGGCTGGGTGGTGTTCCGGGACTTCGTACTGGTCATCGACGCCAACTTCCCGAACCAGGCCGACGAGGTCATCAAGCTGATCCGCCAGACGACCAACAAGCCAATCCGCTACGTCTTCGACACTCATTACCACGGTGATCACGCCGACGGCAACGCGAAGTACACCAAGCTGGGAGCCGTGGCGATCGCCTCGGAAAGCAGCCGAGCCCTGTTCGACACCAAGGGCATCGCGGGGTTCCAGAAGTCTCAGAAGGAGAAGAAAGCGGAGTACGGGGAATTGGCCTATGACAAGCCGTCGCTGTACTTCCCTCGGAAGCTGGTCATCGACGACGGGACGATGCGGGTCGAGCTGATCACGTTCGGTCACGCTCACACCGCCGGCGACGCGATTGCCTGGCTGCCCAAGCAGCGGATCGCCTTTACCGGCGACGCGTGTGTCAACGGAGCGTTCAACTACACCGGGGACAGCGACACCGAGAGTTGGATTCGGGTGCTGACCGAGCTGGCCAAGCTGCCGATCAAGACGCTTGCACCCGGGCATGGTGAGACGTCGGGCAAGGCGTTGATCGCCACTCAGAAGCGGTACTTCGTCGAGTTGCGTCAGGCGATCCAGAAGGCGATCGACGACGGAAAGACGTTGGCTGAGATCAAGAAGACGATCGATCTGCCGTGGTACAAGGAGTGGACCGGGGTGGATGTGAAGACACGCGAGGAGAATCTCGAGCACGTCTTCGGCGAGTTGACGAAGAAATAAGGGACTGGCTCCAGAGCCCCGCCGGAGGCGGGGCGCCGGTGCCTGTCCCGGCCGCCTACCGCTGCCTGTCCCGGCTGCAAGAGCCGGCGATCGATGTCGGGACAGGCACCGGCGCCCTCGCCTCCGGCTTGGCTCTGGAGCCAGTCCCTGGCGGCTGTCTGTTTCCGCTGCAAGAGCCGGCGATCGATGTCGGGACAGGCACCGGCGCCCTCGCCTCCGGCTCGGCTCTGGAGCCAGTCCCTACGCCTTGCGGATGAAGTGAGCGGCGTAGCTGCGGACTTCCTGTCCGTTGAGCACGTGGACCTGTCGCAGGCGGGCGACGGTTTCTTGGCTGAAGCGCCCCAAGGGTACGTGGATCAGCTTGCGACGGTGTTGCCGTGCGATTCGCCGCCAGGCGGCCCCGGGTGGGGCATGGCTGAGCACGGCGATGTGTCGTTCGTGGCTGTAGTGGCAGGCCGCGGCGAGCAGTCGTTCCTCGAGCGTGTCGGCCCAATCGAACCTCGGGTCGACCCAGACGTCGGGAATCGGCCGTGGCGGGAACAGGAACATCGCCCCACCGTAGCTGGCCACTCCGATACCGGGCCCGGCGAGTTCGGCCTGGAAGTTGGAGGCAAACAGGGCCAGGGTCGATTCGTCATGATGCTCGGCCATCCAGGTGATCCGCCACGGGTAGTCGCGGGGATCGGCCGGTGAATCGAAGAACATCAGCACGCAGTCGAGGCTGCCACGGGTGGGCGGCAGCACCTTGACGAACAGGTCTCCGGTGTGCCAGTTCCTGAGTGTTTCTCGGATATCGAGACCGTCTCGGAAGCTGGTCGTGAACTTTTCGGAGCGGGCCAGGTCGGCTCCGAGCAGCGACAGGGCCGAGTCCTTGACGTGAGTCCGAAACCGCTCGATCGCATTGTCTTCCGGTGGCCAGCTGCACTGCCGATGCGGATCCCACTGCATCTGCCACTGGTCCTGTTGTGGTTGAGGCGGGCGGGGCTTGAGTCTCACGGTTCGCCAGCTGAGTGGTGGACCCGGCAGTCGGCTGACCAACTCGACCCGTTCCCCGCCGGGCAGTTCTCCCTGCCCGATCCCGAACCGAATCTCCTCGAGCGGCAGCGGCAACGCATAGGGGTAGTCGCGAGCGGTTTCGGCCAGCGTGATCGCAAACTCGTCTCCAGCCACCTGCTTGGCGGCGGTGACCAGGGTATAGAGGTCCGGCGTCAGCCGTCGTTCGATCAGCGAGAGGTTTCGGACGTAGCGGAAGAAGGTCGAGAGCAGCTGGGGTGTGATCGAGCGTGCCCGCGACTTCCATTCCGACTTGTACCGGTCGCGGGTTTCCAGCAGCAGTTCCTTGAGTCCGTCGACGGACAGATTCTGATCGTCGTCGAGTCGTGCTCGAGCGGTCTCGTAGAGCCCGGTAATGAAGGGCAATTCGCCCAGGACAAAGGCGAGTGTGCGGGGGTCGACGGCCAGCGCCTGGGTCTCTTGGACCTCATCGCCCTGGCAGATCCGTCCGCCGTCGCGGTGGTACGACTCGCGGATCCACGGCCAATCGAGCAGGCTGCAGACCAGGAGGATCGATTCGTGCTGCTGCTCGAGTTCGTGAATTCGCGCGGCGATGTGTTCGACCCGATCTGTGGGTTGTCCATCGGGTGGCCGGGGCAGTGCGGGCAGGATGGCGGCGGCGAACTGTTCGAGCTCGACACGTTTCAGCGCGTAGGCATCGGGCAGCACGGCGGCCAGCGGTTCCCAGGGCCTGGTTTCGGGGTCGACAAACGCCCGGGGAATGTGTTCTCCCACCGCGGTTCTCAGGGCCGCGATCACCGGCTGGCACGGATCGATCGGCACGTAGCTGGCTCGCCGCACCTCGGACGGGTCATCGTCGTGCTGGTCTTCGGGTGTCCAGCCGGGTTCCTCGAATCGAGCCGATTCGTGCTGCAGGGTGATCGTGGCGCCGGGCAGGTGTTCGAGCGCGGCTTCGGTGTCGGCCTGGAACGACGGTGGCAGCGGGACGGCCAGGCAGTCGAAGTCGTGTTCGAGCATCACTTTGCGGACGGCGATGGAAAAATCGCCGCTGCCGTGGATCACCGGCACGGCCAGCGTCTGGTCGCTGATCGCCAGTGGTCCGCTGATCACGTCGCTCATGGTCCGGACTCATCAACGTCTTCGTCGTCAAGATCGTCATCGTCGAGGTCGACGTCGGGGTGCAGCGGGTCGTCGCCGGAGAAGAAGAAGTCTCCCAGTCCCAGCGGAATGATGTTGCCGCCCAGGGATTGCTGCTTTTGGGTGGCGAGAGTCTGGAGATCGAGTGCATCGTCGCCCAGGCAGGCGGTCACCGATTCGGCCCAGGCGTGGTCTCTGGAGAGAGGGTGTTGTGGGTCGGAGGCGAGGCGTTTGAGTGCGTAGCGGATCACGTTGATGCCGTCACGTGTGGAGAAGTCGAGTTTCAGTTTGTGAGCCTGCTGGAGGAATTCGACGGTGAGGTTGAGCATTTCGGCGTTGGCAAAGGGGAGGTGGTACTCGAGGATCGCTCGCTCGTCGTCTCGCGAGGGGTGTTCGAGCACGAGTGTGGGCTGGAGTCGGCTGAGGATGTAGTCGGGGACTTCGAAGGTCGACTCGTCCTCGTTCATCGTGACCACGCAGCGGAAGTCGTCAGAGGCCGGGATGGTGATGCCGGCAACGATCGACTCGACGTAGCGTCGGTGGTCCAGCAGCGGTGCGAGGCTGGCCCACGACTTTTCGTTCATCCGGTTGCCCTCATCCAGCACGCAGACGCTTCCGGTGAGCATCGCGGTGACCAGCGGGCTGGCGTGGTACTGGATCGTGCCGGATTCGGCCAGTACCGGAGTGACCAGCAGGTCTTCGGGTCGCGTGTCGGCGGTGCACTGGTAGACGAACAGGTCCTGTTTTCGCGCGGCCGCGGCCGCCATGGCCAGGGTGGTCTTGCCGATTCCCGGGGCCCCGGTCAGCCGGGGAGCCAGCGGCAGGTCCTGGTCATCGACGGTCAACCAGCAGGCGAGCAGTTGCCTGAGCACTTCGCCCTGCCCGATCCACTCGCTGCGTGACGGATCGGCCGACGAGAGATGGAGGCGGACGCCGCGGATCTCGACGTGATCGGCCATCAGCTTGAGGCCGCGGCCAACTCGGTGAACAACCGCTCGACATCAGCCCGGGTCACGGTGATCTCGCGAGTGAACCCGGTGTGGGCCCGCTCGTAGAAGATCTGGCTGGCGAGTCGGGGCTGCGAGTGGATCAATGCCGAGAGTTTTTCGTGCGTGTCGACTTCGCTGCCGGCGTCTGCATCGAGGTGCCCATCGAATTCCTGGATCTCGGCTTCGACTTCCGGATCGAACACCGTCTTGGTCTCCACAACCAGGGACTCGAGCCGTAGATCAAACTTCTTGTAACTCGCCATCTCGCTGATCTCGCTGATCCGGGACTTCGGACACGATTGAAACAGCCCCTTCGACGGACCAGTTTACACCTCCGCACTCAGCCTCGACAGGCTACTCGGTGATGATGTCTCGCACCGAGTGCCCACTGGGGATCATCGGAAGCACGTGTTCCTGGTAGGGGCAGATGACATCGAGCAGGTAGGGGCCCTTACAGGCGAGCATGGTGGCCAGTGCGTCGGCGAGTTGGCTGCGTTGTCGGACCTGGGCCCCGTCGATTCCGTATCCGCGGGCGATCGAGACGAAGTCGGGGTAGGTCTCTTCGAGGTGTCCGTCTCCGGAGCCCGTGTATTCGGGTGCGTCGACGGGTCCGAGCCATGTATGAGCCCGTCGTCCGTCGAAGAACCGATCCTCCCACTGCATGACCATGCCGAGGTGCTGGTTGTTGAGCAGCAGGATCTTCACCGGCAGCTTCTCGCAGTGCAGCGTGGCCAGTTCCTGGATGTTCATCTGGAACGACCCATCGCCATCGATGTCGATGCAGAGTGCATCGGGGTTGGCGGCTTGGGCCCCCATGGCGGCGGGCAAACCGAAGCCCATCGTGCCCAATCCCGAACTGCTCATCCAGCGACGTGGCAGGTGGAAGGGGAAGTGCTGAGCCGACCACATCTGGTGCTGTCCGACTCCGACACTGACAAACGTATCGCGGTCGGCGGTCAGGCGGGCCAGTTCCCTAATCGCTGTTTGCGGGTGGATCAGCTGCGGGTCGTCGGGGCACAACAGCGGGTTGGCCTCTTTCCACTCGGCAACCGTCTCGAGCCACTCGTCGATCTGCGGCACGTCGTCATCGGTGATCTGTTCGTTGAGTTGTTCGAGCACGTCTGCGACGTCGGAGACGATCGGGATATGAGCTTCCTTGTTCTTGTGGATTTCGGACGGATCGATATCGACGTGAACGATCTTGCCGTGTTGAGCGAATTCTTCGAGCTTGCCGGTGACGCGATCGTCGAAACGGACACCCAGGGCCAGCAGCAGGTCGGCTTCGTTGATGGCGTAGTTGGAATAGACGGTACCGTGCATGCCGAGCATGCCCAGTGACTGCGGATCGTCAGCGGGGAAGGCACCGATTCCCATCAGCGTATTGGCCACCGGGATGCCGGTACGGTGTGCAAAGGTCGCCAGCAATTCCGAAGCCTCCCCGTTGATGACTCCGCCACCGACGTACAGGATCGGGCGTCGCGAGCGGCGGATGGCGGCGATCAGCTGCCCGATCTGTTCTGGCTGAGACGTTCGTGCCTCGGGATGGTATCCCGGCAGATCGGTTGGAGGATCGAAGTCGGGGGGTTCGTCGAGCGTGAGTACCTGCACGTCCTTGGGGAAGTCGATCAGGACCGGTCCGGGCCGGCCGGTGCGGGCCACGTAAAAGGCCTCCTTGACCACCCGTGCCACGTCCTCGATCTCGGTCACCAGGTAGTGGTGCTTGGTGACCGCACGGCAGACCTCGACGATCGGAGTCTCCTGGAAGGCGTCGGTGCCGATCACCTGCCTGGACACCTGCCCGGTGATCGCCACCACCGGCACACTGTCCATCTTGGCATCGGCGAGGGTGGTGACGAGGTTGGTGGCGCCGGGTCCACTGGTGGCCATACAGACACCGACGCGGCCGGTGCTGCGGGCGTAGCCCTGGGCTGCGAAGCCGCCGCCCTGCTCGTGTCGCGGCAGAATCGTCCTCAGCCTCTCGGCGTTGCGGATCAACGCCTGGTGCAGCGGCATGCTGGCTCCGCCGGGATAGGCGAAGATGCAGTCGACACCCTGGTGAATCAGCGACTCGACCAGGATGTCGGCTCCGCTGATCCCCGCGGCGTCCCGCGCGGCCGATTGACGAGGCTGGGTGGTCGACACGAAAGGGATCTCGCTTATCGTCTGAACCGCGACAACCGATTTTGGCTGAGTGGATGCGGGGATTCTGCCTGTCAACCGGCGATTCCGTTCGCGCGTATCGCGCAGGCCTGCGCGTCAGAGCTGGATCTAGTGTAAGCGGTCCGATGGCGACCGGCGAGAGCATTTCGGCCTCAGCCGGCACTCCCCAAACGCCGTCTGTGACGGCCATAGCGATTGCGCAGCACCCTGCGGCCCCACACCGCAGCCACCACGCCCACCACGCCCACCGCACCCACCGCACCCACCGCACCCACCGCACCCACCGCACCCACCGCACCCACCGCACCCACCGCACCCACCGCACCCACCGCACCCACCGCACCAGCCCCCCCGACTCCGAGCGTCCCGGCCACCAGCAGTACTCCCAGTGCCACCGCCCCGGCACGGAACTTCCAGGCCATGGTCAGTTCGACCACCAGCAGCCCCAGCAGGATGCTGAGCAGCAGCCGACCCAGTGGCCGACCCGGTTGTTCGAAGACCGCGGCGGCATCGTGCCAGCGTGTGTAGATCGGAGCGTCGACTCCCGAGAGCCTGGCCCGGTCGGTCTGGCCGACGGCCGTCGCCAGGTCGCTCTCGGAGGAGTCCAGGTTGACTCCGTACGTCTCGATTGCCTCGGCCGGAGGCACCAGTGAGAGCCAGTAGATGCCCGGCACGAGCGGAGGGTCGCTGATCAGTCGGCCGGTTGGGGTGTTGCCCGGTTCGGGGATCTCGCCGGAGTCATCTCGTGGCCGGGTGTTTGTGGCGACGGGGTTTTCCATGGCCAGGCTGCTGCCGTCGGGAGCCAGCAGGGTGCCGGCGGTGACCAAGGGTCCGATGGGGCGGATGATGGGATGACCGAGGAGGTGATTGCGAGCCGACCAGCGTCCCGAGGTCGCGTAGCGGACCAGTTCATGGACCATCGGCGGAAAGCTGCTCGAGAGGACCGGCCAGGTGGTCCAGCGGGGATCGAGCGAGGTGGTGACCAGCACCACGTGCCCGTGACCGAACCGCCTCACCAGGATGGCGGGGTCGCCGGAATCAAACGCCAGGGCGACCTGGCTGCCGGGCAGCGGGGTTGTGTCGAGATATCTCAGCGTGACCGTGGTCCCCAGCCCATTCCCGTCGAGGCCTCGGAAGACAGCGAGCAGTGGATGAGCGTAGTTGCCCGGATCAAAGACGACGGCCTGCTGGTTGGGGTCATCAGCGGAGACGAGTTCGTTGATCCGCCCCGGCAGCAGGTCGGCACCCTCCGGGCCCAGCAACCGGTTCCAGGATTCGGTGTGGACCGAATCGCCCAGCCCGATCACCAGGCCTCCGCCTGAGGAGACAAACCGGGCCAGCCTGGAAACTTCGAGCCGGTCGAGTCGCGGGACATCGCAGAGGACGATGCAGTCGTGTCGATCGAGGTCCTGGCCCACGAGGCGGCTTTCGGAGATCACGGTGGTTGCGACTCGAGGTGATTCGATCGCTTCGGTGGAGCCATCCGCTGTGCCGAGTCTCGGATCGAGAGCGGCTTCGACATAGAACGTGGCGACCTTGTCCGGACCCGCTCCAAAGCGGCCTCCCGCCAGCAGCACTCTCAGCCGGTCACGAACCGGCAGGGCGATGTGCCGGTGATTGTCGTCGGGGAGTCCATCGCCGCTGAGCCTGACTTCGGCATGGTGTTCGCCGGCTGCGGCGAAGTGGTGAGTCCATTCGACGGTGGTGGTACTCCGGGGCTTGAGCTTGAGACCTCTGCGAGCAACCATCCGGCCATCGATGTGCCATTCGACCTGTGTTTTGACCGCTGCTGAGGGCGGTTCGGGAGGCCCGAAGTGCGAGACGGTGGCTCGCAGTGTCACCGCTTCACCGACGATCGCCACGGCCGTCTCGGACTTCAGTTCGACGACGGCGGTGTTGGAGGCGGGCGGTCCTGAGACGTCGTAGACGACCAGTTCGGATTGCTGGCTGATCGAGCGGAGCAGATCCCGGATCCGGTTTCGGCGGTCCTGATCGGCGGGTTGCCAGGCGGAGCGTTGGAGGTCGGTAACGAGTGAGACTCGGAGTCGGCCCGAGGGGATTGGCGTGTTGAGCAGTGCCAGCGTGGTTTCGAGAGTCTCGAGCGTTTCGATTACACGTCCCGATTCCCAGGTCGGTTCCAGCCGAGCAAGTTCCTCGAGCACATCACCCCGTCGACCGGCGGCCTGGGCGATCACGACCTGTGCCCCTGCGGCTCGAATGACCAGCAGGCGGAAGGTGTCGCCGTCGTGGGCTGCTTCGACGGTCTTCTGGAGAATCGCTCGTCCCCGATCAAACCTCTGCTGTCCCCGGTCGCGGTGCCTCATGCTGAGCGTGGCGTCGAGGACGAAGAGGTGGTGGAGTGGGGCGCGTCCGGTGGGAGGCTCGGCGAGACTGTCTTCGAGAATGGGTCGCGCCAGCGCGATGGCGATCAGCAGCAGGATTGCCATCCGCATCGCCAGCAGGACCCAGTGCTGGAAGCGGAGTCGTCGGGAGTGTTTGCGTGTTGCTTCGGCCAGGAAGCGGTTGGCGGCGAACGGTTCGGCACGATGCTCGCGTCGAAACAGCAGGTGCAGGATCGCCGGAATCGCCGCCAGTGCGGCTCCCAGCAGCAGCCAGGGGCTGCCGAAGGTCAGTGCGAGCAGCGAGGTGGAAATCATGGAAATCATGGAAATCATGGCCTGGCCCCTGGTCCCCGGCGACGCCGGCGGGCTTGCAGGAAGCGGGGGAGCACGTCACCCAGCGGTACGTCGCTTCGCAGCAGGCGGTAGTCCATCTGCATCGAGCGGCAGCGTGTCGAGACGTCTTCGAGGAACCGGCGGAATTCGGCTCGGTAGGCATCGGCCAGTGCCCGGGGTTCGACCACCTGGTCGGCTTCACCTTCCATCCCCACGAACCGGGTCGGGTCTTCGAAGGGAAAGTCCTGCTCGGCCGGGTCGATCACCTGCAGCACCACCACATCATGGCCTCGCCAGGCGAGTTGTTCGAGCCCCGCGAAGGTCTGATCGAGGTCATCGAAGAGGTCGCTGAAGCAGATGACGATGGCGGGTCGAGTCAGTCGGGAGGCGAGGTCGCTGAAGGCCGAGCCCAGCCCGGTCGGACCCTCGGCGGAGCTCGCAAGCAGGGCCTGGTTGAGTTGCCCGAGGTGCGAGGGTTGGGTGGAGGGTGGGAGGAGTTGTCCGAGCTTGCCGGCGACGGTGACCAGTCCGACGGCATCGGACTGTCGCAGGACCAGCCAGGCCAGGGCTGCTGCGGCCCGGCGGGCGTGGTCGAGTTTCGAGAGTGGGGCGTCCCCCGAGCGGTACGACATCGACTCGCTGGTGTCCAGAACCAGCCAGCACGAGAAGTTGGTCTCGTCCTCGAATTGCTTCAGGTGATACCGGTCGCTGCGGCCGTAGACTTTCCAGTCGACGTACCGCAGGTCGTCTCCGGCGACATACTCGCGGTGCTCGGCAAACTCGGCCGAAAACCCTCTCAGCCGACTCCGGTGACGCCCGGTCACCGTACCCTCGAGCCGACGGCGGGTCTCGAGCGTGAGTCCGTGGAGGCGGGACTGGAGTGTCGAGTCGACCAGGTTGGGAGTGGTCTCTGAGGGCACCGGGTCGGTGGACACCTGGCCGTCAGCGGTCACTGATCGGATCCCCGGAAGATTCGTGCCACGGCCTGGTTGTCGATCGACTCGACGGCGGGAGTCTCTTTGAGCAGCCAGTCGACGACATCGTTGGGGACAATCCGGTCGGCCTCGGCATGGAAACTGGTGATGATCCGGTGCCGTAGCACCGGGTAGGCGACGGCCCGGATGTCGTCGATGCCGACAAACGTGCGTCCCGCGAGGACGGCTCGAGCCTTACCACCGAGCACCAGCGATTGCCCGGCTCGCGGCCCGGCACCCCATTGCACGTACCGATCGATGAACCCGTCGGGTTCGGTGTCGGAGGATCGGGTGGGTCGCGAGAGGCGGCAGAGATCGATGGCGTAGCGGATGACGTGATCGGCGACCGGAATTCTCCGGACCAACTGCTGCAGGGCCACGACATCGTCGTGTTCGATCACCGTCTGAGCGACCGGCGACTCGTCGGCCGTGGTCCTGCGGATGATCTCGAACTCCTCGTCCGCCGCCGGGTAGTCGACCAGGACCTGGAACATGAATCGATCGAGCTGGGCTTCGGGGAGCGGATAGGTGCCCTCCTGTTCGATCGGGTTCTGAGTGGCCAGGACGAAGAAGGGTTCGGGTAACTGGTGCCGACGTCCTCCGGCCGTGACCTGGTGCTCTTCCATCGCCTCGAGCAGCGCGGCCTGGGTCTTGGGAGGCGTGCGGTTGATCTCATCGGCCAGCACCACGTTGGCGAAGACCGGGCCGGCCAGGAACTTGAAGTCCCGCGTCCCGCTGCTGCGATCCTCCTGGATCACCTCGGTGCCGGTGATGTCTGCCGGCATCAGGTCGGGAGTGAACTGGATGCGTGAGAAGGAGAGTCCCAGCGTGTCGGCGAGGGTGCGGACCATCAGCGTCTTGGCCAAACCAGGCACACCCACCAGCAACGCGTGGCCTCCAGCCAGCATCGCCACCAGCAGTTCCTCGATCACCGCAGCCTGGCCGACGATCACCTGCCCCAACTCACCATGGATCCGCTCAGCCGCTTCGTTCAGCCGCTTGACCGCCGCCTGGTCCGGCTCGATGTGCTGTTTCGGTTGCGGTGTCGGCTGCGGTGTCGGCTGCGGTGTGGGTGTGTCTGAGGACACGTTGGGAGGCTCGTGAGAGGAGTGTGAGAGACGGAGAGTCGAGTTGTATCATCGAGCAGGACTGGTCGAATTGTCAAACCGTGGTTTGGGCAACAGTCCTGCGAAGGGTCCCAGCACGGTGATTTGCCCGTCACCACAGATGACGAGTTTGTGTTGCGAGAGCAGCAGGTTACCGCCCTGGCAGGCTCGAACATCGAGCCGGACGGGTTGTCTGAGCGGTTGTCCGGAGTCGAGTTCGAGCAGGTGCAGCAGTTCCCGGGTGGGCCAGTAAACGACACCCTGGGCGACGAGTCCGCGGCCGCGGCCAAACCGGTGCTGTTGTCGAGCCAGTCTCTGCCAGGCGATGCGTCCGGAGTGGACATCGAGAGCGAAGATCGAGCGACCCGAGACGATGGCTCGGCCGTCTCGCACGGCGAGCAGGTATTGGATACCCCCCGGCAGCCGTCGGGACCAGGCGGTGTGTCCGTCTTCGATGTCCAGCGCGGTGAGCCCCTGTGTCCCGTTACGTACTAGGACGAGCCCCGAGTCGTCATCGGGGAGGCTGCAGCAGAGGCCAGGTCCGGTGGGGGGTTCGAGTATTGAGATCCAGGCGACGGATCCGGTGGCCGAATCGAGTCGTGCGACGACTCCGGTATCGCCACAGTAGATCAACCGGCCATCGCTGGCGGCCAGCAGGTTGTGGGTGACGACGTTGTGAGACTGTTCCGCGTTGGTCACGACCGCAGCCAGTCTCTGGTGCCAGAGTTGTGTTCCCGAATCAGCATCCAGGCAGGCGATTCCGACCTCCGCCTGCGGGTGTCCTCGCCGGGTGGTGACGAACAGCCGACTGCCGATGACCAGTGGTGGGCCATCGAATGACCAGCCGCCTCGTGCATCGTCGAGGGAGATCACGTCGGGCTCGACTTTCAGCACCAGGCGTCCCTCGCCGTTGGCCACGTCGAGTGCGACGAGTTCGTGAAAGAGCGGGCGTGGTTCTCGAGCGGCCGCGGCGGTGACGGGAGATCCGATCCGGGCGTAGAGTCGTCCGCCGGAGATGCTGAGGCTGGTGGCGACACGTCCTGAGAGTGGCTGGGCGGCTCGGACTGGCGTGGCGGGGGGTTCGGAAGGATACAGCGGCAGCGGCGCGGTGTCTGTTGACCAGGCGGGGAGTCCGGTTTCGAGGTTAAAGGCGTGGATTCCGAACGAGTCGGCAACGAAGAGGAGATTGTCGAGGACCACGGGATGTCGGTCGGTGTGCTGCGACACTGTGGCGCACAGCGAGTTGTCGATGCGGGTTTGCCAGAGTGGTGCACCGGGATCTATCGGGGTCGTTTCCGAGCCATTGCGTTGTGTCGTGCCGCCGAAGGTGGCGTGGGTCGAGGCAGCAGAGGGCCTGGGCCAGAGTTCGGGCCGAGCGAGCCAATCGGCCAGCAGGTTGACCAGGATGCCTCTCTTGCCGGCCAGCGTGCCCCGAGCGTCGGGGTGGCGTCTTTTCAGTTCGGTCCATTCGAGCCGAGCTCTTTCGAGTTGACCACAGAGGCAGTGGCACAGCACCAGTCGGGCTCGAACCAGCGGCTCGGGGTGCCGGCTGTCGGGAAACCCGAGCCGGCGGTTGCGGTTCGGGTTCCTGGGAGTTTTCGACCGGGGAACCAGTTGTCGCCAGTAGCGTGCGGCGGTTCGAGGTCGGTTGGCCTGCCAGGCCTGTTCGCCGAGCCACCAGAGTGCATCATCGGCAAAGCGGCTGGCGTAGGCTTCGTCGAGGATCCGCGATACGGCGGCGGGGTCGTTTTCGGCGGTCCCGGCTTCGAACCAGCGTCGGGCCTGCGGATCGACCTGGCTGCGGTAGATGGCCAGGCCGGCCGGCGGCATGTCAACCAGCAGGCGGTTGACGAGTGAGGAGGTGCGGAGGTAGCGGCCGGGTTCGACTTCGACGAGGTGATCGGAGTGATCGTCGAGGGTTCTGCGTAGCAGAGAAACGGCGTCGGCCCAGTCGCTGCGCCGGAGGTATTCCTGGGCGAGTCGGACCTTGCGACGCGCGGCGGTGCTGGTTTCGACGGTGACGGTGAGGGTTATTGTTTTTGTTAAAGGTTGGGCGAGAGCCGGTCCGGAGGCGGGGGCCAGCGAGATGATCAGGGCGAGCAGCCCGACGGTGCGGTTCATGCCCGGCCTCCTCGCAGCCTGGTGCCCAGGGCGAACAGGCCGATGCCGACGAGAGTCAGGACGGGCATCCAGATCAGCCGCATCATGCCGTTGAGTTGCCAGACGATCAGAAATGGCAGCAATGTCAGCACGGCCAGCTGCATCACGAAGCCGAGCTGCTGTCGCATCGCGGCACCCTGGCGTGAGTGACTGGAGGGCAGGTCGTGGCCGGGCGAGCCTACTCGTCGGTCTCTTCGATAAACTTGGCCACCGGCACCTTGACCGTCGGCAGCCTGGTCGTCTGGTTGGCCTTGATCGTCACGCTGAAGCCTCGCTTCGAACCCGCTGCGACGTACCCGACCAGTTCGTGCCAGCAGCGGAATTCGTACGTACCCGGCGGCAACCCGGTGACGGTGAATCGTCCCTGGGCGTCGGTGATGGCCATGTAGGGGTGATCCAGTATCAGCCAGTAGGCCTTCATCCACGGGTGGATGTCGCACTTGATGGTGGTCGGCAGGAACTCGGCGATCGGGTAGCTGAACTTCAGGCCGATGCGGTTGTTGGCGTTGAGGATGAAGTTGTCGGCCTTGTTGCGGATCGGGTAGGTGTGGGTGTTGTGAGCACAGTTGTCGCCGGACTTGACGAGTACCGACTGGTCGGTGCGGACCATCAGTGTGTGAGGTGTAAAGCGGCAGCCCTTTTGGTCGAAGACGACGTTTTTCTGGGCACTGGTCTTCAGCTTGGGGTGGATCGTGGTTTTGTCGACCTTGCGGATGTAGACAAAGATGTGCCGGATGCCCTGGGTCTTGGGATCGACGACCAGTTCGTCGCTGGGCAGGTCGGTGGCGGCACAGATGCGTCCGTCCTTGGCCTTGGGGTCACCCTTGCGGACCAGGATCCTCCTTGGAGGGGTGTCGCCATCGAGCGTGAACTGACCGCTGACTGAGCCGTGTCCGGCATCGTTGAGCAGCGGTAGGGCGGCGGGTTTCCTGTCCTTGGGCGCGGCGGCCGAGACCAATGAGACACAGATCAGAATCAGCAGGCAGGACAAAGCGGTTTTCATCAAGACGGCTCCAGGGCAGCACGAATCCGGGTGGGACTTCAGACTAGCGAATCGTGCGAGACGGCGGTAGCTGTTGGGGTCTGACCCCGCCGGTTACGCCAGGATGCCCTGGATGGGTTGGCCCAGGGCGATCGCGTGCGGCTGACCCTGCGGGTCGGTGATCCTGGTCTCGGGATCCAGCCCCAGTGCGTAGTAGATTGTCGCCACGACATCTTCGGGCGTGACCGGGTTACTGGCCGGGTAGCCGGCGTGCGAGTCGGAGGATCCGAAGACGGTGCCCGGCTGGATACCGGCTCCGCCCATCAGGATCGTGTAGCAATGCGACCAGTGGTCTCGGCCTCCGGGCGTCGTCGCTGCTCCGACGGTGACCTGTCCCATCTTGGGAGTCCGTCCGAATTCGCCCATCGCGACCACCAGGGTCTCGTCGAGCAGTCCTCGCTCGTGCATGTCCTCGAGCAGTGCGGGGAAGGCTTTGTCGAAGTAGGGCAGCAGAGATTTTCGGAGGATGGGGAAGTGCCTGAGGTGACCGTCCCAGGCCGAGTCGCGTCGTCGGCCGCTGCAGACGGTCACCAGGGGGACTCCCGCTTCGATCAACCTGCGAGCCAACAGCAGGCACTGGCCCAGGTGGGGCAGTCCACCGAAGTTGCGAGCTCCCGTGGTTCGGACCTCGCGATCGGGCAACCCGTATTTCCTCCGCATCGCCGCCGGCTCACGACCCAGGTCAAACGCGTCTCGCGTCTTGACCGAGGAGAGCAGGCTGAAGGCCTTGCGGGCGTGTTTGTCCATCGCGTCGAAGGCCGGTTCAGGGATTCTCTGGTGAGGGGCACGGTCGAGCAATTCGAGCAGGGTCTGGCGTCGACCCAGGCGGCTGCGTGGCACCTCGGCGGGCAGCGACAGGCCCGGCACGCGGTAATTCTTCACGCTGGGGTCGCCGACGACCATGGGGTCGAAGCCCGGGCCCAGGAATCCGGCACGTTGTCCGGGCAGGTCGTGACCCGCGTCCCACATGATGTCGGGCAGCTGCACGTACTCGGGAACGTCCTGCAGCGGTCGGTGTTGAGCGAGCACCGAGCCGATGGGGGGGAAGTTGTCGGGTTCTTCCTTGATGATGAGGTTGGCGGCCGGTTGAGGGTGCCGGCCGGTCAGCATGTAGTAGGTGGCCGAGCTGTGGACCATCACGTCGTGAGTCACCGAGCGGACCAGCGAGAGGTGGTGCATCTGTCGGGAGAGCCCGGGCAGACCCTCGCAGACGTGGATGTCGGGTACGGTGGTCCGGATCGGCTTGAACTCGCCTCGAACCTCAGCCGGTGCCTCGGGCTTCATGTCCCACATGTCGTGCTGAGCGGGTCCTCCGTCGAGGAAGAACAGCAGGCACGACTTGGCCGCACCGGGTCTCAGCCCGCCGGCAGCGGCCTGGCGGAACAGTGACGGGACGGCCAGGCCGGTCAGGCCCAGCGATCCGACCTGGAGCAGGTCGCGTCGTGCGATGGGTGGGCCGGAGAGAAGATGACTGGTGGGCATGAACTGAGGCTATCCGATTGGGTCCAACGGCCACAAGTTGAAGACCGATTGGCCCGGATTGCACTTGCGGGCGGTCCTCGGCGATCCGCAGAATCATCATCGGTGAACCGCTCGCCTCGGGCGGCTGCTTCTGTTTTCGCGGGAAGGACCCCGTCTGTGGCAGCCGTTGCGGATGGTTTCCCTGGAATCCGCGGGCCCGAGGTGTTTGCCATGCTGGCGAAGTTGTTCACGTATTCGTTGTTTGGGATCGAGGCACGGGCTGTCGAGGTCGAGGTCGACATTTCCTCGGGCAGCCTGCCTCGAACGATCCTGGTCGGGTTGGCCGAGGCTGCGGTTCGCGAGAGCACTCATCGGATCGAGCGTGCCCTGGTCAATAGTGGATATGTTCGGCCCAGCGACCGCGTCGTCATTTCTCTTTCACCCGCCGATCTCCCCAAGGACGCCGCGTCGTTTGACCTGCCGATTGCGCTGGGCCTGCTGGTGGCCAGTGGCCAATTGCAGGGTGAGAAGTTCAAAGAATTCGCGGTTGTGGGCGAGTTGGCCCTGGATGGCCGCTTGCGTCCGATCCGGGGGGTGCTGTCGATGGCGTTGGCGGCTCGGGAGGTGGGTCGGGCAGGGATCGTGGTGCCGCTGGAGAACGTGGCCGAGGCGGCGGTGGTCGAAGGGCTGGACGCGATCCCGGTGGGGACACTGGCCGAGGCAGTCGGCTACCTCGCCGGGGCGATCGAGATCGAGCCGGCCGAGTTCAGCTGGGAACAGGAGATCCGTGCCCACGGACGCTACGACATCGACTACTCGGATGTGAAGGGCCAGGAAACCGCCAAGCGGGCTGTCGTGGTTGCCGCCGCCGGGCGGCACCACCTGCTGATGATCGGTCCCCCGGGCACCGGCAAGACCCTGTTGGCTCGAAGGCTCGGCGGCATCCTGCCCCAGTTGACCTCGCAGGAGAGTCTCGAGACGACCCGGATCTGGAGTGCCGTGGGCCGCCTGGCTCCCGGCCGACCCCTGATGCTCAATCGCCCCTTCCGCTCACCTCACCACACGATCAGTGAGGCGGGGTTGGTGGGAGGCGGCAGCCGGCCTTCGCCGGGCGAGATCAGCCTGGCTCATCACGGTGTGCTGTTCCTCGACGAGCTGCCCGAGTTCAACCGGCGGACGCTGGAGGTGTTGAGGCAGCCGTTGGAAGAGCACCAGGTGACGATTTCTCGAGCACTGGGCAGCGTAACCTTTCCGGCCAACCTGATGATGGTGGCCGCGATGAACCCCTGCCCGTGCGGATTCCGCGGCGACCCGCGGCGTGAGTGTCATTGCCGGGTGTCTCAGATTGAACGCTACATGTCCAAGATCAGCGGACCGCTGCTGGATCGGATCGACATCCATGTCGAGGTGCCCGGTGTGCCGTTTCATGAGCTCGCCGACGACACGCCGGGGACCGACAGCGAGTCGATGGCCAAGCAGGTCGAGAGCGCACGGGTGGTGCAGGTGGAGCGGTTTGAAGAGACCGAGAGGGATGGTGTCGTGGCGACGCGGACCAACGGGAACATGACCCCGAGGCAGATCCGCCAATACTGCAAGCTGAGTGATCCGGCGGGGAATCTGCTGAAGCTGGCGATGGACCAGATGGGACTCTCGGCCCGGGCTCACGACCGGATCCTGCGTGTCTCCCGCACGATCGCCGACCTCTCGGGCCTGCCAGATATCGCCGAAGACCATCTCTCAGAAGCCATCAACTTCCGAGCCCTGGATCGGTCGTACTGGAACTAGCAGCCCTACTCGGCCGCGGGTTTGAGCAGCCGAGGCGAGGCCTTCTTGACCCAGCCGGCCTTTCGCTGGCCCTTGCCGGGACGATTGGTATCACCCAGGTCGGCTCGAGCCGTCTCGATCAGCACCATCAGTCTCTTGACCACCTCGGGATTCGCCTTGGCCACGTTCCTGTCTTCGTGGATGTCCTTGACGAGGTTGAAGAGTTTGAGTGGCTGAGCCGATTCGGGTTTGCCCCAGTTGCGTTTCTTGGCCTTCATCGCGACGAACATCTTCCACGGTCCCGAGCGGACCGCCTGCAGCTGGTCCATCTGGTAATAGTAGAAGGCACTGTGCCCGGCATCGGTTCCGTCCTTTGCAGATTGACCTGACAGGATCGGCCAGATGTTCTTGCCGTCGATCTTGCGATCTCGAGGCGGCCTGGCACCGGCGAGGTGAGCCAGGGTGGGCAGCACGTCGAGGGTGCAGGTGATGGCCTTGCTGCTGGTTCCGGCCGGGATCCTGCCCGGCCAGCGGACGACACACGGCACGCGCATGCCTCCCTCGTCGGTCCGCCCCTTGCGGCCTCGCAGAGGCAGGTTGCTGCCCTGTCGGGCTCGAGCCGAACCGTTGTCCGAGGTGAACAGCACCAGGGTCTGCTTGTCGATTCCGCACTCGGAGATCGCCTTGAACAACTCACCCATCGACCAGTCGATCTCCTGGACCCAGTCTCCATAGAGTCCATCTCGCGACTTGCCTCGGAACCTCTGGGCTGGGACCAGCGGCAGGTGGACCGCGGTGTGGGGCAGGTAGAGGAAGAAGGGTCGCGACTTGTTGGCGTGGATGAACTTCACCGCCTCCTCGGTGTACTGCCTGGTGATCGAGGTGTCTTTCTGGATGCCCGAGGCGAGGACCTTGAGGTCACGGACCAGGGGCAGCGGGACGTTCTTGCGGTTCATGTCGTTGCTGTAGGGGATGCCGAAGTAGTGATCGAAGCCCTGGTTGGTCGGCATGAAGTCGGGGTGGTCGCCCAGGTGCCATTTGCCGATGGCCATCGTGGCGTAGCCTCGGGTCTTGAGCACTTCGGCGACGGTGATTTCGGAGGGGTTCAGGCCCTTGCGGGCGGCGGGGAAGAGCACGCAGAGGTTCTTTTCGTCGCAGTGCATATTGACCCGTCGCGGGTAGCAGCCGGTCATCAGGCTCGCTCGCGAGGGGGTGCAGACCGAGCAGGTCGAGTAGAAGTCGGTCAGCTTCATGCCCTCGCGGGCCATACGGTCAAGCACCGGCGTGTCGTGAGTTTTTGAGCCGAAGGGGCCGATGTCGGCGTAGCCCAGGTCGTCGCAGAAAACGACGATGAAGTTGGGCCTGGTGTCGGCGGGGGCACAGTTGAGTGTCAGGAGTGTGAGTAGCAGGGCGAGTGAGTGACGCATGGTTGGGTCTCTTTTCCCCTACACCGAAACTGACGGGAAGGGGTCAGGCCCCACCGTTGGCCCTCCGCAGGCGGACCAACGGTGGCGTCAGACCCCAGCCCGCTAGGATGCGGTTGCCATGGCTGCGGCGAGGATCTCGGAGGTACTCTCGCGCATGATCCTCGGGTCGACCATCTCGCCCTGCTGCAGCGTGGCTCGGACGTCCTTGCCCGAGATGAACACGGGTTTTTCGTCGGGGTGGTTCTGCATCAGGTCGACCCGGCCCAGCGATTCGTAGTAGGCGGCGAACCCGACGTTGATCGGCTGGATCTGCAGGTCGCCGGCCAGGCTCACGAAGATCTCCTGGGCATCGAAGTCGCCCCAGATGGCGTCGCCGTCGTGGAACGGGGCATCGGCGTGCTTGCGACCGATCACGATGTGCGTGTAGCCCATGTTCTGGCGATAGATGGCGTGCATCACTGCTTCGCAGGGGCCTGCGTAGAACATCTTGATATCCAGCCCCAGCAATCGGACTCGATCAGGAACACTGTCGTCTCGATCGCCCCACAGTTCCGCGTCGCTGTCCCCATCTCCCATCGCTCGATCGCTGATCAGCCGTTCGTAGGTCTGCATGCGAATGGCCGCGTTGACGTCGTCGCCCTTGGTTTCGCCGATCAGCGGGTTGAGCACGGCACCGGCGTTTCGGCCGTCCTTGAGCAGCGATTCGAGCGCGTAGACGAGTGCGTATTCGTGTGCACGATGCAGTGGGTTACGAGTCTGGAAGGCGACGGCGGCGTCCCAACCGACCTCCGAGAGCATCGCGCGGACTTGCCGTGGCGAGAGCACGTACTGGCCGAAGTCGGGATTCGGGGTTGCTGGCAGGACTCGGATCGAACCGCCGACCTGGTGCGTGCAGTCGGCGTCGTGGACCAGGACCATGTCGCCACCTGGGTGGTCGGTGCGGTCGGTGCCGTAGACGCGGGCCATGTAGCGGGGCTTGTCCCACTCAAAAACGCTCTCGACGCAAAGCGTTGCGACCACTTGGCCATCGGGGCCGGCCAGTGCGACGGATGATCCGACCTCGAGTCCGGCGGCGATGTCCGAGGATGCTGGCAGCGACAACGGGATCGTCCAGGCGTACAGGCCACCTTCAGACTCGATCACCTGTTCATCGAGAACACGGTTGTAGACGTCCTCGTTCATGGGTCCGACGAGCGGGCTGAGCGTACCGTCGCCGATTCGGTAGACGGTCGAGAGGTCGGCGGTGCTGACGCTCAGCACGGGCAGGCTGGCAGCTTCGGCGGTGAACGATTCGGCTTCTTCGGAGGAGACCATCCGGCAGACGGGTTCAGAGAGACCACCATGGGGGGGGATGAGGTCGGTCATCAGGGGCCTTTTGTGGGGTGATGGCATCGGCTGCGTCAAACCGGCGAGCGTAGGGGACGGGGTGGTTGTTGACAACTAGCCCCGCAAACCTGCTGCCTGCATCAGCCGGTCGGTCGACTCGTACGCCTCCCGGACCCACTCCTCGATCTTCGCCGGCTCCGGAGAATACTCGAGCTCGATCGACACCGCCCCGTCGATTTTCAGCTTGGCGATCTCCTCGAGATACGGCCCAAAGTCGACGACTCCACGTCCCGGTGGCAGGTCGCCGTGGACCTTACCGTCGCAATCGGAGATGTGGACGTGGATGGCCTTGCCCTGCAGCAGTTGCAGTTGCTCGGCCGGCACGTCGGCCAGCAGCAGGTGTGAGACGTCGATGTTGGCCTGCAGGGCCGGGTGATCGACGTCGTCGATGAAGCGGACCATGTTGTGGATGTTGCCCAGCAGCGACAGCGGGAACGGTTCGAGTTCCAGGGCGATCTTCAGATCCAGGCTCTCGGCATACTCGGCCAGCTGCCGGCAGTTCTCGACTCCGACCTGCCACTGCTCGTCCGGCGGGATCACTTCCTGGTTCCAGATGTACTCGCCCAGGACCAGCAGCAGGTTGTCAGCGTCGTATTCGTAGCAGAGGTCCAGGAACGCGTGGCAGCGGTCCATGTGAAAGCGTTGGACCGAGGGGTTGAAATCGATGAGTCCAACGGCGACACAGCAGATCGAGACGATGGGCAGTCCGGCCTTGTCGCATTCGGTCTTGATCAGCCGTCGTTCCTGGATGTCGATGTCGAGCGGGTCGGTAAAGATATCGATCGAGTCGAATCCGAGTTCGGCGGTCTTGTGGATGCCCCAGGTCGTGTCACGACCGGCCTGGGCCCAGGCGGAGTTGATCAGGCCAAGTTGCATGGCGGGTGGTCTTGTTGAGGGTGCTGTTCGGGTTTGGGCGATTGTAGCTGAATTCGTTCAACCCCAGGGACCGGCTTGCCCCGCCGAAGGAGGGGTGTGCCTGTTCCCGGTCCACGCTTGCCTCGTTCTGCTGGTCTTCGACAATGGCGCATCCGTCCCAATCACGGAACCGATCAGCAATGGACCTCGCCCTCTCCAGCCACGTCGCGGTGGTCACCGGTGGAGCCAGCGGCATCGGCCGGGCCGTTGCGGCCGGGTTCTTGTCCGAGGGTGCCGTGGTGGCGATCTGGGACATTTCCGATACGGTGCAGACGACCGCCGATGAGCTGGCGGCCGGAGGCGGCCCGACGGTGATCGGTATCGGTGTCGACGTGACCGACGACGACTCGATTTCCGCAGCCCTTCAGCAGACCATCGAGTCCCTGGGCCCGATTGACCACCTGGTCCACTGTGCCGCGATCGGTTCGGGTCACTTCGGGTATCCGTTCACCAACCTGCAGCCTGGTGATTGGTCGCGGACGCTGGAGGTGAACATCATGGGCATGGTGCGGGTGGCTCATGCGGTGGCCCCGGGGATGGTCGAGCGGGAGTCGGGGACGATGGTCTTCCTGGGGAGCGTGGCGGGCCAGTTCGGGTCTCAGAGTGATCCGCCCTACAGCGCGGCGAAGGCGGCCAACATCAACTTCGCCCAGTGCGTGGCCAGGGACCTGGCCGGGCACGGGATCCGCGTGAACACGATCTGTCCGGGGATGATCGAGACACCGCTGAATCGTGGAGTCTGGCAGGCGTGGAACGATCGGCAGCCGGATGAGGCGAAGCAGGACTACCACGAGTGGGCGGCGGAGAAGATTGCCGGGGTGGTACCGCTGGGTCGATGGCAGCAGCCCGAAGACGTGGCCGACATGGCCGTGTTCCTGTCCTCGAAGCGGGCTCACAATGTCACCGGTCAGACAATCAACGTCGATGGCGGTTTTGTGATGCACTGGTGAGCGTATGACGATGACGGACATCTGGCAGCCCGAAGGCTGTGGATGGCGTCGAGGCAGGATGCCCGCAGTGGCACAGCCCGCTCCGCCGCAGGCGGACGGGCGGCATGTCTTAGCCCGGGGTGTAAACCCCGGGGTTCACCCGAGGCGACCCCAACCCGCTCTCCAAACAACCAAGCCCTCGCCGAAGGTGAGGGCGACACACGCTCGGGATTCCGTCTTGTGCCGCCCCCACCTGCGGCGGGGGCTTTGCTATTGAAGGGAGGAGAGTGAGAATGATGTGGACAGCGCCGTGGTCCCGGGGTTTACACCCCGGGCTAAGACATGACGTCCGCCTCCGGCGAACTCGGCTGGAGATGGAGGCGAGAGAGCGGTGCGGCTGTTTGCCTGTTCGGTTCTATGAGATGTCAAATATGCAGATTATCGATCGCGGCGTGATCTTTGATGCCTCCTCCGTCGAGGGCCCTCTGCGGGTCTGCTCGTTCACGTCGCTGCTGCGTCTGAGCAGCGGCACGCTACTCGCCTCGTTCCGCCGCGGCTCGGCCAAGGACTCGGCCGACGGCAACATCATCGTATGTGAATCGACCGATGAGGGTGCCAACTGGTCGGTGATCAGCGAGGGGTTCGAGACGACATTCGAGGGTCTTTCCGGCGAGATCCGTTCGACGGAGTTGGCCGAGTTGGACGACGGGCGATTGCTGGCCGTGGAGGGCTGGGTCGACCGATCCGGTGGCAGCGGAGTGTTGCGGGACGCCGAGACCGATTCGATGCCGTCGATGCACATCCTGCAGGACTATTCGAGTGACGGCGGTCGCACGTGGGGTGAGCGGCGTGTGCTGAAGCGTGACGCTGTGCTCAGCGGACCGGTGATGCGGCTGCCGGGCCGCGGCTGGCTGGCGACCAGCGAGTTCTCGCACCCGGGGACACCCGATCGCGAACGATTCCACGGAGCGTACGCTCACTTCAGTGCTGATGGCGAGACGTTCGAGGCGATGGTGGACGTGGTGGATGAGGACCCTGACATCTTCTTCTACGACCAGCGTCAGAAGGTGTGCCCGCGGACGGGTCGTCCGGTGGCGTTGTACTGGACGTACGACAACCGGGCCGAGTCGGACATCGAAATGCACGTGGCGTGGGGAGATGCCGAGACTCTGACCTGGCAGACGCCTCGATCGATGGGCCTGGTCGGCCAGATCGCGATGCCGATTCCGCTACAGGACGGTCGGTTGCTGGCGTTCTACGTTCACCGCCACGAACCCGGTTCACTGAGGCTGATCGGGTCGGCCGATGAAGGGCTGACGTGGGATGTCGAGAACGAGCTGGTGGTCTATTCGAGCAGCGGCCCGGGCGAGCAGGGCATCTCGGACGAGACGACCTACGACGAGTTCTGGGACGCGATGGGCACCTGGAGTTTCGGGCACCCGACCGCGGCGGTGCTGGGCGACGGTTCGCTGTTGCTGGCCTACTACGCCGGTGCCGACGAATCGTGCCTGAGCGTGCACTGGGCGCGGGTGGAGGTGTAGGGCGGCCGGTGTGCTCAGACCTCGAGGTTCTGGAACTTGGCAATGCGTTCGAGTTCCTGGACCATGTCGGCGGGTTCCTGGAAGCGGTCCTCGGGTCGCTTGGCCAGCATTCTCATCACCACGCCCTCGAACATGTCGTCGATCGAGAGTTGGAAGTCCTTGGGCGGTTGCGGCTCTTCGTCGCGCCAGTTGAAGAGACGACATGAGCGGAATCCGGCAACCGGGTCTGAGTTGAGTGCCGCAACGGGATCCAAAGTACAGCCGCAGGCCGCCCGTCGACAAGCAAGCCCCGCCTACATCAACCGGGCGTCCAGCCCCGCGGCGATTCCCCCCGCCACGAACATGTCGACGGGCACCTTCACCGGGCCCTGGCACTGGCGACACCGAAACGACTGCCCGGCCCGGTCGTCGGCCACCTTGTACGACTCGCCGCACTTGGGGCACTTCAGTTTGATGGGCATGACCGCGTGGTGTTCGTGGGAAGAGCAGCTCGGATGCCCGGCCAACTACGGGCTGTCCGGTGTCGGGGCGGGTTCGGGTGACGTGACCGGCCTGTCATCGGGTGGCGTGGGGTTTTCGACCGCGGCAGGGGCATCGCTGCCGGATGTGTTCATCGAGGGTCGCCTCAATCGAAGATCGAAATCCCGGAAAAACTCTGCGAATCGACCGGGTTGGCTGTCCGGTGATTGTCCCCAATCTCCATCTTGCTGTTGAACGGAGCGAGAGTCGACTCAAAGGCTCGCTCGAGACCCGTCGGATTGGAGCTCGGCTGAGATTCCTCGCTTCGCTCGGAATGACAATGGGTCTGGATTTGACGGGGGGTCGGCCGTTGGGCTGTCGGTCACCGACCAGTCGACATGCCGTCATCGCCATGGGATACTTCGCAGAGACGTGTTCTGTCTCCTGGAGTCTCCTGATGTCTCGTACCTTTCGGTTGGTTCGCCCGGTGGTCCTGCTCTGCGTGGCCGTTTTGGCGATGGCGGCACTGGCCGATGAGATTCGGCAACCGGGCCAGAGGAAGGTCGAGAAGCCTGCCGCGAAGGCCGGTGCCGGGATCAAGAAGGCCTCGAAGGTCAAGCTCGTCGCTCGATTGGCCGGCTTCAAGGACTGGGCCACCAGCGTCGCCGTCTCGCCCGATGGCAAGCAGTTTGCCGCCGGGTCCTACGGCCAGATCCGCCGATGGAACACCTCCGATCGCAAGCCCCTGGCCACCATCAAGCTCGCCGATGGATACGTCCGCGACCTGGCCTATTCGCCCGATGGCAAGTCGCTGGCGGCCGCGGGATACCAGCGGACGTTTCTGATCGAGACCGCCACCGGAAAGCTGATTCGATCACTCAAGGGACAACGCGGCCAGGTCACCGGAGTTGCCTTCTCGCCCGATGGCCGACTGCTGGCCACCTCCAGCGATGACGAGACCGTTCATATCTGGAAGGCCGCCGATGGCTCGCCGGTCCGGGTCCTCGAAGGCCACAGCTACCCGGTCCAGGACGTCATCTTTTCACCCGACGGCCGCCAGGTGGTCTCGGCCGCCGGCGACGAGACCCGGAACACCAAGCCTGGTGAGGTGATTACCTGGGACACGGCCAGCGGCAAGCAGCTCTCGAAGTTGACCGACCACAAGAAGGCGGCCACCGCCGCTGCGTTTTCTCCCGACGGAAAGCTGATGGTCACGACCAGCTTCGACGAGAAGGTGAACGTGTATGAGCTGGGTAAGGACAAGCCCCTGGGCTTCTTCGGCGGACACGGTCGGCCCACCACCTCGGCCCTGTTCAGCCCCGATGGCCGCTTTGTTGTCACCGGCAGTGGCGGCCGGGCCAAGGGGAAGAACGAGATCAAGATCTGGACACCCCGCGACGGCGAAGAACTGGCCACGATCGGCGACCACTCCGCCCGAGTCACCGACATCGCCATCTCGCCGGACGGACGTGTCCTGTTCTCGACCAGCTACGACAAGACCGTCTGCGTCTGGGACCTCTCGGCACTGGCCCCCGCTTCCGGAAAACCGGCTGCAGCAGCCGCTACGGCCACGGCGACTGTAACCGTGGCAGCCAAGAAGAAGCCGAAGATGTTGCGGGCCGGGATCATCGGGCTGGACACCTCGCACGTGCTCGCCTTTACCAGAATTCTCAACGCCGAGAAAGTTGCTCCCGAGTTGGCCGGCTGCCGTGTCGTGGCGGCCTATCCCAAGGGCAGCCCGGACATCGAATCGAGCACCAAGCGGGTGCCTGCCTACACGAAGCAGATCAGGGAGCTGGGCGTGGAGATCGTCGATTCGATCCCCGAGCTGATCAAGAGGGTCGACGTCGTGTTGCTGGAAACCAACGACGGTCGGCCGCATCTGGAGCAGATCCTGCCGGTCTTGAAGGCGGGCAAGCCGACGTTCATCGACAAGCCGATCGCCGGCAGCCTCGCCGATGCCGTGGCGATCTTCCAGGCGGCTCGAAAGTACAAGACCCCCATCTTCAGCTCCTCCTCGCTCCGTTACGGCAAGACGACTCAGGCCGTGCGAGGCGGCAGCATCGGCAAGGTGACCCGCTGCGAAACCACCAGCCCCTGCAGTCTCGAGAAGACTCACCCCGACCTGTTCTGGTACGGCATCCACGGCGTCGAGTCGCTGTTCACCGTGATGGGAGCGGGATGTGAAACGGTGGTCCGAGCCGAGAGCACCGCGGGCAAGGACGTGGTGAAGGGGACCTGGAAGGGTGGCCGCTTGGGTACCTTCGTCGGGTTGCGGCCTGGCAAGGGCTATGGCGGTACTGCTACCGGCACCAAGGGCACCTCGCCGGTTGGGAAGTATGACGGCTACCAGCCGCTGGTGGTCGACATCGTGCGGTTCTTCCGCACCCGCAAGTCGTCGATCCCCGAGCGGGAGACGATCGAGATCTATGCCTTCATGGAGGCGGCCGACGAGAGCAAGCGGCAGAAGGGGAAGCCGGTGTCGATCGAAGCAGTGTTGAAGAAGGCCAGGAAGGCGGCGGCGAAGCGGTTGGCGGAGCTGGACAAGTGAGCTGTAGCTCGGGGATCAGCCGTCGCGAGTTTGTGGTGGGGGCTGCCACCTCGGCAGTGCTGGTGACGTCCCGGCAGGCGACCGCCGCCGAACCGGCCGCCCCGCCCGTCATCGACACACACCTGCACTGCTTCGCCAAGCCCGGCGACAAGCGGTTTCCCTACCACCGGCGGGCTCCCTACCGTCCCACCAGCGGTGCGTCACCGGAACACCTGCTGCACTGCATGGCCGGAGCCGGGGTCGACCACGCGATCGTGGTTCACCCCGAACCGTACCAGGACGATCACCGCTTCCTGGATCATTGCCTGCAGGTGGGTGGCAAGAGGCTGAAGGGGACCTGCCTGTTCTTTGGCGACCGACCCGGATCGATCGAGAAGATGCCGGCGTTGGTCAAGAAGCACCCCGGCCGGATCGTGGCCGCTCGGATCCACGCCTTCCGCAAGGACCGCATCCCGGACTTCAGCAAGCCGGGTGTGGGCCGGGTCTGGAAGATGGCCGCCGAGCTGGGGCTGGCCGTGCAGCTGCACTTCGAGCCGAAGTATGCGGGTGGGTTCGAGACGTTTATCCGCGAGTATCCGAAAACGACCGTGGTGATCGATCACCTCGGTCGGCCGCTGCAGGGGACGGCGGCCGAACACGACCTGGTGTTTCGGTGGGCCCGGTACAAGAACACGATCATCAAGGTTTCGTCGCTGCCCGCTGAGGGTGCGAAGATCTCGAGACCGATCGGCCCGATCATTCGGCGGTTGGTTGATGCCTATGGGCCCGGCCGGACGATTTATGGGGGCGGCTTCAATGCAACTGCCTCGCCGGTCAGTTATCGGGCCTATCGACAGAGAGTGGCCGGATTCCTTGCGAAGCTGTCGAAGAGGGAACTGGGGATGGTGTTGGGTGGGACCGCGGCTCGGGTGTTTGGGTTTTGATGGGGGGCTGCGGTGGGGTGCCGATCCCTGGGGGTTAGCAGCCTGTTGAAAAACGCCAAGTGCAGGGGTCAGACGCCGCCCGTGGCGGGGCCTGAACCCTTCCCGCGTTCACCGGTGGCTGGAACAAAAGGGGTCAGGCCCCGCCACGGGCGGCGTCTGACCCCAGACTCTGAGATATTCAACAGGCTGTCAGGCTCCGTATTTTTCGAGCCGTCCGGCGTGGGCCAAGGCCAGGAGCATCAGGTGCTGAGCTTCGAAGTGACCCAGGCTGCCGGTATTGCACTGGTTTTCGCCGAAGGACGTTGAGGCGTCGGTGCGGGCGTGGTTGCTGGCGATCAGAGTGGGGACCGGGTGCCAGCTGTGTGATTTCATTTTCGCCGGGGTGCTGTGGTCGCCGGTGACGATCAGCACGTCGGGTTCCAGCGCGGTGATCCGCGGCACGGCGGCATCCAGCTGCTCGATCCGAGCCACCTTGCCGTCGAAGTCGCCGTCCTCGCCGGTCGAGTCGGTGTACTTGAAGTGGATGAAGAAGAAGTCGTAGTCGCCCCAGGTCGCTTCCAGCCGGTCCATCTGTGTTTCGAGTGTGGTGCCGGCGTCGAGCACGTCCATCTGGACCAGCCGGGCCAGCCCTCGGTACATCGGGTAGACGGCGATGGCGGCCGGTCGCAGTCCGTAGACGTCGGTGAAGCGGGGAATTTCGGGCAGCATCGCGATTCCGCGCATCGTCAGCATGTTGGCCGGCGAGTCCCCGGCCAACACCTCACCGGCCTGTCTCAGAAACTCGCTGCAGATCTCGGCCGTTTTTCGTGACGGCTCATCTTCACCGACGGGCTCTTCGGGTGGCACGCCGGTGGCCTGCGGGTCGGTGTCGTTGACCCGGCCTCCCAGGCCCTCGCCCCGGAACACGATCACCAGTCGGTACTCCTTGACCGGTCTCACGAACACCTCGACCCCGGGGATCTCGATCACATCGAGCTTCTCACACAGCCGCTCGCCGATTTCGCTGGCGATCCGGCCGGCGCGCCGGTCGGTGATGTTCCCGTCGGCGTCGATCGAGCAGAAGTTGCCTCGGATGGCGACGTCGCGGGGTCCGAGTTCGAAGTCGATCCCCAGTGCCTCGAGCACGCCTCGACCGATGTCGTATTCCAGCGGGTCGTAGCCGAAGAGGCCCAGGTGGCCGGGTCCGCTTCCGGGCGTGATCCCAGGCAGTACCGGGATACTGCCTCCGGTTTCAGCGACGCTGGCCAGGTCGTCAAGATTCGGAGTGTTGGCGGTTTCGAGTTCGGTCTGGCCGCCGGGTTCGGGAGGCAGACCTCCCAGCCCGTCGGCGACCAGCAGCACGATCTTCGATCCGTTGTCCTTTTGCAGCCGGCGGGTGAGGTCGTGAACGCGTGTCATCGGCGGGTCTGTGAGTGTTGGACTGTTTCCTCTCGATCGTGTCGCAATCGCTTCGAGGCGGTCTCTTCAAGTAGTGTAGGGAGCCGTCGGACAGGAATCAGCCCATGAATTCTCCCGAAGTCTTCACCGAATTGAGCTCGGGGCTGGGTCCGGAACTGACTCGCTGGAGTGCGAGGCTGGTGGTGGGGTGCTGGGTGGGGTGGCTGATGCTGAGTGTCGCCGGGGCAGGGGGCTCGAAACGGCGGCTGCTGTTTACGGCCGGCCTCTTCGGACAGGTGGGCCATGTGTTTTGTGCGTTTCATTTCATACATCGCTGGAGCCATGCCGAGGCGGTGTTGCATACGGCTCGGTTGACCGAGCGAGTGACCGGCTGGGGTTTCGGGCAGGGTGTGTGGGTCAACTATGCCTTCACACTGACGTGGCTGGTCGTAGCGGCGTTCTGGTGGAGTCGTGGGGCCGAGATGGGCTGGCGCCGCGGCCGCCTGGTCGCACTGCACGGGCTCTTTGCGTTTCTGTTTGTGAACGCGACGGTGGTGTTTGGGCCGTGGTGGTGGAAGCTGGTTGGTGCGGGTGTGCTGGTGGGGGTTGGAGTTGCGTGGAGGCTGCGGCGGATCGGGGCTCAGGCCCCGCCACGGACGGCGTCTGCCCCCCCGTGATACCCTGCCACGACACGTTCGAAGAGCTCGAGCGATTCTCTGGCCATTCGCTGCGGTCCGAACAGTTCGCGGACCTTCTTTTGACCTGTGGTGGCCAGTTGGATGCGTCGGTCCGAGTCGTTGGCGAGTGCTTCGAGGGCATCGGCGAGTGCTTCGGCGTGACCGGGTTCGACCAGCACGCCTCCTCCGGTCGCCGCGATCAACTCGGGAAAGGCTCCGTGATCGGGCTGCACCACCGGCACTCCGTTGGCGAGTGCTTCGAGCACGTAGAGTCCCTTGGGTTCTCGGTACGCGGTGGGGACGCTGAGCACGTCGAGCGACTTGAGGAACTCGATCTTCGAGGCCGTATCCGGCGGGCTGCCGATGTACTGGAAGGCATCGCCGAGGTCCGCGGCCTCGGCCAGCAGGGTGTTGAAGTACTCGCGATCGCGCCGGCCGAGGTATCCGCCTGCCCTGAGCCTGACTCGGGGGCGTCGTGCATGCAGGATTCGAAAGGCTTCGAGCAGTCGGTCGAGTCCCTTCTCGGGACAGATGCGGGCGAAGTAGCCGATGGTGAACGAGTCGTCGTCGGGCGATTGCGATGTGTCTCTTTGGCCGGGTTCGCCATCGTGTGCGGCCAGGTCGATACCCAGCGGCAGGGTGTGGAACTTGCGGGCGTCGAGTCCGAGGTAGCGGACCATGTGATCACGGTAGTAGTCGCTGTGGACGATGAACCCGTCGAAGTCGGCGGCTCGTTCGTGGATCGCCTCGATCGCCCGGCTGCGATACGGTTCGACCAGGTCCTCGAGAAACACGTCGTCACCCTGCAGGACGCACAACAGCGGGACGTCGGTCTGCTGCTTGATCGCTCGGGCCGTGCCAGCCAGCAGTGCGTTCGAGAAGCAGATGATGTCGGGCTTGAGCAATGAGCCGAAGGCGTCGGCGAGTTCCAGCACGTGTGCCCGGTGCGGTCCCTCCTCGCCACGGAGCATGTCGAGCGTGAGGGCGCCGAGGTGCCTGGCGTCGGTGCTGACACTGAACCGGGTGGCCAGCTTCAGGACCCAGGGTCGGTCGACCCAGCGTGTCAGGACCCGTGGCAGGCGGTAGAACAGGCGGCTGCGGTGTGCCAGGTAGACGCCGACTCCACCGAAGTACACGTCCGAGCCGCTGACGTCCTGTTCGTCGACCCGGATCGGGGTGTAGGTCGGGACTAGGCTGACATCGGCTCCCGCGTCGATCAGCGATCGGGCCCAGGTGTTGTCGTGCATGCACGAGCCGCAGAACATCCCGGCGCCGCCGGCGGTGACGATGGCGATGTGCATGGCAGCCAGTCTAACCGGTCTATGCGGCGAAGACCGTCTCGATGAACCGTCGCAGCAAGGACTCCGCCCCGGGCGTCTCCTCGAGCGTCGCGATGAACTCCTCGGCGGGCATCCCCGCGATCCGCTCGATGTACTGCGGATACGCCTGGACCCTCAGGTACAGGTCGTCTCGAGTCAGCTCGGGATGAAACTGCGTGCAGTAGATCGGGGCGTCATTGATCCGGTAGGCCTGGTGGGTATTGCGTTGTGAAAACGCCAGCAGGGTGGCATTTTCGGGCAACACCGACACGCAGTCCTCGTGTCCCATCTGCGCCAGGAAGCTCTGGCCCAGTGACCCCAACACCGGGTCGTCGCGGCCGGCGGTGGTGACGAACAGCTGGTGGGTGCCCACCTCGGCGGTGTCGGGGCTGTTGATGACCGTGCCGCCGGTGGCTCGTGCCATGGCCTGAAAGCCCCAGCAGCTGGCGAAGGTGGGTTGGCGAGCGTCGACGAGTCTTCTGAGCACATCGAGTGCCCGATCCAGCCATTCGCCCTCGCCGGTCGCCGAGTAGTCGCCGCTTCCGCCGAGCAGTACCACGTCTGCGGCTGCAAGTTGGTTACTCGAGAGGGATTCGGTGAGCAGGTCGAGTGTGGTGCAGTGGTCCGAGTCGATCTCGAGAGCTCGCGTGAACGCCAGCCGTTCGTGGTCTCGCATCGGATCGTCCGGATTGCGGACCTGCAGCAGCAGGAAGCTCAGCGATGCGGGGATCGGACCGGGTTCGGACATCCGGCCGAGCGTAGGATTCCGGAGGGGGTTTTTCCACTGACGGGGATGGGTTTAGCGGGTGGCCCTGCGTTTTGACTGCCGGCGTTGTCGGTGGTACTTCAGACCGGGGAAGAAGAAGCTGGCACCGGAGACCAGTCCGAACAGCGAGATGCTGTAATCGAGCGTGCCGGTGGCCGCGGCGTGACTCTGGATCCACGCCATCAGCGGTGCGCTGGCGAACAGGACGGCGGCCTGGACGTAGAAACGGCCCGAGAGGATGCCTGCCTTGACCAGGAAGACGGCTCCGGTGAGCAGTCCGAGGATGGGTGAGAGTTTGAGGGTCTCGAGACCGAGGATCGGTTCGACCACGTACAGCAGTATGCTCCCGGCCATGCTGCCGGCCCAGACATGAGCGATCTGGCGTTCGACGAATGTGACCGGTCCGGTTCGCTTGCGGAGATTCCAGAAGATCAGGGCCCACAACCCCGCTCCCGCCCCCCAGACCCACAGGTAGGGCCACGGCGTATCGAAGTTTCGAAACTGCAGCCAGTTGGTCAGCAGGCACAGCACGATCAGCACCAGGCTGTGCCACATCCACAGGAGCCCCCAGTTCTCGAGCACCACGGCGTGGTGGGTTTCGCGGAAGGCTCGGCTGAACACCTGTGAGAACTGGGACGAGCGTGCCGAGACGGATTCGTTGTTGAGGAACGCCTGCAGGTCGTCGGCGAGTGCTCCGGCGGTGTCGTATCTGAGGTCGATCGGTTTCTGCAGGCACTTCAGTGTGATCATCTCGAGATCGGCGTCGGTGTCGGGGTTGAGCAGCCTGGGTGGTGCCGGGTCTTGCTCGAGCACCTGGATCAAGGTGTCGACGGGCGAGTCGGCTCGGAAGGGTGCTTCGGAGGTGATGAGTGCATAGAGGATGGCTCCGAGGCTGTAGATGTCGCTGCGTTCTTCGACCCGTCCCCGCTGTCCGGCGGCCTGTTCGGGAGCCATGTATGAGGGTGTACCGAGGATTGCTCCGCTGCCGGTCAGCGTGTCGGGCTCCGACGGGTCCGCCTGGGTCGGGATCCTCTTGGCCAACCCGAAGTCTGTGATGTAGGGCACGTCATCGTGATCGACGAGGATGTTGGACGGCTTGAGGTCTCGGTGCAGGATCCCTTCGTGGTGTGCAGCGGCAATGGCCCGGCAGACGGGCAGCATCAGCTTGGCCGCAGCTCTCGAATCGAGTGGCCCGTCGGCCATCTTCTGCGAAAAGGTGACCCCGTCGATCAGTCGCATGCTGAAATAGGGCAAGCCTTCGTGTTCGCCGACCTCGTAGATCGGCACGATATTAGGATGTTCCAGCCGAGCCGCACTCTCGGCCTCGCTCCGAAACCTCGCCATGTCTACCTCCGAGGCCCAGTCGCCTCGCAGGATCATCTTGACCGCGACGTCTCGATCGAGGCTGGCCTGGTGAGCACGGTAGACGACCCCCATCCCGCCCCGGCCCAGCTCCTCGAGCAGCTGGTATTCGCCGATCGACTCGGGCATCGGCAGCAGCGAGGCCGGTGGATCGAGATCATCGTTGGCCAGCGTGCTGAATTCCGCGGCGACGTTGACCATCGCCCACAGTTGCTTCAGGTCCTCGGCCAACTTCGGCTGCAGCAGAGACTCCTGCTCGATGTCGATCTCCTCGCCCGCGCTCGATCGCTCGAGCAGACCCTCGAGCAGGTCAGCCAGCAGGGCGTCGGAATCGGGATGTGGGGTGTCTGAGTCGTTCACGGAGCGGGTCGTTGCGAGGGTTCACGGAGTGGGCTGACGGGAGCCGGCGAAAGAGCTTGTCATCCCGAGCCGTGCGAGGGATCTCAATCGTCGCCAATCTCCGCCATGCGATTCCTGGCACGGCCCAGAGCGACACGACGTTCAGCTTAGATCATAGCGGCCCGTTGTGGCACAATCGTGGCTCGAAGGCCCACGTGTCCCTGTGGCGAGTCCCCATCCATGACGACCAGCACCCGCTCACTCGCCCTGCTGTTGATTCTCGCCGGTTCGGTCCAAGCCGAAGTGATGAAGCTGGAGATCACCGAGCGGGCTTCCTTTGCCGACGGGCATCATTTCGGCAATGTCGGGCCGTATGAACGGGTCAAGGGTTGGCTGAGGATCGAGCTGGATCCCAGGGGAGCTTTGCATCACAGGATCACCGACATTGGCCTGGTCGGTACGAACAAGCGGGGCAAAGTGGTATTCCGCACCGAGTTCTTCCTGTTGAAACCCGTCGATGCACGTCGTGGCAACGGTCGCATCCTTTATGACGTCAACAACCGGGGCAACAAGCTGGCGGTGGGTGCGTTCAACAACCCGTCGGGAGGCAATCGGAACGACCTGCGGAGCCTAGCCGATGCCGGCAACGGATTCCTGATGCGTCAGGGGTACTCGGTGCTGTGGTGCGGATGGAACGGGGACGTACGACCCGGCGGCGACCGGATCATGATCGAGTTGCCGGTGGTCAGGAATCCTGACGGCAGCTCGATCACGTCGAAGATCTACGCCGAGATCTGTGTTTCGGGCAGTTCGAAGAGTCAGCCGCTGTACTGGGGCAACTCGGTCGCCTACCCCGCCGTCAGTCTCGACAACGGCACCGCCCGCTTGACCAGGCGGCCTTTCCGCAGCATTCCGCCCGAGGAGGTGCCCCACGAGGAGTGGTCCTTTGCGAGGCTCGAGAATGGCCAGGTGGTGGCCAGCCCGGGTCACCTGCACCTGCGAGACGGCTTCCGTTCGGGCTGGATCTACGAGTTGGTCTACACGGGCAAGGATCCTCGAGCGACCGGCCTGGGCCTGGTCGCTGTGCGGGACTGCATCTCGTTTTTCCGCTACGCCGAGACTGACTCGATCGGCACCCCCAATCCGTTGGCCGGCGCCATCCAGAAGGCCTACATCTTCGGGATCAGCCAGTCGGGCCGTTTCATTCATCACTTTCTGTTCGAGGCGATGAACACCGACGAGTCGGGCCGCATGGTTCTCGACGGCGCGATGCCTCATGTCGGAGGCGGTGGCAAGGGTCAGTTCAATTACCGGTTCGCTCAAACGACCCGTCACGGCAGCCAGCACCAGGACAACCTGTTTGCATCCGACTTCTTCCCATTCAACAGCGTGCCGCAGGTGGATCCGGTTACCGGCCAGAAGGGCGATTCGTTTGCGAAGCTGCGAGAACGGGGGCACCTGCCGAAGATGTTTTTCACCGAGACGTCTGCGGAGTACTGGAACCGGGCGGCGTCGTTGCTGCACACCGACACGGTGGGCAAGACCGACGCGGGGATTGACCCCAACCTGCGGCTGTATTTCTTCACCGGTGCTCAACACGGTGTATCGAGTTCGACGTCTCGCGGCATCTTCCGTAACCTCCGCAACGATCTCGACCATCGCCCGTTGTTGCGTGCGCTGTTGGTGGCGATGGACCGCTGGGTGACCTCGGGCGTCGAGCCTCCGCCGACGGCCATCCCGCGGATTGCCGAGGGCACGTTGATCGAGTTGTCGGCGTGGCAGGCTCAGTTCCCCGACTTGCCGGGCGTGACCAGGGCGGGGATCATGTTCCGTCCGCTGCGGCTGGATCCCGGTCCCCGCTGGTTCACTCGGGGAATCGCCGACCATGTACCGCCCAGGGTCGGTCCTGCCTACAACACTCTGGTGCCGGCAGTGGATGCCGACGGGATTGAGCGAGCGGGGATCAAGCTACCGACGGTGGCTGTGCCGCTGGGGGCCTACAGTGGTTGGAACGTTCGTGGCGAGGCCGCCGGAGCCGGCGGGATGCTGGGTCGGTTCACCGGCAGCTGGATGCCGTTTGCCAGGACCCGGGCCGAGCGGCTCAAGAGTGGCGACCCGCGTCGCAGCGTGCTGGAGCGGTATCCCACGAAGGCGGACTACATGTCCGGGGTCACGTCAGCTGTGCTGTCGCTGCGACGCCGCAAGCTGCTGCTCGACGAGGACGTGATTCGTATCCTCGAGAAGGCCGGCCGGCAGGACCTATGGACAAAGTGATGCTCAGGCAGGGACAGGCACCCCGCCACGGGTCCGCCGCAGGCGGAAGCCAGTCCCCGGGGCTAATCGGCTGCTGCGAAGCAGACGGTTCGGCCGTCGATCAGGGTCAGCACGACTCGCCCGTCGCGGTCGATCGCCAGGCCCCACTTCTGTGGCGGAGCCGGCAGGGCCTGGGCCCAAAGCGGCTTGCCGTTGGCCGGGTCGCGGGCGACCACCGCAGGCCGCAGCGGCCCGTCGGCCTTCAGCGCAGGCAGTTCACCCGCCACGATCACCGCGTTGGGCGTCAGCACCACCGCTTCGGTTTTTGCGAAGCTCGAGTCCTTCCAGAGGACCTTCGACTTGCCGTCGGGGCCGCCCTTGGGGTCCACCCGCAACAGGGTCTTGTCGGTGCCCTGGATGATCACGTCGCCCAGGCTCGCCTGCAGCAGGTACTTGGCGTTGTAACGCGACGGGGGGCCTGGTGTTCGTGCCGAGTAGAGCATGTCGCCGGCCACGGCAACCTGGCCCTCGACCAGGAACAACTCGCTGCCACGACTCGAGCGCTGCATCTTCCAGTGCTCGTCGAGCGACTTGCCGGGTTTCTGGGTCAGTCTGTTCAGGCACTTGCCGGTCTTGGTGTCGTACTTCGCCGGCGAGACCACGTTGCCTCCAGCCAGGTGGACGATGCCGTTGTGCAACAGCATGTGACCCTGCACGCTGACTCCCACCGATTCGTCCTCACCCAGCAGGTTGCCCGAGCTGTTGTTCTGCCAGCGGATCTTGCCGGTGGCCGCATCGAGTGCGTAGACGTGGGTGCCGTCGTGGCAGATGATCCCCGCCGCACAGTAGGCGACTCCATTGGCGACCATCACTCCGCTGGCCACCGGCCAGGTCGAGAGCAGTCGGCCGTAGACGGGGATCCGCCGCTCGAGCGGTGCAGCTCGGAAACACCACAGGGTCTTGCCCGTGGCCAGGTCGAAGCACCAGGCCAGGCCGTCGCCGGATCCGACATGCACGCGGCCCTTGGCGATCGTGGGAGGATAGGCGATGGCTCCGCCGGTGAACGCCGTCCAGCGGGTCTTGCCGGTGGCCGAGTCGAAAGCCCGCACCGCTCCGTCGGATCCCGCCACCAGGGTCAGGCCCGCCGCAGTGACAGGTGCGGTCGGCTCGATCGTTTCACGCGGCGATGTCTGCCAGGCCAGCTTCAGTTTCGCAGGCACTCGAACCGGGGTCGCCGCGGTTCGCCGGTTGTTGGCCCGGTAGGTCGGCCAGTCGGCGGGGGTCAGCGAGGGAGAACGGACCGCCGAAGGGGCAAACGTCTCGAGCCGCTCACTCTCGATCGCCTGGCGATCGAATTCAAAGTCACCCGCCCCCGTCAGGCTGATGACTCCGACCAGCGAGTGATTGCAGTCGCACATCCAGGGGCCCCAGTACAGCTGCCCGTTGGCGACGATGACACCATCCTGGCAGGCGGGTCGCATTCCCGGCAGCCGCCTCGGCTTGCCGTATGAGACATCGAATCGCATCGTGCCCGTGTGCCGGTAGCCTCGAGCAAAGATCGAATCAACCGTCCCGGTCGCCCGCGTGCAATTGCCTCGGAAACACTGCAGGTCGGCCAGCACCTTCCCGGTCAGCGGGTCGAACTTCTTGCTCTGGCTGAGCCGGCCCATCGCGTACAGGCCGTCATCCCGAATGATCAGCTGCATGTTGCCGTCCTTGTAGCTCCAGAGCAGCTTGCCGGTGTCGGCCGAGACGGCGACGAGTTTCGTGCGTGTGGGTCCGGCAAAGAACAGCGCGTCGTCGTTGCACTTGAGGTAGGCGGAGGTGGAGTAACCGAGGCTGGCGGTCTGGGCTCGATGGTGGGCCCCGATCGTTTCCAGTAGTTGCTTGTCGGAGGTCTTCCAGGCCGTCTTGCCGTCGGCAAGATTGACGGCTTCGAGGTGGTCCTGGTGGCTGTAGAGGAAGATGCGGTTCTTGTTCATCACCACGGCCCGGCCGTCGATCGGGGCGGTGGTGGTGTGAGACCAGAGCACTTTCTTGGTCCTGGCGTCGAATGCCAGCAGCGTGCGGCCGAAGCCCCAGGTCTCGATCGAGCCGCCGTAGGTGCTGCGGACCGTCGCCCACGGCCAGCCGGTCTTGGTGCGGGTGCCGAGGTGGACCTGGTGCAGTTTTTCGCTGGGACCGATCAGCGCGTAGAGCACGCCGTCGCGGAGTGTCATCCATTTCCAGGTCTTGCCGTATCCGGCGTGCGATTCGGGCACGACGATTTCATCGCGGACGGCTCCGGTGGCCGCGTCGATCAGCTTGCAGGAGGTGTTGTCGGCCAGGTAGAGCGTGTCGGGGGTGGCGACGATCGTGTTGCGATGGATCATGAACCCGGGCGTGAGCAGCCTGGTCCAGAGAGTGGCTCCGTTGTAGCCGTTGAGGCAGATGAGCTTGCCCACCATGGGCCATTCGCGACGCTTGAACGCCAGGAACCCGAACGCCTTGAACATCCGTCCACCCGAGGAGACGGTGACTTCGGGCATCGGCCCGTACCAGGGGGTGGCGAGGAACTTGGTCAGGTAGGGCGCCTTGGCCAGCCTGTCGTTCGATTGCGGGTTGTTGTCGGCTCCGTGGTAGGGATGACTCCATTCGCCGGTCCCCTTGGGGACCGGCTTGACGCGGACATCGCCGTCGACCACCAGTCGGCCTCGCGGCCGGATGACTCGCATCAACTCAGACACCGATATCCCGACCCGTCCCTCGACCACGACCGCGTCGGCCAGGTCACTGGCCAATCCGATCCGGTTTGCCAGGCCGTGGTCGACGATAATCCGGGTCCCCAGCAGGCCGGCTTTTTCGGCGGCGGCCCGCACGGTGGCGGCCCGGGCATGAGTCGTGGTGGGGACGTAGATCACCAGGTCGCTGACCGTCGTCAGTGCCAGGGCCCGCTGGGCCTGGTTCTCTCCCAGCAGCACGCACAAACCGGCGTGTACGCCGATTTGCTTGTGAGTCTCTACGGCGTCGGCGCCTGCTGAGACCGCCGTGGTGGCAGCAAGCAGCAGGACAACAGCGGTGACGCGTTGCAGAAGATGGCGCATGTCAGGATTCCCGATGCGTTGGCGAACGGGTGTCATCGTACCAAAGCAGGCCGGGGACTGGCTTCCGCCGCAGGCGGGGCTCTGGAGCCAGTCCCTAGCGATCCCGAAAGGCGAATGCCCGGTCGGTTTTCTCCACCGGCCAACTCTTGCCATCCACCTCGATGTGCGGGTAGATGAAGTAGTTGAGTGGTTCGCCTTGCTGGGCGGGTTCGAGCGTGATGTCACGGCCGACGGTCAACTGCACGCGGTCTTCCGTCAGGTTGCCGTAGTAGTAGTTCTTGAGCTCGGGGTGCTTGTCAGCTTCGGAGATATCGGTGGGCACCCAGCCGTGCCCATCGACGTGGAACTGGGCCCAGCAGTGATAACCACCGATGGTCCCCTCGCCCCGAGTCGGTGGCAGCGGGAATCCGATTTCGAAGCGGGCCGGCAGATCCTGGCCTCGGGCCAGCGAGATGAACAGGCTGTGAAAGTCGGTGCAATTGCCAAATCCGCTGTCGCAGGCCCACAGCACGTCGCCGTTGCCGTAGCCCGGCTGCGACTTGTCGTAGCGCATGTGGTCGTCGACCCGTTCATAAAGCGACCGGCCCAACTCGATCGGGTTGTCGCGTGAGAGCTTTGAGGAATCGATCAGAGTCAGCGGCTTGCCGTCGATCGGCACCTTGGCGTTGGCCGACAGGAAGGTCTTGCGCTTCGCGTCGTCGAGCCTGGCGTCGGGGTCGGAGTGGTCCAGGCCACGCACCTCGTTGCGAGTGATCTGCCAGGTGACCTGGAAGGTGAGCGGTTTGGCCGAGGACGGTTCGAGTTCGAAGTGCAGCATCTGGTTGCCGTATTTCGATTCGGTCGTCTGCTGGGGTTCGACCGGCACATCCTGTCTCAGTCGGCTGGCCTGCTGGTGGCTGGTCGTCTGCGGCACCGGCAGCCAGACCAAAAGCCGTGATCCCGCGGGGACGTCCCGAACCGTCACGCCGTAGTCAAACTCGAACGTACGTGAACGCGGCTTGGCGGTCGTGGGGCTGTCGGCGTCCGTGCCGGGTGCCGTCGGTGCCGTGGTGGTCAACGTCGGCGGGGCGTCATCTTCCTGGCAAGCCGGGACTGTGATTCCCACAAGCAGGAGTGCGATGAGCACAATGAGCCGTTGCCCAATCACCATCGTGTGCATCTCGCTGTAGGATCCCTAACAGGCTGCAAAGGCAGCATGTCGACGTTTCAATAGTTGCATCACTTATGAGGCCTGTCGAGCGACTGGGTCGACGGCGTATCGCGTGGCAACGATTTTCGAGACTCGTAGACTCTTGGCGATGGACGTACCCAGCGAGATTCGTCGGTCGTTTGACCTGTTTGCGGCCGGTCGGTTGGACGAGGCGGCGGGAGTGGCTCGCGAGGTGCTGGCGGTTTCTGCCGATGAGCCATCGGCGCACCGGGTATTAGCGGGCGTGTTTCTGCGGCGGGGCGACCTCGAGGAGGCCGTGTCTTCGGCCCGCCGGGCCTACGAAATCGATTCGACGGTACCCGAGGCGGCGGCGAACCTGGCGGCGGTGCTGGTAGCCGCGGGCGAGGGCGGCGAGGCCGAGCTGATGGCACGGCGGGCGATCGAACTGGATGCCGAGTTCGTTTCGGGATGGGTCAACTTGGGCCTGGCCTGTGGTTGCCAGAAACGACCTCACGACGCGGCCGAGGCGTTTCGGCGCGCGGTCGATCTGCAACCGGGGCATTACGGTGCCTGGACCAACCTCGGAAACGTGCTGATCGAGATGGGTGAGTATGTCGAGGCAGCCGACTGCAGCCGCCGGGCGCTGTCGATCCGGCCTGGCCTGGCCGGGACCGAGAACAATCTCGGCAACGCACTGTTGAAGCTCGGACAACTCGACGAATCGATTGCCGCCTACCACAGGTCACTCGCGATCAGCCCCCGTGATCTCGAGACCCGCTACAACCTCGGGATTGCTCTGGAGCATGCGGGTCGATTGTCCGAGTCCGAGGCGATGCAGCGGGGCGTACTGGAGAGTGCTGCCGGTCACGCTCGAGCGACCAATAATCTCGGTGTCGTCCTGAAACTGCAGGGTCGACTTGCCGAGGCGGCCGATCAGTTTGAACGTGCCAGGGAGCTTTCACCCGACTCGACGGCCGCGGTTGCCAACCGACTGGCCACGATGCTTTGCCGGGACGACGTGTCGACAGACGAGATCCTGGCGGCACATCGCCAGTCGTCGCTGGAGTTGTGGGGTGATCTCGAGTCCTCTCGATCGAGCCCTGCCCAGGCCCGCTCGGACCGATCCCCTCTACGGGTCGGCTTCGTGTCACCGGACTTCGGCCAGCATCCGGTGGGCCGCTTCCTGCTGGGCGCGTTCGAGTCGTTCGACACCGACCGGGTGCAGGCGGTCTGTTTCAGCGATCGGGTCCAGGTCGACGCCTTCACCGACCGTTTCCGCTCGGCTTCGGCCGAGTGGTTCGACATTCGGGGCCGTGAGGACGAGCAGGTGGCCGAGTGGATTGGCGGTGCGGGAATCGACGTGCTCGTGGACCTGGCCGGCCACACCGGTCACCACCGCCTGGGCGTGTTCGCTCGTCGCCCGGCACCTCTGCAGCTGACCTGGATAGGCTACCCCTCGACCACGGGTCTCGATGCGATCGACGTGCTGGTGGCCGACGAGGTGCTGGTGCCCGAGGGGGCGGAGGTGTCGTTCAGCGAGGAGGTTGTGCGGTTGGAGGGCGGACACATCAGCTACCTGCCGGCGGTCGGGGACCACGAGGTGGTGGCTCGGCCCGAGTCCGACGAGGTGGTCTTCGGCAGCTTCAACAAGCTCGACAAGACGACCCCCGCAGTGCTCGCGACCTGGGCCGAAGTCCTGCAGAGCCATCACGGGTCGCGACTGGTGCTCCGCAGCCACGGGCTCGATGACCCGCAAGTCGCCGATCGCGTGATCGGGATCCTGGGCGATGCGGGACTCGAGTCGGACCGGATCGAGTGCCACGGGTGGGTGAGTCACACCGAGTTGCTGGCCGGATACGGTGAGATCGACATCGGCCTGGATCCGTTTCCGTTTTGCGGCGGCCTGACCACCTGCGAGGCACTCTGGATGGGAGTCCCGGTGGTGACCTGGGCGGGGGACCGCATGTGCGGTCGCCAGAGTGCCGCGTTCCTGGCCCGAGTTGGTCTCGAGGACCTGGTCGCGTCGTCTCGCGAGGACTACGTGGCCAGGGCGGTCGGGCTGGCCGAGGATGCCGGGCGTCGGGGGGTGCTGAGGGATGAGCTGCGAGGTCGAGTGACCGAGGGTCCTCTGGGCGATGGACGACGACTGGCGCTGGAGTTCACGTCGATGGTCGAGCGGGCTTGGCGGGAACGGGATGTGGTATGATCGACGATCGGCCACCAGGCCAACGTCTTCGAACCCGTCTCCCACCCATCTCCCACCCATGCTTCGTCACAGTTTTCAGGCCATCCTGGCCGCCCTGCTGGTTGGTTCCGGAACGGTTCCGGCCGAGGAGGGTCCGCTCTTCGAAGAGCGTGTGCAAGGGTTGCTCAAGACCTACTGCTGGAAGTGCCACGGTGGCGAGGGTCGCCAGGCGGGCCTGGATCTCAGGTCGCTGCCGCTGATCAAGCGGGGCGGCAAGCACGGTCCGGCCGTTGTCTCCGGGGATCTGGAAAAGAGCCTGCTGGTGCAGAAGCTGGTCAGCGGCCAGATGCCGCCCGGCAAGGAACTTCGACCGACGGCTGCTCATATCGAGATCATCAAGAAGTGGGTCGCCGGCGGGGCGCGGGCCCGCTACGTCGAGCGGGGTCTGGATGCGTCGGAGGAGCCTGGGCTGGACGAGTCGGATCGGCAGTGGTGGTCGTTTCGTCCGCCGCAGCGGCCGGTGGTGCCCGGGGTCGTGGCGGCCGATCGTGTGGCCGGCGGGGTCGACGCCTTCGTGCTGAAACGACTCGAGGACGTCGGCCTCGAGCTGGCTCCCGAGGCGACTCGGACACAACTGGTCCGCCGAGCTCACCTCGACGTGCTCGGTCTGCCGCCCTCACCCGAGGAGGTCACGGGCTTTCTGGCCGATCGCCGGCCGGGTGCCTGGAGCCGGTTGGTGGATCGGCTGCTGGCGGACCCGAGGTACGGCGAGCGATGGGGGCGGCACTGGCTGGATGTGGCCGGCTACGTCGACACCATCGGGTCCGACAACGATGCGGGGATCATCAAGCCGGCACCGGGTGTCTGGCGGTACCGCGACTATGTCATCGCCGCCTTCAACTCGGACAAGCCGTTCGACGAGTTCCTGGTCGAACAGCTCGCTGGTGACGAACTGGTCGATTGGCGAAATGCCGAGAGCCTGGATGCGGGAGAGCTGCAGCAGATCATCGCCACCGGCTTCCTCCGCCAGGTCCGCGACTCGACCTCGTCGCCCGAACTCAACACGGCCGACATCCGTCACCAGGTGCTCTACGAAACCCTGCAGACGGTCTCGACCTCGCTGTTAGGACTGACAGTTCACTGTGCTCAGTGTCACTCGCACAAGTTCGACCCGATCAGCCAGGCCGACTACTACCGCCTGGCGGCGATCTTCACTCCGTCGCTGGACGTGCAGAACTGGATCCAAGCCGACAAGCGTCACCTGCACACCGTCTCACCCCGGCACAAGGCACGAATTGACCAGCACAACGGCCGGGTGGATGCCCGCGTGGGGGAGTTGAAGAAGCAGCTGGGCGGGATCCGGGCGGTGGTCTCGAAGCGGTTGAGTGACGCGAAGGTGTCCTTGTTGCCCGAGCCGGTTCGGGCCGACGCGGTTGCGGCGGTGAAGGTGGCCAAGGACAAGAGAAACCCGGTCCAGGCCTACCTGGCCACAAAGCTGGGGCCGTTGATGGCGGTTTCAGCCGCGGAGGTCGAGGCGGGTCTGAGCCCTGCTCAGAGAAAGACCGTGAGCACTTCCCAGGCCGAGATCGCTCGCCTGAGGTCGACTCGAGGTACGTACGAAACGGTGCGTGTGACGTGGGAACCTGCCGTGGCACCTCCCACCTATCTCTATCGTCGCGGCGACTTCACCACACCGGGTCCGGAGGTCCAACCCGGAGTCCCACTGGTGCTCGATCCCGCCGGTCGCCCGACGCCGATCGGCTCGGTTGCCAGGGACGACCAGCAGCCTGCCAGCAGCGGTCGCCGCCTGGCGTTTGCCCGCTGGCTGACTCGGCCGGGCAACCCGGTGACTGCACGGGTGATCGTCAACCGGTTGTGGATGCGTTACTTCGTCACCGGGCTGGTTTCGACTCCGGCCAACTTCGGGCTCTCAGGCAGCGAACCCACTCATCCCCGGCTGCTCGACTGGCTGGCAGTAGAGCTGGTCGACGGTGGCTGGAGCCTGAAGCGGGTACACCGCCACGTGCTGTGCTCCTCGACCTACCGCCAGTCGACCTCGCGCACCGCGGCCGATTGGCAGGCGTGCCGCAGGATCGATCCGGCCAATCACCTGCTGTGGCATCGACCTCTGAAGCGGCTCGAGTCCGAAGCGATCCGCGACAGCGTGTTGTGTGTCAGCGGCGAGATCGATTTCTACCAGGGTGGTCCGGCGGTGCCGATCAAGGCGAACAGTGACAGCAGCGTGGTGGTCGACACCGGCAAGCTGGCTCGGCCCAGCGACCCGAATCGCCGCAGTCTCTACCTGACCTGCCGTCGCAACTATCATCCGACCGAGTTGAGCGTGTTCGACCAGCCGACGGTGGCCAACAACTGCACCCACCGCGACTCCTCGGTCGTCGTGCTGCAGTCGCTGGCGATGCTCAACGGCCGCTTCTCGATGACCCAGGCTCGACGTTTTGCCGCGCGCGTGGTGACTGAGACTCTCGGAGGCGACCCCTCGACACGGATCGATCGGGCATTTTGGTTGGCGTTGGGTCGAGAGGCGACCGACGAGGAACAAGGGTTGGCGTCCGATTTGCTGAAGCGGCAGGCCGCCGAATCGGCCAAGGCCCCCCACCGACCCCTCGAACACCTCTGCCACATGTTGCTCAATTCCAACGAATTTCTCTACGTTCCCTGAACCATCAGCGATGTGATCCCGATGTCGTTCTCTTTTCATTCATCGACCGACCGCGGCGGGTCTCTGCCGATGTCCCGCCGCCGGATGCTCGAGCTGGGCAGCCTGGGATTCGGCGGGCTGGCCTTGAAGGCCCTGCTGGCCGATTCCTCGAGCCGTTTGCGTGCCGATTCGGGTGATTCGGCCCTGGCACCTCACGTCCGGCCTCGTGCCAAGTCGGTCATCCTGATGATGCAGAACGGCGGCCCCAGCCAGATGGATCTCTTCGAGCGCAAGCCGGCTCTCGAGAAGTTCAACGGCAAGCAGCACTCGATCAAGGTCGAGATGTTCCAGTCGGGCAGCGAGCAGAACAAGCTGATGAACACTCCGTTCCGGTTCCGGAATTACGGGGCTTCGGGCATTGAGCTTTCCGAGATCATCCCGGGCATCGGCAGCGTGATCGACGACATGACGCTGGTGCGGTCGATGCACACCGGTCACAACAATCACACCGAGGCCTTGGTGATGTTCATGACCGGGAAGATCTTCCAGGATCGCCCGGCGTTGGGAGCGTGGGTCAGTTACGGGTTGGGGACCGAGAACAACAGTCTGCCGGGCTACGTCGTGTTGCGGGATCCGTCGGGCTACAACACCAGTGGGACTCTGACCTGGACCAACGGCTGGTTGCCGGCCCGGTACCGGGGTACCGAGTTTTCCAGCAGCGGGACCCCGGTACTGAACCTCAAGTCGGCGTTGCCGGTGAGTGCGACGGAGCAGCGCAACAATCTCGATTTCCTGAACCGGCTCAACCGGATCCACCAGCGTCGATTGCCCGGCGAGGACGAGCTGGAGGCTCGGATCCAGAACTACGAGCTGGCCGCTCGGATGCAGCTGGAGGCGGCCGACGTGCTGGACATTTCCAACGAAACCGCCGTCACCGCCAGGCTCTACGGGTTGGACAACAAGACGACGGAGCCCTACGGCCGGCGTTGTCTGATGGCTCGCAAGCTGGTCGAGGCGGGTGTGCGGTTTGTGCAGATTCACCCCAAGCCGTTCCAGCCCTGGGACACTCACAGCGGCACCCGCAAGAACCTGTCTGGAATCTGTGCCAACTGCGACCTGCCGACGGCCGGCCTGGTCACCGACCTGAAGCAGCGGGGTTTGCTCGACGAGACGATCGTCGTGTGGTCCGGCGAGTTCGGTCGGCTGCCGGTCTCTCAAAACGGCACCGGCCGCGACCACAACCGCAACGCCTTCAGCCTGCTGGTGGCCGGGGGCGGCTTCAAGGCCGGGTACGTTCACGGGGCGACCGACGAGGTGGGTTACGCGGCGGCCCACCAGAGGGTCAGTGTGGCCGACTTCCACGCCACCGTGCTGCAGCAGCTGGGACTGGATCACGAATCCCTGGTCTACGAGCACGCCGGTCGCGAGGAGACTCTGACCGATCCGTCCTTGACCGGGGCCCGAGTGATCTCCGGGCTGCTGGCATAGACAAGGGTAATCGGGCAGGTACGTGAACAGCACATCGACAGACGACACTTCGACCAGGCGGATGCCACGGGCCGGGATGCTGGTGGCCGTACTGGCCATCGTCGCATTCGCGGTCTGGGCGGTCTGGGATCGCGACCGGGCTGTTGAGGACAACGGGGCCGGTGGAGCCGGTGGAGGTGAGACTCGCAAGGCGAGTGATTTTGTGGGTAGCCGTGCGTGTGCCGAGTGTCACCCGGGGATCGCCGACACGTTTTCACGGCACCCGATGGCTCGCACGATGCAGCCGATTGGTGAGGTCTCCCAGATCGAGACGTTTGGTGGCGGGAAGGACCGGTTCACGGCCGGTGAGAGGACCTACCGCGTCGAGCGGCGTGATGGCGAGGTGATCCACCACGAGATCATGTACGACGATGACGGCAAGGTGCTTTACGACCAGGCCGAGTCGGTGCAGTTCGTGATTGGTGCCGGGGTCAAGGGTCGCGGTTACGTGTTGCAGCGTGGGGGATTGCTGTTCGAGTCGCCGATCACCTGGTACAGCCAGACGACCAGTTGGGGTCTTTCGCCCGGTTATCCTCCCGAGGAGCACTATCGCTTTCAGAAACGGCTGGGCGACAACTGCCTGGCATGTCATTCGGGCCGCACGGCACCGGCTTCTGGCGAGGATCGCTTCGTGGCCGAGAAGCCGTTTCACGAGGCGGCGATCGGTTGCGAGCGGTGTCACGGCCCCGGCGGCCGTCACTCCGAGCTCTACCGGTCCTCGCCCGGGGACGGCCATGAGGATCCCTTGATCGTGAATCCTGCGAGCCTGGCCGACCAGCAGCAGGCCGACATCTGCAACCAGTGCCACCTCGAGGGCAAGATCCGTGTGCTGAAACAGGGGGTGGATTTTGCCGATTTCCGGCCGGGTGAGTTGCTGGGCAAGACCTGGACGGTCTATGTGGCCGAGACGCCATTCGACGACGAGGGTCGTCCGCTGTTCACCAGCCACGTCGAGCAGATGCACTCGAGCCGGTGTTTCCAGGAGTCCGGCGAGGCGATGCGTTGCACGAGCTGTCACGATCCACACCGGGTTCCATCGGCCGCCGAGCGGGCTTCGTTCTACAAGGCCCGCTGCAACAGCTGCCACCAGGAGCGGGGCTGCGGGTTGCCCGAAGCCGAGCAGCAACGGCCGCCGGCGGCCGGATCGTGCATTGCCTGCCACATGCCCAGCTTGCATTCCAGCGACGTGGCTCACACGACCCAGGCCGACCACCGCGTGGTGCGTCACGCCTCGGAAACTCGGCCGCTGGAGCAGATGGAGCAGGAACGAGCGGGTCGTGTCTGGCAGCCGTTTGAGGAAATGGCGACGTTGCTTACGCGTGAGGAGCGTCGCCGGGCCGATGCGTTGGCCTGGCTGCGGCAGGCCAACGACACCGGTGACATTCGTCTTCTCGGCCGGGTCCGCAAGCAGCTCCAACAGGTCCTCGCCCGCGATGCCACGGACACCGAGATCCGCGGCAAGTTGGGCTATGCCTGGTTCCGGTTGGGCAACATGTCAGCTGCGAAGCGGGAGTTGGAGCGGTCATTGCAGGAGCGTCCTGATTTCGAGCCGTACCTGACCTTTCTGGGCCTGATCGCCTATTCGGGCAGGGACGACTCGGGGGGCCGTTACTTCCGGCGTCTGATGGTATTGAACCCGCATGACGGCAAGGCCCACGGTCCGTGTGCCGACATGCTGGCGGCGTCGGGGAAGCTGGATGAAGCGATCCGGGTGGCCGAGCTCGGCCTGTCGAAGGATCCCACGGTGCTGGAGCTCAGGCAGGCCCTTGCCCGGTTCTACCGCACGGCGGGTCGGGTGAAGGAGGCCCAGGAGCAGGAGCGGATTTTCGAGCAGATCCGCAAGCGGATGCGGTGAGTGGGACTGGCTCCGCAGCCCCGCCCTCGGGCGGGGCGGAGGTGCCTGTCCCGGTTGTGGGAACCGGCTATCAGAGTCCGGGACAGGCACCGGCGCCCCGCCAGAGGCGTGGCTCTGGAGCCAGTCCCTGGGGGTGGCTAAAACAGCTCGGTCAGCGGTTCGCCTTCTTCGAGGATCCGGTAGGGTCGGCCCTCGCTGTCGATCGCTTCGGGGTTGCCCAGTCCCATGGCGTGGTAGACGGTCTTGGCGACGTCTTCGGGAGCGACCGGTTTGTCGGCGGGGTAGGCCCCGACCTTGTCGGAGGTGCCATAGACCTGCCCGCCTCGGATGCCTCCACCGGCCAGCAGGATACTTTGGGCATGCGTCCAGTGGTCGCGGCCCTGACCGCTGACGCCTCCGGATCGAGGGTCGCCGATCTTGGGCTTCCGGCCCATCTCGCTGTTGACCATCAGCAGCGTCTGATCGAGTAGTCCTCGATCGTCGAGGTCTTCGATCAGTGCCGAGAACGGGCGATCGAATCGTGGCAGCAGGTACTTTTCGAGGCAGACGAAGTTGTTGCCATGAGTATCCCAGCCACCACCGCTCTTGCAGTTGAGCTTCTCGGCCGCTTTCTTGTCGCCTTTCCAGAAGACCGACACGAACGGCACACCGGCCTCGACCAGTCGCCGGGCCATCAGCATGCTCATCGCGTTCAGATCGTCCCCGTAGCGGTCTCGGACCGACTGCGGTTCCGACGCGATATCGAAGGCGTCCTTGGTGGCCTGCGAGCCGAGGAAGCTGAAGGCTCGTTGCTGGTGCGTCGTCCAGTCGACGATGGCGTGTGAGTTGTCGACACGTCGGGTGGCGGTGTCGAGCGTTTCGAGCAGTCCACGTCGGTGCTTGAGTCGATCGAGGGTGATGTCGCCATTGAGTGACAGGGCGGGCGCGGTGAACTTCAGTGGCTTGTCGAGATCGCCGTAGACGTAGACCGGGTCGTTTATGATGCCGAGGTTGGCGGCGAACTGGCCGGGTCGTGTGTACTGAGGTGCACCGGGCTTCTGGGGCAGCGAGACCGCCTGGGGCAGGTAGGGGTGCGGCGGCATCTGCTGGCCGACGACGCTGCCGATGAACGGCCAGTCGGTTTTCCTCGGGGTCCGCGAGTTCAGCAGTTTGCGGAAGCTGTCATCGGGAGCCCGGCCGGTGAGGTTGTAATAGTAGCCGGCGTGGTGGTCTCCGGTGCCGCGGCGAAAGTGTCCCAGCGAGCGGATGATGGCACAGTGATGGGCCTGGCGGGCCAGCATCGGCAGGTGTTCGCTGATCTCGACTCCCGGTGCCGAGGTGGCGATCGGTTGAAACGGGCCCCGGAACTCGCGGGCGGCCTTGGGTTTCAGGTCGAAGGTGTCGATGTGCGACGTGCCGCCTGAGAGCCAGATGAGGATGGTCGAGCGGGCCGGGCGTTGGCCGGGCGTGGCGGTGGGCTGGTCTCCGCGGGCCGCCTGCAACCGTGCGGCATCGAGTCCATAGATCCCGGTGGCTCCGGCGACGAGCAACGTACGTCGTGAGAGTGCCTGTGCGATCGGCGAGTGGGGATCGACTCGACTCATCACGCTCCCTGCTTCAGCTCGACGATCGGTTCACCGTAGTAGATCTGGTGCGGGCGTTCGAGCTTGTCGTACCACGCGGCGGTCCGTGGGATCCCGAGGTGTTCGTAGATGGTCGCCGCCATGTTCTCGGGCTTGTACGTGTTGGACACCGGGTAGCCTCCGATCCTGTCGGTGCTTCCCACCACTGTACCGCCTCGCACGTCGCCTCCGGCAAAGAACACCGTCTGCACCGGACCCCAGTGATCGCGGCCGGGTGTCTTGGTGCGGCTGGAGGGAACGATCTTGGGAGTCCGGCCGAATTCGCCCGCCATCACGATCAGCGTGTCCTCGAGTAGTCCTCGATCATCAAGATCCTCGATCAGCGCCGCCACCGCCCGGTCCGTCGGCGGCAGCAGGTACTCGCGCATATTCCGGAAGCAGGCCTCGTGAGTGTCCCACGACTCGTTGTTGCCGAGGTTGAGCTGGATCAGGCTGACACCCGCCTCGACCAGCTGGCAGGCCATCAGGCAACTCCAGCCAAAACTGTTCCGCCCGTAGCGGTCCTGGATCTTGTCGGGTGCCGAGTGGATATCGAGCGCCTTGTGGACTCCCCCGTCGAGCAGCAGCGAGACCGCCTCCTGGCGGTACCGGTCGAAGCTGCCGACAGCGACAGTGCGATCGAGGTGCTTGCGCTGCGCGTCGATGGTTTCGAGCAGGCCGACCCGGTTCTTGAATCGCGGTGCGAGCACGCCCGGCGGCAGCGAGAAGCTGGGGGCGGCGAAGCGGTAGTTTTCGGGAGTGTGGGCTCCGGTGGTGCGGTGGAACCCGTACTCGGGAAACGCTCCGTGGTAGTACTGGCTCGAGCGGAACTGGCTGGCCTCGATGAACCACGGGTCGTGCTCGGGACCCATCAGCCCGCCGAACTGCCCGGGGATGACCCGGCCGGTCACGTGCACCAGTCTCTCGGGCAACACCACCGCCGGAGGCAGGTTGTTGTTGCGAGGCATCTGCCTGCCGACGACGCTGGCGATGCAGGGGTAATCGGTCGCCTGGGGCTTGCTGCCGCTGAATCCGCGGCCGCGGGGGGTCATCCCCGTCAGCATCGCGGCGTGGCCCTGGGAGTGTTCGTTGTAGGGGTGAGTCAGCGAGCGGAGCAGAGCCCATTTGTCGGCGATCCGGGCCAACCGCGGCAGGTGCTCGCAGATGCGGATGTCCGGGACCGAGGTGTCGATCGGCAGGAACTCGCCGCGGATGCGATCCGGCGCATCCGGCTTCATGTCGAAGCTCTCATGCTGGGCCAGTCCACCCGAGAGGAACAGGTAGATCACCGACTTGTGCCGCCGTGCCGCCGACGCCTTGCCGCCTTCGGCCCGCAGGGCACTCAGGTGGTTGCCTCCGAGTCCCAGCAGCCCGATGGCACCGGCCTGAACCGCTGTTCGCCTGGAGAAGCGGGGATGGGCGGCGAGGACGGGTGAGCGATGAACGGTCATCGAACGATTCTCACTCGGGGTGAAAAAGCCAAGGGTGCTAGACCCTGTAGTCAGACCCTGTAGTCAGACCCTGTAGTCAGACCCTGTAGTCAGACCCTGTAGTCAGACCCTGTAGTCATGCATCGGGTGTGGCTGATCCATCAGTCTATCCTTTCACTGCCGGTCGACTCAACACCATCGTCGCATCGTCTAGACGTCGGGCAATTCGTATCCCTTGCGGTAGTCCTTGGTCAGCATCCGTGTGGCGTCGGGTGCGTTGGTGAATGCCTGGGTCTTCGGGTCGAAGTCGAGTCGTCCTCGGGTGCGGTAGGCGACTTCGCCGAGGTGGACGAGGCTGCAGGAGAGGTGTCCGATTTCGGCCGTGGCTCGAGTCTTGAAGTTCCGTGAGCGGACCGATTCGAGGAAGTTGGCCATGTGGGGCGCGTAGCCTCTCTGGGTCCGCGTCTCCTTCGGTTCGGTCGGTCCCGGCTTCCCCTTGGGGCCCAGGAACGTGCTGAAGGCTCCACGTCGCGAGAAGATCATGTACCCGTCGGTGCCGTAGAAGGCGTTGCCGCTGTCGTAGCCGTGCAGGCCGTAGGGAGTGAACAACCGGTCCTCGTAGATCAGCACCCTGCCGTCGGCGTACTCGTAGTTGACCATCATGTTGTCGGGGTATTCGCGGTCGCCCCGGTTGTCTCCGCGGTACACCGAGTGGCTGCCGTGGGCGGTGATGCGAATCGGCTGTGTGGTGACACCCAGTCCCCAGCGTGCCATATCGAGATCGTGGATTCCGTCGTCTCCGATGTCGCCGTTGCCGTAGTCGCGGTAGACTCGCCAGTTGCTGTGAAACCGGTTGACGTTGAAGCCTCGCAGAGGCGCCGGTCCCAGCCAGCGGTCGTAGTCGACTTCGCTCGGCGGTTTCGCATCGGCGACCACTTTGCGTGTCCCGCGTCGCTGCACGTTCCAGGCCTTGGTGATGCGGATGTCTCCGATCAGCCCCGAGTCGAGCAGTTTTCCGGCCGCTGCGGTGACCGGACTGGAACGCATCTGCGACCCGTGCTGCACCACTCGCTTGAACTTTCGTGCCGCCGCGATGATCGCCGGACCCTCGTTGAAGACATGCGACATCGGCTTCTCGAGGTAGATGTCCTTGCCGGCGGCCAGGGCCAGCAGTGCGATTCGAGCGTGCCAGTGGTGGGGCGTGCCGATGATGACCACGTCGACGTTGTCGTCCTCGACAATGTCTTCGAACCGCCCGGTCCGCTTCGGCGCGGTCTTCTGGTATCTCGAGACGACCGTCCCGATGCGGTCCATTTGCCGAGGGTCGACGTCGCAGAGCCACGAGACGTGGACGTGGGGTGCGAAGTGGCTGAGGCTTCTGGAGTGGGCGTTCATGATCCCGCCGCAGCCGATCAGGCCGATGCGGATGGTTTCAGACGGGGCCGCCCGGTTGGCCAGCAGGGTTCCGGTGACCGCCGTGGTTGAGGCTCCGGCGAGGAATCCGCGTCGCGAGACATTGTGGTTCATGCGAAGTGATCCGTGAGTGTTGGAGGTGGGGGGATCAGTCGTGGCGGTGGAATTCGGCGTCGATCACCGTTGCGGCCGGTGGTGGGTTCGGGTTGTCGGTGCCGGGGAAGTGGGGCGAGGCGACCGATTGGACCTGGATCTTCGATGCCAGTCTTGCGATCAGTCGCCGGCGGACCACGCGACGCAGCGGGGGCACCAGCAGTGCCAATCCGATGGCGTCGGTGATCAACCCGGGAGTAATCAGCACGGCCCCGGCCAGCAGGATCAGGACTCCATCGAGCATCGCATCGGCCGGCAATGCACCTCGGCCCAATTCGGCGTTGAAGTTCTTCCAGGCCGCCAGGCCCTGCCGCTTGGCCAGGGACGCACCGACGATGCCCGTGGCCACAACCACCCCGACAGTGACGCTGTAACTGCCCATGCCATCGGCGAGCGTGAACAGCAACCAGAGATCCAGCAGCGGGAGGACGACGAACAGGATCAGCAGTTTCAGCAGCATCCTGTCGAGTCCTTTGTCTCTGCGGTTAGCTGAACAATTCGTGGACGACTTCGCCGTGCACGTCGGTGAGTCGAAAATCGCGTCCCGAGTAGCGATAGGTCAATTGCAGGTGGTCGATCCCCAGCGCGTGCAACAGCGTGGCGTGGAGATCGTGCATGTGCATCTTCTTCTGGACCGCCGCGTGTCCGAACTCATCGGTGCTCCCGTAGGCAAACCCCGGTTTCAGTCCGCCTCCGGCCAACCAGACGGTGAAGCCATCGGGATTGTGATCTCGACCGGTCCCCCGGTCCTGTGCGTAGGGCGTGCGGCCGAACTCTGCACCCCACCACACGATGGTGTCTTCGAGGAGTCCTCGCTGTTTGAGGTCGCTCAGCAGTCCGGCGATCGGCTTGTCGACCCGGCGAGCGTGCTCGGCATGCTTGGGCAGGTTCGAGTGCTGATCCCAGGCCGGGTTGGGCGAGCCGTCGCCGTAGGTGACCTGGATGAACCTCACGCCGGCTTCGCTGAGTCGTCGGGCCATCAGGCACTGGCGTCCAAAATCGTTGGTCGGGTCCTGGTTGATCCCGTACAGGGCCTGGGTCGCGGCGGTTTCGCGCGAGAGGTCGAGGATATCGGGAGCGTGGCTCTGCATCCGCCAGGCGAGTTCGAACGAGTTGATCACCGCTTCCAGTTCGGTGTCCCTGGTGTCTTGAGGGAGTTGTCCTGCGTTGAGCGAACGCAGCAACTGGAACTGCTTGCGTTGCTCTCGCCGCGGCAGGCGGGTGTTGACCAGGTCTCGGATCCTGGCGTCCTTGGCCGGTCCGCCCGCGGTGCCCATGGTCGTTCCCTGGAAGACCGGAGGCAGGAACGCGCTGCCGTAGTTGCGGGCACCGCCGTTGCCCGGGGAGGGGCAGATCGAGACAAACCCGGGCAGGTTCTCGTTCTCGCTGCCGAGGCCGTAGTTGATCCAGGCACCCATCGAGGGACGGACGAAGTTCGTGGACCCGCAGTGCAAGAACAGTGTGGCCGGACCGTGGGCGACTCCCTCGGTGTGCATCGAGTGCAGCATGCAGAGCGAGTCGGCGTGCCGGGCGGTTTCGGGGAACAGGTCCGACACAAAGCGGCCCGACTCGCCGTATTGCCGGAACTTCCACAGCGGCTTCTTGAGCAGCTGCTGGCTGCCTCGTTTGCCCGACTTGGCGATGACCCGGGCGTCGTCAAACGGCAGAGTCTCACCGTCGCGCTTCAGCAGTTCTGGCTTGTAGTCGAACGAATCGACGTGGCTCGGCCCTCCCTGCATGAACAGAAAGATGATCCGCTTGGCCCGCGGGGCGAGGTGAGGCTCTCGGGGAGCCAGCGGATTGGAGACGGGGGGGGCAGGGGCGGCGGCGGCCGAGTTGTCGAGCAGGCCGGTGAGCGCCAGTTGGCCGAAGCCGCAGGCTGCGGTCCCCAGAGCTTGCCGACGCGTGAGGCTGGCCTGTGACATGGTTTTGCGTGTTGGAGCGTGTTGAGTGAGGGTTGCCAGCGGTTCATCGAAGGTAGCGGAAGTCGATCGAGGCAAACAGGATCTGGATCAGCTGGGACCACTTCTGTTGCCTGGAGGCTTCATCGTCGTTTTCCGAGCGCACGAATACCAGCATCGACTGCAGTTCGGTGTTGGTGGGCGGGCGTCCGAGTGTGGCCAGAACTGCGAGTCGGATTCTTTGGGGGTCATCGAGTTGCTCGAGGCCGAGCATGCGTCCGGCGGCGTGGTCGGCCTGCGTGATCACCCACGGGTTGTTCATCAGGAACAGGGCCTGGGGCGTGGTGGCCGAGCTCTCCCGGCGGCCGGTCACCATGCTCGGATTGGCGAAATCAAAGACCCTGAACAGTTCCGGTAGCGAGTTGCGGAGGACGGGCCAGTAGAGGGCACGTCGGTTGCTGTTGTGGCGGTAGTTGTAGTCGTTGGAGGTGTCGGGTCGAATCAGCGAACCTCCGAGATCCGTCTGCAGGCGGCCGCTGACGAACAGGATGGCATCGAGCAGGCCTTCGGCATCGAGCCGTTTTCGGTTCATTCTCCAGAACAGGCGATTCTCCGGGTCGTGTTCCCTGCCGCGGGTTTCGGATCGGGAGACGAGTCGGTAGGTGCGGGTGAGCACCAGTTCTCGGAGCACGCTCTTGACCGACCAGTTCTGCTCGATCAGCCGCGACGCGAGGTAATCGAGCAGCTTGGGGTGAGAGGGCAGTTCGCCCGTCGTGCCGAAGTTGTCGGTGGTGCGGACCAGGCCCGATCCGAACACCCAGTGCCACAGCCGGTTGGCCAGGACGCGTGCTGTGAGCGGGTTGTCGCGATGAGCGATCCAGCGGCCCAGCTCGAGCCGCCCGCTCTGCTTGTCGGTGAAGCGGGGTCGATAGTCCAGCGAGATCACCTGCAGGAAACCGCGTGGTGCCGCGTCGCCGAGGTTGTGGACGTTGCCACGGACGTGGATCCGAGTGTCCGCGATCGATTTCTCCTCCTCGATCGACATGTACATCGGTTGGTCGGGCGCCTGCTGCTTGAGGGCTTTCAGTTGTCTTTGCAGCATGGCGAGCTGTTTCTGAGGGGCTGCCGTGTTTGTTTTGCGAGGTGTCGTGGTGGAGGGTTTCGGTTTCTTTCCGGCGAGATCTTCAGGCAGGAACTGCACCGCGTCGATGATCACCACCCCCACGGTCCCCTCGTTGGTGACCACGACCTCGTTGAGCCCGTTTCGCAGGAAGCGGTGTCGTCCCAGCGAGATGAAGCGGCCGCCCAGCGGGGGTGTCTGCTTCTGGTTGATCGTGAACGTCTTGCTGCCGTCGGTTCCGGTGACGGTGACCGGGACGGCCGGGCTGCGATTGGATCCGGGCGTGTAGGCGAAGAGGACCTCGTAGAACCCATCGCGTGGGAGCCGGGGTCGAAAGCGAGCGGTCTTGCCGCCCTTTTGCTCACCCATGTCGTGGCTGTAGCCGGATCCGACGTAGCTCTTGGTGTACTGAGACTTCATCCAGCGGCCGGTGGTCACCGCCTGCAGGTCATCGACGACGGTGCCGGCGACTTGTGAGAGCGGGAGCGGGGCCAATCGGTCGGGGGTTCCTGCGGTGGCCTTGAGCGTCTTGATGCGGGCTTCGAGGCTGGCGGCGGCCTGCTTGTACAGGGCGATCCGGGCGGCCTGGGCCGGGACGGTGGGCAGCGGCAGCTCGATCCACTTCGAGACGTTTGCGTGGTTGAGCGTCCTGGTGTTTCGCAGGATCCCGGCCAGGGCGTAATAGTCGCTGGTGGGGATCGGGTCGAACTTGTGGTCGTGGCAGCGAGCACACCCGACCGTCTGAGCCAGGAAGCCTCGAGAGATCGTTTCGAGCTGCTCGTCGATGACGTCCATCCGCAGCTTGTCCTTGTCCTGGTCCTCGAGATTGTTGTTGCCCAGTGTCAGAAACGTGGTGGCGACGACGTTGCGTTGTCGTTCGACGAGCGTCGAGGCAGGCAGGAGATCACCGGCAATCTGTTCCTGGACGAAGCGATCGAAGGGTCGATCGGCATTGAACGACTCGACCACGTAGTCTCGGTATCTCCAGGCCTCGGGAAACAGGAACCCTCGCAGTGTGATCGACTCGGCAAACCGAACAACATCCAGCCAGTGCCGTCCCCAGCGTTCTCCGAAGTGAGGTGAAGCGAGCAGCTGGTCGACGAGGCGTGTGTAGGCCTGAGGCGAGTTGTCATTCGCAAAGGCCTCGATTTGCGCCGGCGTCGGCGGCAGTCCGACGAGGTCGAAGTACACCCGTCGCATCAGGACGACGCGGTCGGCCTCTTCGACCTGTTTCAGGCGTGCGGTTTCGAGCCGTTCGAGCAGGAAGGCGTCGATGGCCGAATCGCCCGAGCGTTGGTGGTGTCGGGGAACGGTCGGTCTCTTCAGAGGCTGGTAGGCCCAGTGTTTGCGTCCCTGTTCGATATTGATCCTCGAGCTGCCTGCGGCGGCGCTCCGTCGCGGATCGGGTGCTCCCTGGGCGATCCACTCGCGAAAATCGGCAATGATCCTCGAGGGCAACTTTCCCTTGGGCGGCATCTCCAGCGACTCGTACTGCATGGCCTTCAGCAGCAGGCTCTGCTGGGGTTTCCCCGGCACGATCACCGCTCCGGTATCGCCTCCCTTACGGACCCCCAAACGGCTGTCCAGCCTCAGGCCTCCCCGCAGTTTCTTCACCGCAGCGGCCCGGTCCGAGTGGCAGGGGTAGCAGTGCGTCACCAGGACCGGCCGGATCTTCTTTTCAAAGAACCCTCTGGCCTGCGGTGAGATCGCTGGCGGGTCGTCGGCTGCGTCGGCTGCGTCGGGACAGGCCAGCGCTGCGAAGGCGAGGCCGAGTCGGACCGGTTGGGCGAGCATGCGGAGGGCGGAGGATCTCATCGCGGTCGATTGTCGCGGCTGTGGTGGGCCGAGGCAATGAAAGATCGATGCCATGGTTCTACCAAGCAAACAGGACCGGCTCACCTCGATTGGTGAACCAGTCCTGTTGAAGTCGTCGGCTTCAGTCGGTGAAGAGGGTGATCAGCCCCCTTTCTTTTCTCCGGATTCGCTGCCCTTGGCGGCCTTGTCGGCCGAGGGCTTGGCGCCTTCTCCGCCACCGTCATCACCCGCGGCGGGGTCGGACGATGGAGACGGCATACTGTCACCGGATCCGGTCGGGTTGCCTTCGCAGCCGATACCGGCCCACGTCAACACGACCACACTGAGCATTGTCGCAATAAGCTTCTTCATCGTTGTTGCTCTATTCGCTTGAACTTCAAGAAACCGCCGACCGCGTCTCCATGGCTCGGATCGAAAACAGTTGACCGAGGCCAGGGAGACTGCCGGCGAGACTGCCAGGATCGGCAACCCTAGTTACCGCCCCCGCCCTTGTTGATCGGACTCAGCGGATCTGCTTCGCCGCCTTCACCCTGGATTTTCAGGATATCGGCTTCCGTGGTGACCTCGCCGGTCTTGGGATCTCCATCGGCGGGCGACTTCTTGGTCTCGCCACCGGGTCCAACGTCGCCAGACTGGAGCGGCGTTCCGTCCCCACCGGGGTTTTCTCCGGACGAGCCGGGTCCACCACCGCAGCCGATCGGGGCGGCCATCAGGGCGGCGACCATCAGGGATGTCATGAGCTTCTTCATCGGTACTCCTCTTCTTGTTCTTGTCAAACGGTGTGGATCACGTGGATCACGTGGATCACGGGCGTCCATTGCAACAATTCCGAGCCACCACGGCCAGCGTATATTCCCGGATTGCAAAAAAACAGTCGGCCCGGGGTCGTCGCCTGGTTGTCCAGGAGCCCGTTGAGGAACTCTGACCCCTGCACTGGGCGATCTTGAACCCGCCGCAGGCGGGCTAGAAGGGCGTCTCGGCGAGGTCGTTCATCGAGATGGTGCAGATCGTGGTCAGAATGGAGCGATCGATGCTCTCGTTGAGGAATTTCACGCTGCCGTCGACAAACAGGGCATGGGCTCCTCCGTCGTGTCGGCTGCCGGCGCCCCAGGCGTAGGGCACTCCCTGGCCGAGGTAGTCGTAGTTGATCCCGTACTGGATCGGCAGGATCGGGTGCGTATGCACGTAGGCCTGCAGGAAGGGACCGAAGGCGGAGCTGGCTTTCTGGAATGGGGTTTCGATCAGCAGGATGGTGGCGGTGTGCGGATCGAGGATGTCTCTGATTCGCGCGGCGCCATTTTTTCCGAACGCCGTCTTGTTGTTGGCTCGATCGGCCCGATAGGTCATGACCACCGCGTACTCGTGGTGGCGGTGCACGAACCCGTAGCTGACTCGGGTGGCGTTACTGATCGCGTACATGGTCGGGGTGGCACGGCTGTGCGGGTCGTCGAAGCGAACATCCGAGGGGCAGCGAAACAGGGCAATCTCGAGCTTGTCGAGCACCGCCTGAGAGCCGCCTCCCCCCAGGCCATACCAGTCGGCCGTCCCGGTGGCCCGGTTCCAGTCGATGCCCTGCGCGGTCGCACCCTGTTCGATGTGCGGCAGCAGCAGCAGGTAGCCGGTGAAGTTGCGGATCGATCCGCTGGTGATGTAGCTCTGAGAATGGTACTCGCCTCCGTTGATGTACGACGGAGGCAGCACGTCGTGCGTCTGGTGGTAATCGAGCAGTCCCAGCCCGATCTGTTTCAGGTTGCTCCGGCATTGAGTCCTGCGAGCGGCCTCGCGGGCCTGTTGCACAGCCGGGAGCAGCAACGCGATGAGAATGGCAATGATTGCGATCACCACCAGCAACTCGATCAGCGTGAAGCCTGGTGAGCGTCGGCGGGCCGAGCGTGGCATCGCGGGGATCCTTGCTGCGAACTGCTGCGAACTGCTGCGAGGGGTCACTGCCGAGTGGCCCTCCCGGTACCGTCATCATCCTCGCAAGATGACCGGAGTGTCAACTGCCCTTGGCAGGGGTCCTGGTCGGCGTTGCTGTTTGCGTCTGCCCTGGCAGATCCTTGGTACTCAGGCTGAAATTGATCTGGTTCTCACCGGGTTCGACGTTGCGATTGAGCGTACTCTGGCTGTTGTAGACCGAGCGGAACAGTTCGCGTCCCTGCTCGTCGGTCTTGGAAACCGTGATCCGATTCGACCCGACCGCTGCGCCGATCCGCTTTTCGGTGAAGGTCATTTCGTAGTGTCCCAGCGGGTCGCTGATCCCCTCGGCCACGCTCTGGCCATCTCTCTGGAACACCAACTTGGCACCTCCGATCGGGTTGCCATCGAGCAGGATCAGCCCGCGAACTTCTCCGAGTTCGGACACACCGCTTGCTCCCTGAGGCGTACTGAGGTGAAAGCTGATCGTGTTGGAACCTTCGCGGACGGTGGCCGTGAGGATGGTCTTCTTGTTGTAGAATTTCGGCAGCGGTTCATCGTTGGGGTCCTCGGAGTTGCTGCCGAAGAGTCCGATGGCGACTCGGTGCTCGCCCACCGGAGCGCCTTTCAACTTGGTGTTGAATTTGAGTTCGTAGCGACCGTTCTCGTCGGTTCCGGCCGAGCAGATACGGGTGACGTCATTGTGGAAGTCGACCTGTGCGCCGGCGAGTGGTTTGCCGTCGAGAGTGACCCAGCCGACGACGTGTCCGAGCGTTCGGCCGCCGGACGTCTTGAGCCGGGAGGGTTTGGACCGGTCGCAACCGGGCAGGACCGTCAACAGAATCACCGCCGCCAGGTTGAGCAGCAGGCTGGTCAATCGTCGAGCCATCGCAGCGGTTCTCCCCATATCAGCGCGCATGGTTCCAGTCGGCCGCCTCGGCCACTTCGAGGCGTCTGGGATCTCTCTGCCATCGTACGTTGGAACGAGTTGGCTGGGTTGGGAAAAACGGCCGGCAGTCGGTGGCGGCTGAAATCCCGGTAGAAAAGAAGCCAGGTACGGCTCGTGATCGAGCCGTACCCGGCTAGGAAGCATCGGTTTCTCCGCACGGCGGCGAAACAGCGAACCTAGAATCGCTCTCCGAGCTCTTCCGCTTCGCGTCCCATGATCGTCACCATCGCGGTGATCTGGGTTTGACCCAACGCCTCGTTGACGAATGTCACGCGGCCGTCTCCGAAGAGCACATGGCATCCGCCCGTGTGGCGGCTACCCGGACCCCACGCATACGGACGGCCCGAAGCACGATAGTCGTAGTTGATGCCGTACTGTATGGGCAGGATGTTGTGCGTGTGCGTGTAGGCCTGCAAGTAGGGGCCGTACGCACGCGACCATTTCCGGTACGGAGTCTCGATCATCAACATCGTCTGGGACGCGCCGTCGAGGATGTCAGTGATCTTGGCACCGCCGTTCTTACCGAAGGCGCTCTTCATGTACTTCTTGGTCCACGTGCCGCCGGAATATTCCCACTGCCAGTAGATATCCATGCTGTAGCAAGCGTAGATGCCGTACTCGTGCTGCCGGTGAACGAAGCCATAGCTGACCCGGCTCGCGTTGTGGATGGTGTACATGTTCTGCCATCCGTAGGTGTGCGGGTCATCGAAGTTGGCATCCGAGGGGCAACGCAGCACCTCGAGATTCTTGTCTTCGATTGCCGGCTGACGCTGTCCACCGCCCCGGGCGCGCCAATCGGCCATCCCGGTCGCAAACCGGAAGTCGATCGCCCTGTACATCGGCTCCTGGTCGATGTAAGGCAGCAGCAGCAGATAACCGGTGTGGTTCTTGATTTGCCCATAGGGCACGTAGTAGTTGCTGCGGACCTCGCCACCGTTGACATACGACGGCGGGAACTGACCCATCGTCTCGTGGTAGTTCATCAGAGCCAAGCCGAGCTGCTTCATGTTGTTGCGGCACTGGCTGCGGCGAGCGGCCTCGCGGGCCTGTTGCACAGCCGGGAGCAGCAACGCGATGAGAATGGCGATGATCGCGATCACCACCAACAACTCGATCAGCGTGAAACCACGCTTTCTCGTGTGCTGTTTTTGCATGGGTACTGTCCTGTTCAATTGTTGAAAGATTAGAGATTTCTGATCAGAAAGATGAAGTCCGTTTCGGTTGGCTCACGAACCCGCAGGTTGGAGACAACAGATCCTACGCCTGTCGGCAGGCTCACAAGCGACCTCGAGGCCACTCGTGCTCCGGCTGGAGGACAATTCGGCTATCACCGACGAAGGGGGATGAACAAAAACAGAATACGGCGATGTCGTCTCACTCCACCTCAAACCTCACCCCGGCTGATGATCGTGTTGCCACGGAATGAAAAAATGGAAGGTCTGCCGAGTTGGCCTGGGCAGTGGAGTCCTTCAACAGGCAGTTCAGATGTTCAGCTTGCCAGAAACAGCCTGCGGTTCCAGGACACCCCTGAAATCGACTCGAACAACTGTTCCCTTACGGTCCGCAACCACTCTCTGCGCTGATGACGCGCCGTGATCGCACCGAACCCGGGGTGGCGATTCCCCCCTTTCTTTTCTGAAAACCGGGATTTGTTGACGAGGAGACCAAGGACGGAGAGAACCCCCCGCCCTACGAAAGAACGTTCTGTGCCCATTGTGTCGCTTTGACGAAGTACTTGTCAAAGCCAAACCCACTCGAGAGGGCAAAACCCGACCCGGTTGCCGCGGGACGACGGCCGGAAAAAACCGGGCCCGGGTCGTTTTCGACCCGGGCCCGGCGAGATCAACGAACCGGCCTCAAGGATCAGGCCGTTTGTCGCAAGCGTGTCGAGTCTAGAATCGTTCTCCCAGCTCAACCGCTTCGCGTCCCTTGATGGTCGTCAGCGCGTTCAGGGTGTTGCGCTCCATCGCCTCGTTGACGAACGTCACGCGGCCGTCTCCGAAGAGCACATGACATCCGCTGTCGTGGCGGCTACCCGGACCCCATGCGTAGGGACGGCCCGAACCACGATAGTCGTAGTTGATGCCGTACTGCCTGGGCAGGATGTTGTGCGTGTGCGTGTAGGCCTGCAGGTAGGGGCCGTAGGCACGCGACCACTTCCGGTACGGGGTTTCGATCATCAGCATCGTCTGTGAGGCACCGTCCTTGATGCTGCCGAGTTTCGCGGCGCCGTTCTTGCCGAAGGCTGTCTTGTACCACGCGAGATCCCGTCCGTAGGTGCTGTAGATGGCATACTCGTGGTGCCGGTGAACGAATCCATAGCTGACCCGGCTGGCGTTGTGGATGGTGTACATGTTCTGCCATCCGTAGGTGTGCGGGTCATCGAAGTTGGCATCCGAGGGGCAGCGCATCACCTCGAGGTTCTTGTCTTCGATTGCCGGTTGACGCTGTCCACCGCCCCGGGCGCGCCAATCGGCCATCCCGGTCGCAAACCGGAAGTCGATCGCGTCGTACATCGGTTGCTGGTCGAGGTAGGGCAGCAGCGCCAGGTATCCGGTGTGGTTCTTGATTTGCCCGTAGGGCAGGTAGTAGTTGCTGCGAATCTCGCCTCCGTTGGTGTACGAAGCCGGAAACACCTTGAAGATCTCGTGGTAGTTCATCAGGGCCAGCCCGAGCTGCTTCATGTTGTTGCGGCACTGGCTATGGCGAGCGGCTTCACGGGCCTGTTGCACAGCCGGGAGCAGCAATGCGATGAGGATGGCGATGATTGCGATCACCACCAGCAACTCGATCAACGTGAACCCACGCTTTCTCGTTCGCTGTTCAGCCATCGGACAAGTTCTTTCTCGGCCCCGCTTCGGGACCCCGTGAGACGCATATGAATCGAATCAGACGAAAAAATCAGGCACACCCGTCCCGCGATCCGGATCGTGCTTGCAGAGACGAAATCGTGTGGACGTGGGTGAGCTTGTTAGGATGGCAGCGTCCGCGGATGATTGTGAAGACCCCCCCTCCGACATTATCACCAAAGCTCTCCCTCCATTGTGGCGCCAAGGCGAATAGAATGTCAAAGCCAAATGGGCAGCATGCAGGGGTGTTGAAAACAGCTGAAGACCGCAGCCCTCGGCGGGGGATTTGGCTGCTGCTCCTGGCCGCGGCGTTGACGGCCGGCAGCCTGCTCTGGTGGGCCAATCCCCTCCGCGATCCGATCGCCCGGCTTGCCGAGGCCCAAGTATTCTTCGAGGCCGGAGACCTGGCTGGATCGGCTCGATCGGCCGAGTTGGCCTACGAGTGGTCCGAGGGTGATTCGGTGACCCGCGGCGCCGCGGCGCTCGTGCTGGCTCGAATCGCCGAGAACCGCGACCAACTGCCTTCTGCCGCCTCGTGGTACGACCGCGTCCCCGACGCGTCTCCGGATGCCTCCACCGCCCGGCTCTCCGCAGGTGTTCTCTACGCCGATCAGCTCCACCGGCTCGGCGACTCGATCGACCGCTTCACCAGTGTCCTGAGAGTCGATCCCGGCAGCCTGGAGGCTCGCCGCCGACTGGCCCAGATGCTGGGCCTGGCCAACCGCAACCACGAGGCCCAGGCGCACCTGGTGGCGCTGGTTCGACTGGGCAACATCTCGCACCTGGAACTGCTGCTGTTGATCCTGGGCGAGGAGACGATCGACAGCGCCGAGGTACTCGGGCCGTACCGATCTGCGGCACCCTCGGACCCTCATCCCCTGATCGCCCTGGCTCGATTGGCCAGCCAGTCCGACGACACGATCGAGGCCGGGAGACTGCTCGAGCAGGCCATTGCTGCCGACTGTAAGCTGGTCGAGCCGGTGGTGCGGCTTGGAGAATTGCTCGTCAAGACCGGTGACCTCAGAGGGTTGTTGAAATGGGAACGGGAGCGGGTCACGGCCGGCGTCCGTGAGCATCCCGGTGGCCAGGTCGTTCGAGGCGACATGTTTCGCCTGGCCGATGCCCCCCGCAGGGCGGCTGTCTGTTACCTCGAGGCGGTGCGGCTGGATCCGAACCGTCCCGAGGCGTGTTATCGGCTGGGCCGGATCCTGGTCGGGCTGGGAGACAACGAGCAGGCCGCGGTGTTTCTCGAGCGGGCTCGGCGGGTCGAGGCGTATGTCCAGGCGGCCAAGGTGGCCGATTCGGCAGAAGCGGTCGACGACCTGATTCGTCGGTCCCGAGAACTGGGGCTGTCCTGGGAAGAATACGCATGGAGCGGTTTGCAGATCCGGGTTCGTCCCGAAGACCGCAGCCTGGTCGAGAAGCTTCCTCAACTGGCCGAGGCGTTGAAGGGACTGCCCCTGCAAAGGACTCGTCCCGGTACCAACCCCGCTCGAGGACTCGATCTCTCGAGCTACCCCGATCCCGAGCTCGATGCCGAGTTGATCGCTCGACTGGATCGACCACCCGGATCGGGCACCGGGGTGGTCGATGTGGAGATCCGATTCGATGAGATCTCCGAGAAGGCGGGTCTTGATTTCCGATTCGTCAACGGAGCCAGGCGTCCCGAGGACATCCGCTTCATGTACCAGACGACCGGGGGTGGCGTCGGGGTTGTGGATTTCGATCACAACGGATGGCCCGACCTGTGGTGGACCCAGGGCACGACCAGGCCCACCGACTCCGATGGCAGCCACTCCGACGCCTTGTACCTCAATACCGGCGACGGCCAGGTGCTCGATGTCAGTCTCCAGGCGGGAATCGTCGAGTCCCGCTTCAGCCAGGGCCTGGCCGTCGGCGATGTCGACTCCGACGGGTTCCCCGACGTGCTGGTGGCCAACCTGATCGAGAACCAGTTGTGGATGAACAATGGAGACGGGACGTTTTCCGCGAGCGAGCTGGCCGGTTCCGGTCAGAAGCGGTGGACCACCAGCTGCCTGGTCGCCGATCTCGATGGCGACGGACTGCCGGACCTGTACGAGGTCAACTACCTGGCTGGTGACGACGTGTTCAGCCGTCGCTGCGAGGGTCCGGACAAGAAACTGGGAATCTGCACGCCTCAGACCTTCGAGGGTGCCACCGATCGCATTCTCCGAAACCTTGGCGACGGGCGGTTCCAGGAGGTCTCGTCGCGCTGGAAACTCGAGCGGCCCGGCGGATCGGGTTTGGGCATCGTTGCCGCCCGCCTCGGAGACTCGACACCTGCGGGTCGACTCGACCTGTTCATCGCCAACGACACGCGGCCCAATTTCCTGCACCGGCCGCCGTCGGCGGCCGAGGGAATCAAGGCGGAGGCCTGGGTTGAAACCGGGCTCGTGCGCGGCGTGGCGCTCAACGACGGCGGTCGGGCGGAGGCCTGCATGGGGATCGCTGTGGGAGATGTCGACGGGGACGGCCGACTCGACCTGTTCGTGACCAACTTCCTGGATGAGACCAACACCCTGTATCTCCAGAATGACCGGGGCGGCTTCGTCGACGGCACCCGCGCCGCCGGCCTCGAGTCGCCCAGCCGAGATCAACTCGGGTTCGGAGCCCAGTTCCTCGATCTCGACCTCGACGGAGTGCTCGACCTGGTGCTGACCAACGGTCACATCGAGGAGACCGGTCCGGAGGGTCGTCCGTTTCGGATGCCTCCCCAGGTGTTCCTCAACGACGGCTCGGGTCGGTTTCAGCTGGTGGACGCGAAGGGGCTGGGCAAGTTCTTCGAGGGCAAGTACCTGGGCCGCGGGCTGGCTCGGCTCGACTTCAACCGCGACGGGGCTCCCGATGTGGTCATCAGTCACGTCGACCGACCGGCCGCACTGCTGATCAACCGGACACCAAAGCGAGGCCATCGCCTGACGGTGCGGTTGGTGGGCACGAGTCTGAGCCGAGACGCGATCGGGACGACTGTGGCCTACCGGCTGGGCGAGCGTCGGGTGGTGAGGCAGTTGACCGCCGGTGACGGGTTCCAGGCGAGCAACCACAGGGTGCTGCTGTTGGGGTTGGGGAAGTCGGAGTCGGTGCCGGCCGTCGAGGTCACCTGGCCATCGGGTCGGGTCCAGGTATTCGAGGGGCTGCCGCTGGACGGGGAGGTGGTATTGGTCGAGGGCCAGGCGGTTGCGTATCAGTTACCGGCCTCCGAATCCGTTGGGCGGTAGCTGCCGGGCCTTTTCGCGGTGAGTCTTGGCCTGGTCCGAGTCTCCGGCCCGCTCGTACAGCGGCACCAGCGCGCGGTGGATCGACCCCTGGCCCGGCGCGATGGTCAGCGCCTTTTCGAAGGCGGCAATCGCTTCGGGAAGTTTTCCGGTCCGCGAGCGGCAGTGGCCCAGCAGCGCCCAATCGAGAGGGTCGCGTCGGCTGGTGGTCAGTTCTTCCAGCAGCGGGATCGCCAGTGCCAGTTTGCCCCGTTGCATCAGCACCTGCACCTTCACGTGCAGTGCCACCGCGCGGGTGGCGGCGTCGACGTGTTCGGCATCGAGGACCTGGCTGGCTCCCCGATCGGCCGCGGCCACCTGCTTGGCCTCCCAGGCGATCTCGGCTCGAGCCGCATCCAGTACCGCGTCTCCGCGGATCTCCCTGGCAGCTCGCCTGAGTAGCCCCTCGGCTCGGACCAGGAACCGGGCATGTTGCCAGGGTCGCTGAAAGTGCAGCCGGTAGTAGCCCAGCCCCAGCATGCGGTCCCGCTCGGCAGCAGAGAATCGCGACAGGTCCTGGATCGTCTTCAGCTCGCCGTCGGCGGCCAGGCCGGTCCTCGAGTCGCTGGACGTCCTGGCCTTGCTGGTCTCGTGCACGGCGATGCGATGGTGCGTGAAGGCGATGTGAGGAATGTCGGTGTCGACTTCGGGCATGTGGCACGCGGCGCACGAGTCGGCGAGGTGCCGGGTGGCTGCTCGAGCCGCCTGGGTCTCGCCGCAGTCGTCGGCCCCGTGGCACTGCAGGCAGTTGGTTCGAGCGCGGCGGGCCCGCGTGATGGAGTCCTGGGGTCGGTGAGGGTCGTGTGAGTCGTGGCAGGTGACGCACGAGAGGCTGTTGTCCTGCTGGTAGCAACGGCTTTCCTGAAGCTGGTCGACGTGGCCGACGACGGTCATCTCGGGTCCCGATCCGACAAGCCGAAACTCGATGCGTTCATCGGAGAGCGGCAGTCCCGGTCGAAAGTCACCCGGCCGTCTGCCTCGGACTGTCACCTTCACATCCCCCTGCAGGTGGCATTGCTGGCAGATCGCCTCGGCCAACGGGCGATCCAGGCGGCTGGGATTGACGATCGTGAGGTCCGCGGGCCGGTCCCCGGGCAGCTCGGCGGTCGGCTCGGTATGACCCGCGACGTGTTGCGACCCCGGGCCATGGCAACGCTCGCAACCGATCGACAGCTCGTTGTGAGGAAACGTGAAGCCTCGAGGTTCAACCGGTTCGACCAGTCCGGCATGGCACAACAGGCAGCTGTGGGTGGCTCGACGACGGAACGAGCGGTGGATCGAGTGGTCATAACCGGGTGACATGTCCCAGGCCTGCCTCTGGGCGTACCAGGTGATGGGCGATTCGATGAGTGATCCATCGAGTTCGACGAGGTAGGTTCTCGAGAAGCGGCCCGAGCCGACGAGGTACTCAAGCGGGTGATCCGAGAGTGGGACGACGGTGCCGTCTTTGAGCACCATCGACTCGCGGTGGTGCAGCGAGGATTCGACCCGAGCCACCTCGTATACCCGGCCGCTCTTGCGATGCTCGAACTTCGCGTCAGGCGGCTCGTCGGCGGATGTCACGCGGGTCATCGACTTTGCGTGGGAGCTGGTTTTCCATGTTGCATGCTGGTCGGCGTGGCAGGTGACACACCTCTGGGATCCCACGTAGTCGACATCGACCGTGGCGTTCTGGAACTTCGACTCGGCACGAGGAGGCACCGGTGTTGCCGCGGCTGCGGTGGCTGCGGTGGCTGTGGTGTCAGCGGGTGTCTTGCCATCGGCCCCGGGCTCGTCCCCGCAGCCCCAGCAAAGCGGCAGCGCGATGGCCAGCAGCAGAGCGATGCGGTTCGAGCTGATGCGGACCATGTTCGGGGATTCACGAGTCGGGAGAGTCAGTTCTTCTTATCGACAACCACCGCGGCTCGCCCCTCGATGATTATCAATGTTCGATCGGTCTGGACGGGACCGAGGTCCTGTTTGAGTCCCGAGGGCCATCGGATCGAGAGTTGGTCAATCTTTGTGGCGTTGCCGGTACCGATCAGCAGCTGTCTCTGGTTGCTGACCAGGTACCCATCGCCGGCGGTCAGCTGTGCGACCCAGGTACGGTCGCCGGCCCGGGCGGTCACGGTGGCTCCGATGGCATCTCGGGATGACACGGTGCCCACCAGCCTGAGCACCAGGTAGTGCCCGGTCCTTGAGGTGGTGTTGGTCAACAGGGCCAGTGGTGAGTCGAGGTGGGTGATCACGGTGTCGGGGCGACCATCGTTGTTCCAGTCGAGCCGTGCGAGTCCTCGGCCGATGTAGTTCCGCGTGAAGTACTGCCCCAGTTGTTTTCCGGCCAGGGTGGTGAAGCGTCCTTTGCCGGTGTTGCGATAGCAGCGCGGGGGCATTTCGAGTTGTTCTCCGTCGCGGACTTGTCCGGCGACGTGTCCGTTGGTGACCATCAGGTCGAGGTCACCATCGAGATCGGCGTCGAGGAACTCGGTGCCCCAGCCGACCAGGCTGAAGCCATCGTCGAAGAGTCCCGCTGCCCGGGTCTTGTCCAGGAACAGGCCAACTCCGGGTCTCTGGCCCTTGGGCCGTCGCAGCGAGTAGAGCGTATTGGACTGGCCGATGTAGTTGGTGACGAACAGGTCGAGCGTCCCGTCGCCATCGACATCACCCACGGCGATCCCCATGCAGTCCTCGGGTTCTCCCGAATCACTGACCGCCAACCCGGACCGCAGCGCGTTTTCGAACAGGGTCAGTCCGCTGTCGGTCCGGGCCGTCTGGTTACGGAACAGGAAGTTGAACTGGGTATCATTTGCGATGAAGAGGTCGAGACGTCCTGTGCCGTCGAAGTCGGCGACGATGGCTCCCAGCCCCTTCCCCTTGGCCTGAGTCACTCCGCTCGAATCGGTCACGTCGCGGAATCGTCCGTCTCCGGAGTTGAGGAACAGGCGATCCTGAGCGGCGCTGAAGTCGCCGGGTCCGCAGGCTCGCGCGACGGGGGCATTGGGCGGGCAGGAGGGCAAGAAGACGTCCTGACCTTCGAGGTAGTTGACGACGTACAGATCGGGCAGCCCGTCTCCGTTGAGATCGGCCAGCACGCTGCTCACCGACCACTCGCCCCCACCGACTCCCGCCGTGCGGGTCTCGTCACTGTAGGTCCCGTCGCCGTTGTTGATCAGCAGTGTGTTGCTGCCGACGTTGGCCACGTGGATATCGGGAAACCCGTCGCCGTTGACGTCTCCAATCGTCACCCCCTGGCCGTAGTCGGTCTGGTTGAGCTTGGCCTGTAGCGTGATGTCCTGGAACCGTCCGTCGGCGGTGTTCCGGAACAGGCGATCGGTGGGAGGAACTTGGGGCGGCTTGACCGGCGGCCGGGTGGTGGTGTAGCCGGGATCGACCCGCTGGTGGCTGCCTTGTGCGAGGTAGAGGTCGGGCCAACCGTCGCCATCGAAGTCGAGCACCCCGGCTCCCCCCCCGATCGTCTCGGGCAACCGGCTCATTTCGATCTCAGAGGACCGGTCGCTGTAGTAGAGGAAGTCGAGTCCGGCGGCTCGGGCGTCGTTGCGGAATGAGATCGGTCCCACCGTGGTCTGTTGTGGCTTGCCGTCGGGTGCCTGGGTCGTCGTGTCGTTGGCCCAGTCAGGTACGGGGAGATCCGAGAGATCGATGGTGGCCAGCGGGGTGAACTTCTCGATCGTCCGCGGAGTGTCTCTCTTTTCGATGTAGGGCCTGAGTTCTTCGAGGTGTTTCTTGGGCCACTGGAGTTCCTGGTCCTTGCGGAGTGCGAACATCGACCACGCCACCGCCTCCCATGCCCGGCCCAGCTTCCGGTACAACTCGACCAGCCGCCGCACCCTCGGTTCGATCTCCACACCTCCGTATCTCGGGTTGCCCGCCAGACCGCGGAGCAGGATGACCAGTTCTGAGAGTTGTTGGGCACGTTGGCGGAATTGAGTGGACTCGATGGGGCGTCCGAGCCGGTCGAGCGACTGGGCCAGCTGGAGGTTGGCGGCCAGGTGGTTGGGGTCCCGCTTGAGGCATTCCCACAGGCAGCGGGTGGCCACCTGCTCCTGGTCCTGGTGAGTGGCCCAGATGGCTCTGGCGAACCAGGTCCGAGCGTCCTGGTTGGCGGATTCGGGGACGTGCTTGTTCCAGTCGAGGAATTTGCGAGCATCGCCGGAGTGTGCCAGCAGCAGCCCCAGCATCGCCTGGGCCTCGGTCTGCTCGGGGTCCTTCTTGACGACCTCTTCGAGCAACTCGATGGCCAGGTCCGTCTGGTTCCTGGCCTCAGCCAGCCGTGCCAGTCCGATTATGGGGATCGGGTCATCGGGGACCGCCTTGCGGGCCATGTCCAGGTATTCGTCTCGCTTGACCCGGGTACTTCCCTCGCGGGTCTTGAACGACAGCGACTCGATGACCCATTCGGAGTTGCCCAGCAGGTAGAGGTGTTGGTCGGTATGTTTGTTGTCCTTCACGACGCTCATCAGGATCTCTTCGGCCGCACCCCGGCGGCCCTCGGCCACCAGCAGCGTGACCAGTCCTCGTCGAGCGTTGTCGTTTTTGGGGTCGAGCTTGAAGGCGAGGCGGTAGTGTTTTTCGGCATCACCGAGCCGATAGAGTCGTCGTGCCAGCACGTCTCCGGCCAGCGAGTGGGCCATCGCCATTTCGTTGTCGCGGCCGCCCACCTTGACGACATTCAGAAAACACTCAACCGCCTCCTCGAACCGCCCCTGCTGCACGGTGGCCTCGCCCGCGACGATCCACGCGGCCCCGCGAATCGTGGTGCCTCGATCCAGAGCGGCCCGGGCGAGGGTTTCGGCGTTGGGGAAATCGCGGCGGTCCAGGGCCTTCTTGGCCCGAGCCAGCAGGATGTCGGCCTCGGTGAGATCGGGCTTCCGCTCCATCAGGCCCGCACACAACAGCACGATCGCCAGGCAACCGACCAGCATCAACGAGGCGACGATCAGAGGGACTCGGAAACGACCTGCCATCTCGTGCTGCTCCAGCGGGTCAATCCGCTTTCGGTGTCAGGGACTTGGTCTGAGGCGGACGGCGATTGGGGCTGTGCTGGCAATCTCGTGTCGCTCGCGACATGATTTCACGATAGTGCCGCTCTCCCCGTCACGCAATCGGGGTCGATCGGACTGGCGAATTTGACTCCGGCCGAGGCCTGCCGCGATGCCCGTTTGGGTCTACACCACGCTGATCCCCGGCTCGATCGTCTTCTGGTTTCTGATGCTCGCCCTGGTGTCCTACGCCGGGGGCTGGGCGGCGTTGGCGCGAGAATACCGGGAGGACGCATTGACGGTGGCCGATGGACCCTCCTGGCACTTTCAGAGTGGGTCGCTGAGAAAATGGTGTGGGTACAACGGGTGCCTGGCGGTGGTCTCGGGTGAGACGGGACTGAGGCTCTCGGTGTGGGCGATGTTCCGGCCAGCCCACCCGCCGCTGTTCCTGCCCTACGACGAGATGCAGTTCGAGGAACTCTCGACAATGGGAATCAAGCGAACGCGGGTGCGGATGCAACGTGTGCCCTCGATCACGATCGACCTGGCACCCAGGGTGCTGGAACCGTTCCGCGGCACCGACCCGGAGATTTCCGCGAACGATTGATACCGCTGGACGGCTCTGGCCTCAGCGAAACTCAGCTCTGCTTCAATAACTCCAGAAGAGACCTCCGGCATGACGAGCGAACAGGACGGCGGCCCGGACGTGGTTGGCCAGGGCGAGTACCGCTACGAACCTCTGCCCGGGTGGGACCAGTTGCCCGAGGGATGGAGCTACGGCGAAGTGGTCGGGGCGGCCACCGACTCGGCCGGGAATCTCTACGCCTTCAACCGCAGCGAACACCCGGTGATCGTCTACTCATCCGACGGTCGCTTCATGGACAGCTGGGGCGAGGGCCAGTTCGTGAGGCCTCACGGGATCTGGATCACCCAGGAAGACGTGATCTGGCTGACCGACGACCACGGCCACGTGATCCATCGCTACTCCACCGACGGCTACCTCGAGCAGACTCTCGGGACCCCCGGCTCGGGCAGCGACACCGGTGTCACGGACATGAACTACCTGACGATCCAGCAGCCGGGGGGTCCGTTCAACCTGCCCACCAACCTCGCCGTGGCCCCCGACGGACGGCTGTTCATCACCGACGGCTACGGCAACTGCCGGGTCCACCGGTTCTCGGCCGAGGGTGAGTACGAGATCAGCTGGGGGACCGCCGGTGACGGCGATGGCGAATTCCACCTGCCGCACGGCATCGCCGTGGCCAGCGACGGGACGGTGTTTGCCTGCGACCGCGAGAACAGCCGGATCCAGCTCTTCGATGCCGATGGCGAGTTCCTCGAAGCATGGACCGATGTGGCACGTCCATGCGAGGTCTTCATCGACCGCGATGACGTGGTCTACGTCGCCGAACTCGGCTGGCACGCCGGGCTCAACGACCAGCGATTCGACCAGACCGGGGGCCGGGTCAGCATCTTCAACCGATCCGGCGAGCTGCTGTCGCGGTTCGGCGGTGGGGCCAATCCGTACCAGCCCGGTGACTTCGCCGCACCTCACGATATCTGGGTCGACGACAACGGAGACATCTATACATCCGAAGTGATCGTCTCGGCCGCGGTACCCAAGGGAATCGTCGAAGCCGACTGCCCCAGCCTGCAGAAGTTCCGTCGCCTGCGGTCCACCCCAGGCAGCTCCTAGACCCACTGAACCGTTCAGCCCCCCCCGAGTCCCCCCGAGCCCCACCGAAATGGAACACCAGTTCACTCCGACTCACTACTTCACCACCCTGGGTCCTCACGAGCCGGTGCTATCGGTCCGGCCGGGCGATTCGATTATCACCACCACAGTTGATGCTCGCGGCGGAGACGCGAACCGCGAACAGGCGACTGAGCGTGGCAACCCTCAGACCGGCCCGTTTTTCGTCGAGGGTGCCAAGCCGGGTGACACGCTGGTTGTGAAGCTCGACAAGGTGATGCCCAACCGCGACTGGGCCTTCTGCGGCACCAGCGTGGCGGCCAACGTGGTGCGGCCGGACTTTGTCTGCGAGTTGCCCGAGGCGGGGATGGCCGAGTGGGATATTGATGTCGAGGCTTGGACGGCGACGCTGACCACCCCCGAAACGAAGCTCGGCCGCCTGAGGCTGCCGCTGGACCCGATGGTCGGCTGCTTCGGAGTGGCCCCCAAGGGGGGCCAGGCGATCTCCACAGCCACCTCGGCCGAGCACGGCGGAAACATGGATTACCGGGGATTCCGGCAGGGAGTCACCGTCTACTTCCCGGTGTTCGAACCCGGAGCGTTGTTCTTCCTGGGCGACGGACACGCCGTGCAGGGTGATGGCGAGATCGTCGGGTCGGGGCTGGAGATCTCGATGGACGTCCAGGTCACGCTCGACCTGATCCCCGACCACGAGATCGGTTGGCCGCGGGGTGAGAACGAGCGGGAGATCTTCACCGCGGGCAACGCGAGGCCGCTGGACGAGGCGACTCAGAACGCGACCACCGAAATGCTCCGCTGGCTGGTGCAGGACTACGGGCTCGATCCCCTGGGAGCCAACCTGTTGCTGGCCCAGTGCGTCCGCTACGACCTGGGCAACATGTTCGACCCGGCCTACACGATGGTCTGCAAGGTGCCTCGCGAGTTCCTGCCGACGCCCGAGTCATCAGCGGACTGAGAACAGCGCCACCGGGGGCCTCTTCAGCAGGGTCTCCAGCCGATCGGCGATTGCTCGTGCAGCGACCGCATGAGCGATCTCGTTGGGATGAGTGTCACCGGGGTGGACCCACAGGCCCCGGGTGTCGCCAGCGGCACGCCGTGCCAGGGGCTCATGGAGATCGATCACCTCGGCCGACCCGCACACATCGGCCACCTCAAGGTGCACCGGTTTGAACGGGTGAGCGGCCAGGTCGTAGAGCATCGGGAACACGACAACCGCCAGGGTCGGGTCGATCTGCTGCAGGGCCTTCAGCTCGCGCTGGCACCTGGTCCAGTCCGGGGAATACGACGCGTTCAGTTCGCGGTAGTATTCCAGCGTCGCGGTGTTCAGCTTGCCTGTTGCCCAGCTTTTCCAGGCCAGCCGCGCCAGCCGCGATCCACTCCACCAACCCTCCGGTGGACCACTCCAGCGTGCCCGTCGCGACTCGAACGACCGCGGCACCCGGACCGGCTGACCCGACGCGTGATCCAGCCGAAACATCCTCTGCTCGGCGTCGTTGAGCACGAAGGTGTAGACGACCAGGTCGGGGTCGAGGTGGCGGGCATAGCGTTGCCAGGTCCAGAGTGCATCGGAGGAGTTGTGGCCACCGACGCCGAAGTTGTAGAGCTCGACCTTGCGGTTCAGTGCCGATCCCAGCCGCCCGGCGATCCGCTCGACAAACGTGTCCTCATCGTGGACCCCTTCGCCGAAGGTGACCGAATCGCCCAGGAAGACGATCCGCAGCACGTCGGGGCTCTTCTCGCCAACCGCCTCGATCCGGCCGTCTCGGGACTCAACCAGCGGGAACTCCCCGCCGCGGAACCCCAGCGAGTTGGTGGTGTGGGTCACCGTGTGGCCCGGCCCGAAATAGTCTCGCGGATCCGATTCGTAGATGAACCTGATCGACTCAGACGGCTTGTTCACGTGGCGAATCCACCCGTCGGCGTCGGGATCTCCGACCAGCATGAACTGGGGCGGGAAGGAATGAGCCGCTACGAACCGAGGCTGGTCGCTGAGCCACATCGCCAGTTCGGCAACCGCCAGCGCCGCGACCAGGCTGACAAGCGTGACCGCCAGTCGCCGCTTCCCGGCCCCGCCGTCGGGAATCGGCTCCCCGGTCGTTTCCTTTACCGGCTCGGTCGTCATGGCGACGAGTCTCGGGGTGCGAGCAGCGGCCTGAGGGTTTCGATGAGCTGGCCGGCGATCCGTGAATGGGCGGGGGAGGTGACGTGGACGATGTCCAGGAACAGCTCGGGCCGATCCACCTGGAGAGTCCAGTCCTGCAGCAGCGGGACCAGGTCCAGCAGCGGGACCTGCTGCCGCCTGGCAAAGCGGTACAGCTCGAATTGCCACGGGGTCCGTTCCTCGCGGTCGTCGGTCACCTGGAAGCGTTCGCACCACGAGATCAGCACCAGCCGGGCGCCGAGTCGTCGAGTGCGCTGGCGGATGCGGGTCAGCAGGCCGCGGTACTCCTCGGGCGAGACTCGCGGTCGCGGGTTCATCGTCGGGCGTTCCGCAGGCTGGTGGCCCAGTTGCCAGAGTCGTGTGGCGAGCTGGCTGGTGGCCAGCCAACCGGGCGGAGCCACCGCGGCGTGTTCGAGATCGCTTCGGCCATCCCACTCGGACCGGTCGTTGAACCCGAAGCACACGACCACGATGTCGGGTTGAATCCGGGGGCCTTCGACATCCAGCACGCGCCAGCCCTGGAACAGCGAGTAGCCCGGGACGCCCGCGTTGATGCACTCGAAGTGCCGGTCCGGATACTGCTCGTTGAGCCGATTCTCGCACCCGGCCACATACGTTTCGTTGAAGCCGACCCCGTAGCCGAAGGTGCACGAATCGCCCAGGAACAGGATCCGTGTTTCGCCAGCGGGCTTCGTGGCGGAGACCGCGTGATCTTCTCGGAAGCCGTGGCCGTTCGAGATGACTCCAAAGAAGGGACCGCGGGGGCCGGGACCCGATTCGGGCAATCGGCTGTGTGGAACCAGCCGCCAGAATCGATCCGGATCGCTGGCCAACACGCCGCTGAATCTCTCGAGCTGAAGCTGCTTCAGTTCGTCGGTGTCCTGGCTGAAGCGGATCGAAACCGGCTGGTTGAGCAGCATGCGGACGATGAGTTCGGCGGCGATGAGCATGCCGACGAGGACGGCGGCGGCCAGCAGCAGGCGTTTGCCGAGAGGTTTGCGATGGGAGGTGTCGTTCATGATCGCGTGTGCGTCGAACTGGGATGCCCGGCCCCGTCCAGTCTACCGGGAATCCGACGAAGGGGTCAGGCCCGGCTGCGGCCCGCCGAAGGCGGATCCGACCCCCCGAGCCCCATCTCCGCTATTGGTCGGCCTTGCCGAGATGACGTATGCTTGAAACGCCTTGAAAAGCCTTGAAAAGGCTCGAATCGGCTCGAAACGAGTACTCTCACGCGGCAACAGGCAACACCAACAGGACCTGCGGGTGGCCAAACAGGGTGAACCTCTGCGAGTGGACGCGCGGGTGGCGGCCGGCGTGCTGGTGCTGCTGACGGTGATCGCCTTCGGGCCCGGTTTCGGCGGAGGGTTCATCTGGGACGACGACGCCCACGTCACCGACAGCCGACCGGTGGTCGACCCCGGTGGCCTGAGGGCGATCTGGCTCGAACCGGGCAGCGTTCCCCAGTACTACCCGCTGACTCATTCGAGCTTCTGGCTCGAGTACCGGTTCTGGGGTGACAACCCTCTTGGCTACCACGCGGTGAACATCCTGCTGCACGCGGTGTCGGTGCTGGTGCTGTGGCGAGTGCTCGTGGGACTGGGTCTACCGGGTGCCTGGCTGGCGGCGGCGTTTTTTGCCGTGCACCCGGTGCATGCCGAGAGCGTGGTGTGGATCAGCGAGCGCAAGAATACGCTCTCGGGTCTCTTCGCCCTGGCCTCGACCTGGGCCTGGCTCGGGTGGTGGCGAGCCGAACGGGGGTCCGTAACAGGAACAGGAACAGGAACAGGAACAGG
>Ga0310123_10000046_pt1 | contig 94931 bp, 81 predicted proteins | sample CB6_AW_1057_MG_FD_203505 | JGI IMG/M metagenome (GOLD analysis project Ga0310123, IMG submission 203505) | Marine microbial communities from Western Arctic Ocean, Canada - CB6_AW_1057 | ecosystem: Environmental > Aquatic > Marine > Oceanic | place: Canada: Western Arctic Ocean | collected...
GTTCGTCCTCCAGAAGGACGTTGTGGCGGAGGGACTGGGATTCGAACCCAGGGAACGCTTTCACGTTCAACGGTTTTCAAGACCGCCGCCTTCAACCGCTCGGCCATCCCTCCTGAACCTGAGTCTGTTTGCAGCTCCTGCCCTTCGCCGGCGTCTATAGCGATGTCGGGCGCTACCCTCGAGGTTCGATGACTTCCTGGCCTCGCATGTAGGGACGCAAGGCCTCCGGAATCACGACCGACCCGTCACGCTGCTGCCCATTTTCGAGAACCGCGATCAACGCTCGGCCTACCGCTACCCCCGATCCGTTAAGGGTATGGACAAGCTCCGGTCTCCCCTTGTGTCCGTCACGCCGGAACCTGATATTGGCCCGCCGTGCCTGAAACGCTTCGGTGTTGCTACACGAAGAGATTTCACGATAGGTGTTCTGACTGGGTAGCCAGACCTCGATATCGTAGGTCTTGGCGGATGCGAACCCCATATCGGCGGTACACAGCACCACCGTTCGGAACGCCAGACCGAGACGCTTGAGTACCTCCTCCGCGTGACCGGTCAGCTCCTCGTGGATGTCGTACGACCGTTCAGGCGTCGCGTACGTCACCAACTCGACCTTGTCGAACTGATGCTGCCGGATCAGGCCACGGACATCCTTACCATACGAACCGGCTTCACTGCGGAAGCATGGGGTATACGCCGCGTAGCGTATCGGGAGCGTCGCACCGTCCAAGATCTCGTCGCGGTGCAGATTACACAGCGGCACTTCGGCGGTCGGAATCAGATACAGGTCCCAGTCGCCGCTGACCTTGAAAAGATCTTTCTCGAACTTCGGAAGATTCCCGGTTCCAGTCAACGCATCCGCATTGGCGAGAAACGGCGGCTCAATTTCCGTGTATCCGTGCTCCGATGTGTGCAAATCGAGCATGAAGTTGATCAACGCTCGTTCGAGTCTCGCTCCCATGCCGACGAGCACCGTGAAGCGCGACCGCGCGATCTTCGCACCACGCTCGAAGTCAAGAATGCCAAGCGCAGGACCCAGATCCCAGTGGGCCTGCGGCGTAAAATCAAATATCGGCAGTTCGCCGTGACGGCGCACCTCGATATTGTCAGCCTCCATCCTACCGATAGGAACACTGTGATGTGGAAGATTGGGCAATACGAGTGACAGCTTGTGCCGCTCACGCTCAACCCGCTCAAGCTTCTCTTCCTGGGCCTTGATCTGTTCACTATGAACCTGACCAGCCTTGAGGAGCTCGTCAACCGACCGGCCTTCCTTCTTCGCCTGCGCGATCTGACCCCCAACCTCCTTACGTGAGCGCCGGGCGTTCTCGAGCACCGGCAGGATCTCTCGCCGCTCCGCATCCAGACGCGTCAGGAGTTCCAGCTGTTCGTGAAGGTTGACGCCGCGCTGATCGAGACGGTTCCGGACGTCGGTGGCGCGTTCTCGGAGCAAGACGGGGTCGAGCATGATCCAGTGATTCCTTCCGTATCGTGCGCACTATTCTAGACCGGTGCCGCCGGTTGGGGATCCGAGTGGGATACGATCTCTTAGCATGAGGTCCTCGGTTGACACCGTCGTTTTTCCAGTTGCGGGCCTCGGCACTCGCATCCTCCCTGCCACCAAGACACTTCCCAAAGAACTGCTTCCGCTCGTCGACCGCCCGGTGATTCAGTGCGGCGTTGAAGAGGCTGTGCAGTCCGGTATTGGCCGGGTCGTGCTGGTCACCAGCCCAGACAACACGATGACGGCGGCGCATTTCGAAGCAAACCCCCGGCTCGAAACCCTGCTCGCAGCCCGCGGAAAGACCGAGGCGCTCGAGGCGGTCCGCGCAGTGACCACCATGGCGGAGGTCGTGACCGTTCACCAGACCGAACCCCTGGGTCTTGGTCATGCGGTGCTGATGGCCAGGAATGCGGTCGGCAAGGCACCGTTTGCCGTGGCGCTTCCGGACGACGTGATCGACGCCAACCCGCCGGCGTTACGCCAGATGCGCGACGTGTTCGATGAGCTCGATGGTCCGGTCGTCCTCGTCGAACGCGTGCCTCGCGAGGCGGTTGACCGTTACGGTGTGATCGACCCGATACCTATCCGTGACGGCGTCTTCCAGGTCCGCGACCTCGTTGAGAAACCAGACCCAGAGAGCGCACCGTCCAACCTCGCGATCATCGGCCGCTACATTCTGACACCCGATGTCTTTGACGCGCTCGAACAGACCGGCACGGGTGCAGGCGGTGAGATCCAGCTCACCGACGGCCTACGACATCTGCTTGAGCGCCGACCATTGTACGCCTGCGAGCTGTCAGGGGTCCGACACGACGTCGGCACCAAGCTCGGGTACCTCAAGGCCTCGCTCTATTTTGCGCTGACCCAGCCCGACCTCGCGGCGCCTTTGCGCGAGTATCTCAAGTCGCTGAGCTAGGGTCAGGCCTGGCGGGGCAGGGCTGGATTCACTTGTCCGTCGACGAAGACGACGACGAAGTTGACGAAGACGAAGCAGTCGACGAACTCGACGTAGAGTCAGTCTTCTTCTTCTCCTCGCTCGAGGCGTCCTTTTTTTGAGCGGTGTCCGATTCCTTGGACGGCTCGCCACCGCTCGGCTTCCGTGCGTAGTCGGTGACATACCAACCGGTCCCTTTGAACTGGATGGCTGGCGATGAGATCTGCTTTGTCACCGTGCCACCACACTCTCGGCACGTCGACACAAGCTCGTCAGAGAACTTCTGAATCACCTCGAAGCGGTGCTCGCATTTATCGCACACATACTCGTAAAGCGGCATGATCTCCCAAAAATCCTATTCTACTGCAGGTGGAGAAAACCGGGGTGAACGACGCGGGTCTCCGGGTGTCCTAGTCGAGCAACGTCCCCGGCTCGCCCAGCATCAGCTCACGATGGGCCCAGAACGGTAGCGCGCCCTGGCCGAGTAGCTGGTCATGGAACCGCAGCAGCGAAAACCGATCCCCATCCTTGGCCTCACAGTCCTCGCGGAGCTTCAACAACATGCGCTTGCCAAGAGCGTAGAGAACATACTGAGGGTCGAACGTCCCTCGCTCGGCCTCGCGCCTGGCCGTGCTTTCTTCGAGGAGTGCTTCCTCTTTGAAGAATCGAACACCCTGTTCTACTGACAGGTCCTCGGTGTGCAACCGAATACCGACGATTGTGCGTGCCAATCTGATGAGTGCTTCGGCGAGCTGCCCGAGCTTGGCTTCCGTATTGCCCTTTTCGAAACCCTCATCGAACATCAGTTGTTCCGTATAGTGGGCCCACCCTTCCACGAATGAGATCGGTGTGAAGAAGGCAGATTTTCGAAGCGGAGCCTCCAGCCGACGCAGGTGCTCGAAATGGAGAAAGTGCCCTGGAAATGCTTCGTGAATCGAGATCGAAGGGAGCGTCGCGTAGTTAAAGTCTCGAAGGTGTTCTTCTTGTCGTTCAGCCGACCAGGAGGAGTGGACGTTCGTGATGTAGTAGTACGCGGGGAGCGTCTTCGATTCGAACGCGCCTGGCGACCACATGCTGGCGGTTGTCCACCGGTAGAAGTCAGGTGTCGGCGCCACCCTCACTGGTTCATGATCGGGGACCGTGATGAGCCGCCTCCGGCGGATGAACGCCACCAATTCCTGAAGCTGGCTATCGACCACGCCCAAGAGCTCATCGGCGCTGGGATGACGCGTCTTGACGTCGTTCCACACTTTGACTGGGTCGTCCCCAAGTCGGCCTGCAACGGTGTCGAACTTCTCACGTGTCGCCTTCAAATCTCGAACGGCAATTTCCAGCAAACGTTCAGCCGGCACGTTGATCCCCTCGGCCAAGCGAAGCATCTGACCGAACCGTTCAGCACCCAGACGGAATGACGCCCGACTTCGGGGCGCAACCGATTCCCTCAAATGTCCGATGTAGCTGCGCAACGCATCAAGGGCGACCGTGGAGGCATCGGCGAGATCGCCAAGAAGATGCATGTCGTCGAGCTCACGGAACGCTCGCGGAAGGTCGCACTCGAAGAAGTTGAGCACGCCTTCGAACGTGTCGATACCAACTTTTACCAACAACCCCGGTGGGTCGGTCACGTTCTTTCGAGCTGCTTCCAGGAGTCGCGGCGTCTGTCGCAGCTTGGAAACAACGCGGCGGGCGCGTTCGGCCAGCGGCGCATGTGCGAACAGCACTTGCACCGCGACGCTACTGGCAAGCGTCTCCGCGTAATGCAGCGGACTCCGTTGCCATGGACGGAGTTCATCTGACGTGAACAGACGGGCACGGATGCTATCAGCCAGCATCCGATGCTCGACCCGCTCTTCGCGGGTAAGAGTGGAGGCGTCGATGCCCTCCAGTCTCCGAGCCCACCCTCCGAGCTCACGGGTCTGCGTTTCGATCGACTCACGCGAGTAGTCTTCGAGCACGTCGTCGTGAAGATGCACCCCATCGAAGGCAGCCTCGGTTGGACAGCTCTCGTGGAGGTAGCCGAGGTAGTCGTCGACGAAGTGGGCGAGGGGTTCGGTGGAGTGTCCGAATCGAGATCGTCTCATCGGCGAATGCGAGTGTCAGCCCTAAGTGGTAGCGCTCGTGATGCTAGCGGCTTCTGAATGTTACAATATCGCTACTCGGTTCCTCATCCCTGCGAGGTGGCGCCGCACTGGTCGATAGTCTCCCGATCTCTCTTGGGTTCGACCATCATGTCAAAAGGGATCCTGTATCTGGTTGCCACACCAATCGGCAACCTTGAAGATATCTCGTTTCGAGCCATTCGGATTCTCGCAGAGGTGGCGCTGATCGCCGCCGAGGATACCCGACGTACCGCAAAGCTACTCTACCGGTACGAGATCGACACACCCACGCTGAGCGTTCACAAGCACAATGAGCGGCAGAGAACGCCTAGCATACTCTTGCGCCTCGAGGGCGGCGAGTCTGTCGCTCTCGTAACCGACGCCGGGACACCGCTCCTCTCTGACCCGGGAGCGTATCTCGTCAAGTCAGCCCTCGCCCGCGGCCTCCGGGTTGAGTCAATACCGGGAGCGAGTGCGATTCTCTCGGCGCTCGTCGCCTCTGGTCTCGCGGGGAGTCAGTTTACCTTTGTTGGATTTCCTCCAAGTAGGTCAAACAGCAGAAAAAGGTGGCTTCAGACGTTGAAAGGTGAGCCAAGACCTCTAATTTTCTTTGAAGCTCCTCACAGGATCGAGAAGTGTCTTACTGATATGGCCGAAATACTTGGAGATCGCCAGATCGCAGTCTGTCGAGAAATGACAAAGGCTCACGAAGAATTGGTTGTTGGACCTATTTCTGTGGTTATAGGCTCTGTTACTGGTAAAAAAGGTGAGTTTACCCTTGTCGTCGCACCGCACGACGACAAGAAGACCCGGCCAGAAGATGAACAGATTATCCGTGAATTTGGTGAAATGACCAAAAAAGAAACGTCCAGACGTGCGGCTATCAGGCAGATCGCCAAGAAGTATGGCCTTAGTGCACAGTCTCTCTATACATTGTTGGAAGAAGCCAAACAATAATAGGTTGTTAGACATAAATATGTGGTTAGGTGGCGGGCTTGATTAGCCCCTACCCGTTCTGCTAAGGTGCGGGCCCTCATCTATGGTCAAGAAAGTTCAGCCTAAGAAAAGAGTGGCCATGCCCAGAACGTCAAAGGCATCCGGCACCACGAAGAGAGCGGGCGCTGCTAAGAAGAAGAATCCAGCAAGAAAGAAGAGTCGGGTAAAGGGTCCAGCAAAGAAGAAGGCGCATCCAAAGACACAGAAACCTCAGAAGAAGACCGCGGCGGTGGCGGCGAGGGCCGCGCAAGCCCGACGAAAGAAGCGGCTCAGGGCCATCGAACTCTACGAGCGAGCCCTGGCGGCGCTTCAGCGTCGAGATCTCATGGTGGCAGCGAACCGATTCCAGAAGGTTATCCGCGACTTTCCAGAGGAGCGCGAGCTGCACGAGCGCAGTCGACGCTATCTGAAGGTCTGTGAGCGCCACCAGATTCCGGCACTCGCGCCAAAGACCCTCGAGGAACGGGTGTACGCGGCGACGCTGGCCCTAAACACCGGGTCCGAGCAGGAGGCACTACAACATCTCGAAGCTGCGCTCGCCGAAGCGCCTGACAATGAGCAGGTCCAGTACATGCTAGCCGTCGCTCGCGCAGCGGCCGGGGATGAATCAGTCGCGGTCACGCATCTTCACCGCGCCATCGAACTCAATCCTGACAACCGATTCCTAGCGCGTCACGAAGCTAGCTTCGATGTTCTGCACGACCACGAAGCGTTCCAGCAGATGCTGGCTTCCCCGCCCAGCAACGGGCCCGGTAAAGTCCCTGAACGGAAGGCCTGATCGGACAGCCGTCTGAGCTACACTTGCGTCGATGACCAGGCCAGACCGCCACTTGATCGTCCTTGCGGCTGGCAAGGGCGCGCGGATGCGGTCACAACGCCCCAAGGTCCTCCATCCGCTCGCTGGTCAGTCACTCATCGATCTGGTTCTGCGGACCTCCCGCACCGTCGGCCCCAAAACGATCTCGGTCGTAATCGGACACCAGTCGGACCTTGTTCAGGCGGCGCTAGGCCACCACCACGACCTACAGTTCATTCGGCAGGAACCGCAGCTCGGTACTGCTCATGCGCTGCAGCAGGCACGATCTTCCTTCGCGGGCGTCCGGGGGAATCTCATCGTGTTGTCGGGCGACGTCCCCCGTTTGCGCTCTTCGACGCTGACGACGCTCATCGACACGCACGAAGAGAGCGGCGCCGCCGCCACCGTACTCACCGCCACGATCCAGCGACCTTACGGATACGGCCGCATCGTACGGTCAGATGGCGAGATGGTCGGCATCGTGGAAGAGGCGGAGACAACGCCCGAACAGCGGGCCATACGCGAGGTCAACAGCGGCATCTACGTATTCGACATCGAGCCGTTGTTCGACGCGCTCGACCAGATTCCTCAAGCGGGACCAAAACGTGAGCGTTACCTACCGGCAATTGTCCCGCTGTATAGGCGACTGGGGCTCGGCGTGGGTACGGTGACCGCCGAAGGCCCCGACGAAATCCGAGGCATCAACAGCCAGACCGAGCTGGCGGAGGTGAGCAGCATCGTGAGACAGAGTAAGAACGAGGAGCTGATGGGCGCTGGGGTGACAATCGAGGATCCGTCAACCACCTATATCGACGACGACGTGACCGTGGGCTCAGACACGATCATTCATCCGGGTGTCAGGCTTGAAGGTCGGACCCGAGTGGGGGAACGGTGCGAGTTACAGTCGTGGGTACGAATTGTGGACTCGACCATTGAGAACGACTGCACCGTCCGCAACTGCTGCGTCGTCACCGAATCTCAACTCGCCTCTGGAAGCGTGGTCGGTCCTTTTGCGCACCTACGACCGGGGTCAGTCCTCGAGACGGACGCCTGCGTCGGAAATTTCGTCGAGATGAAGCAATCGACACTCGGTCAAGGCTCGAAGGCCAACCACCTGAGCTACCTGGGTGATGCCACCATCGGCGAACGTGCCAACGTGGGAGCCGGCACCATTACCTGCAACTACGACGGGGCGACAAAGAACCGGACGACGATTGCTGACGGCGCATTCATCGGAAGCGGCTCGCAACTCGTGGCGCCAGTGACGGTGGGAGAGAATGGCTATGTCGCCGCCGGGTCGTGTATCACCGAGGACGTACCACCCGGCGCACTCGGGGTTGCCCGTGCACGCCAGGAAAACAAATCTGAATGGGTGGAAAAGAAGCGCAGATCTGAGTAGTTTGACGGACGACATCCGGTTCGCGATTGCGCACGGCCATTGAAATCCATGATCCTGTAGGGACACGGACAGCGGTTGACGTCTGACTCCCTGACTCCTCATGTGCGGCATCATCGGCTACATCGGCTCAAAAGACGTCGTCCCGGTTCTGATCGATGGCCTCCGTAGTCTCGAATATCGCGGCTACGATTCCGCCGGCGTCGCCCTCGTTGAAGGGACTCATGTGGAGGTGCGGCGCAGCGCGGGAAAGCTGTCCCGGCTCGAGGAGGTCATCCGCGCCCACCCAGTCAAGGGCAACTACGGAGTGGGACACACACGATGGGCAACACACGGACGACCAACCGAGGAAAATGCCCACCCCCATCGCGACTGCACCGGCCAAATCGTCGTTGTCCATAACGGTATTATCGAAAACTACCTCGACCTGAAGCGCCAGCTTGAGACCGAAGGTCACACGTTCGAGACCGAGACCGACACGGAGGTCGTGGCCCATCTGGTTGAGCGCGAGTCGCGCGGCGATGGTCTGGAGAACGCCGTCCGGCGGGCGCTCGTCCAGCTGCGCGGCCTCTTCGGGTTGGTTCTCCTGGCGGCAAACGACCCCGACAAGATCGTTGCGGTTCGCAATGGTCCGCCGATTGTGCTGGGTATGGGCGACGGGGAGTTTCTCGTTGCGTCAGACATCCCGGCGGTGCTGAGCCACACTCGCGACGTCGTGTTCCTAGGTGACGAGGAGATGGCGGTCATCACCCTGACACAGGTCGAGTTCACTGATTTCTCAGGCCGTGCCATCTCGAAGTCGACCGAACGGATTCACTGGAACCAGGTGATGGCCGAAAAGGCCGGATACAAGCACTTCATGCTCAAGGAGATCTTTGAGCAGCCCTGGGCGATCCAGGAGACGGTGCTCGGTCGATTTTCAGAGGAACAGGGCACCGTCATCCTTGGCGAGCTCAATCTTTCAGACGCGGAGTTGCGTGACGTCGAGCAGGTCGTGATTCTCGCGTGTGGGACGTCCTGGCACGCCGCCCTGGTCGGAAAGTTCCTGATAGAACAGCTCGCACGGATTCGGGTCGACGTGGACTATGGATCCGAGTATCGATATCGCGATCCGATCGCGGGGGGGCGGTCGCTCGCCGTCGTCATCACACAGTCAGGTGAAACCGCCGATACGCTGGCCGCGCTGCGGGAGGCGCAGCGCAAGGAAGCTAGGAGTGTCGCCATCTGCAACGTCGTCGGCAGCATGGCGACACGTGAAGCCGACGGCACGATCTACACCCACGCGGGTCCAGAAATCAGTGTTGCATCGACGAAGGCATTTACCTGCCAGCTTGTGGCGTTGAATCTGCTCGCGTTACACCTGGCTAAGGTGAGGCGGAATGTCGCAGCGGACGAGGTTCAGAGGCAGATCGAGGGTCTGACCCAGCTGACCGGACTCGTCCAGAACGCACTGTCCTGTGATGCTGCCGTGGCCGCCATCGCCAAACAATTCTACCGGCGTTCACATTTCTTGTATCTTGGCCGTGGTATCAACTATCCGATCGCCCTCGAAGGCGCCCTCAAGCTCAAGGAGATCTCCTACATCCACGCCGAAGGGTATCCGGCAGGCGAGATGAAACATGGGCCGATTGCGCTGATTGACGAGAACATGCCGGTGGTCGCGTTGGTTCCCACGGGCCCCGTGTTTGACAAGATGATGGGGAATCTTCAAGAGGCAAAGACGCGCGGCGCCGCGATCATCGCCGTGACTGATGCCGACCCGCAGGCGTTCAGCAATGTCCTTGATGCGGCACAGGACTTCGTTGTTCCGATCCCGCCCGCTCACCCGATGCTGACTCCGATTCTGATGGTCGTTCCGCTTCAGCTTCTCGCCTATCACATCGCCGTGCTCCGTGGGTGCGACGTTGACCAGCCCCGGAATCTCGCCAAGAGCGTCACAGTCGAGTAGGCTCGACCGTGCAGTTCCTCGAACACCTCAACCCTGAACAGCGCCGGGCCGTCCTCCACCGCGAGGGACCTTTGCTTATCCTGGCCGGCGCGGGGTCTGGCAAGACGCGAGTCATCTCCTACCGCACGGCGTATCTGCTTGGCGATGGTCATGCACAGCCGGATCAGATCCTGGCCGTGACATTCACGAACAAAGCAGCCGAAGAGATGCGTCTACGAGTGGACCAGCTGCTCGGGGCAGCCTCGCCGGGGCTCTGGCTCTCGACGTTCCACGCCTTCTGTGCCCGTTTGCTTCGACGCGAAGGTCCGCTCGTCGGACTGTCGCGTGACTTTGTCATCTACGACTCGTCGGACCAGTTGACCGTCATCAAACGTGCCATGCGAGCGCTGGATGTCGATGAGCGCATCACCTCGCCGCGGGCAATGTTGAGCCGGATCAGCCACGCCAAGAACCAGATGCAGGCGCCGCAAGAGCTCAGGGAATCGGGATGGAACTATCGTGACGAGCAGCTCGCCAAGGTCTACGAGGCGTATACACGAACGCTCAGGGAGTCCAATGCCGTCGACTTCGACGACTTGCTGCTCAAGGCCGTCGCATTGTTCGAAGAGTCGTCATCGGCTCGCGCGCGGTACGCCGAGCGCTTTCGGTACATCATGGTCGACGAATACCAGGATACAAACCGTCCGCAGTATCTCTTGATCCGTCATCTCGCCGCCCACCGGAATTTGTGCGTGGTCGGGGATCCCGACCAATCCATCTACAAGTGGCGTGGCGCCGACGTCGGGAACATCCTGGCGTTTGAAGAAGACTTTGCCGATGCCGTCGTCGTTCGACTCGAGCAAAACTACCGCTCAACTCAGGTGATCCTCGACGCCGCTTCCGGCGTCATCAGTCAGAACCGAGGCCGACAGGACAAGCGTCTCTGGACCGACCGCGAAGGAGGACGCCCCGTCACGTGCCACCGGGCCCACGACGAACTTGAGGAGGCGGACTTCATTGTGACGACCCTTCGAGAGGATCTCGCGGCCGGATACGAAAGCGTGGCGGTCCTCTACCGCACCAACTCGCAGTCGCGTGCCATTGAGGACGCTCTCACGCGGGAGGGAACCCCGTATCGGATCATCGGTAGCGTGCGGTTCTACGCGCGAAAGGAAATCAAAGACGCACTGGCCTATCTCAGGTTGCTGCTCAACCGTGATGACGACGTCAGCCTGAGGCGAGTGATCAACGTTCCGGCCCGGGGCATCGGGAAAGGCGTGATGGAAGCGCTCGAGAAGATCGACCCGGAACCGCCTCCATCCGTTACACCACTGTTCGCCAGATCGGAACCCGAGATGTCGTCACGGTCACTTTGGTCTCGGCTGGACCGTGCGGTGGGCGAGAAGCTGGTCCCGGCTCGAGCTCTGACCGCCCTGGGGCGGTTCCGGACGGTCATCGACAGTTTGACCTCGGTCGCCCGGGAGGACCCGGCATCCGTGACGCTCGCGAAGGCGCTCGACCAGAGCGGGTATCTGCAGGCGCTGCGAGAAGCCGGGACCGAGGAGGCCGAAAGCCGGTTGAGTAATCTTCAAGAACTGGTCTCAGCGGCGCGTGACTATGAGATTCGAGAAGCCGATGCCAGCCTTGGCGGGTTCGTGGACCGGTTGTCGCTGTTGTCAGAAACCGATGAAACGCAGGGCGCCCCGGATGCGCGGGTGTCGCTCATGACGCTCCATGCCGCAAAGGGACTCGAGTTTCCGCTGGTAGTGATCGCTGGCCTGGAGGAGGGGCTGTTTCCACACGCGCGGTCCACTCAGGACGAAGCAGAACTCGAAGAGGAGCGACGACTCTGCTATGTGGGTATGACTCGTGCCCAGTCCAGACTTGTCCTCACGAGCGCGTCCCGCCGCCGGGTTTTTGGCGAATATCAGGCGACCGAACCGTCGAGATTCCTGGACGAGCTTCCGACTGACCTGGTCGAGGAGGTCGAACCGGCCCCGGCCCCGGCCCGTGTGGCCCGAACGTGGCAGTCCCGGCCGGGTGACTGGACCGGTCGTCGGGGACAGCATCTCGATGATGAGACCAGGCGAACACCTCCCTTCTACAACGATGCGACGGAAGACCAGTCGGCGACCCACGTCCGTCCGGGAATGCGGGTCCGCCACGCGACCTTCGGTGTTGGCACGATTGAATCGGTCGAACCGCTACAGGGTGACGTCAAACTCATCGTTCGCTTCGCGGCCGTCGGACCCAAGAAGCTTTTAGGGCGATATGCTAAGTTGGAGCCGGCGTGACGGTGCTATAGAATTCTCTAGCCATGTCAAATGGGCGTTCGAGATCATTGCGGCGATTTGCCGTCTTGGTCACGCTATTCGCCTTTTGGCTTGTGTTCTCAGGCCATTTTGACGCCCTTCACGTCAGTCTGGGTCTCATCTGTTCCGCCGCGGTCGCCACGCTGTCGTACGACCTACTTCTCCCGGAGCCCCTGCCCGGGAGCGCGGCGCTCATCGCCTGGAGGTTTCTGCTCTATACGCCATGGCTGATATGGCAAGTCGTGGTCGCCAACTTCCACGTCCTGTATCTCGTGCTGCAACCGAACCTTCTTCGACCTCAGATCGTTCGATTCAAGACCGGTCTACAGAGCGACCTGGCCAAGGTCACCCTCGCGAACTCCATCACATTGACACCTGGGACGATCACCATGGATATGGACAACGACGAGTTTTACGTTCACGCCGTGAGCGACAAAGCGGCGCTGTCCTTGATCGAGGGCCACATGGAACAGCGTATCGGCCATGTGTTCCTTGAACCAGAGCACGCAACACGGCCGATCGGGGATCCCGAGCGTAAACGATGACCTCCGCCTTTTTCTTGAGCGCATCACTCGCCATTTTGTTGGCAGTGCTTCTCTCCCTCTACCGGGTGGTGGTCGGCCCCAGCATTATCGACCGTATCATCGGCGTCAACGTCATCGGCACGAAGACAATCGCCGTGATCGTGCTGACAGGCTATCTCTTTGAACGGGTGGAATTCTTCATCGACATCGCGTTCTTGTATGCGCTGATCAATTTCATCGGGACGCTCGTTCTGTCAAAATATTTCGAGCAGAAGGGCGTTGAGAGCCCGCGGGTGACCCTATGAATCTGCTCGCAGGCTTTTTGATCTGCGCCGGCGTGTTTTTCCTCTTCATGGGCGCGGTCGGTCTGATCCGATTTCCGGATTTTTACACGAGGATGCACGCCGCCGGAAAATGCGACACGTTGGGGAGCCTCCTGGTGCTGACGGGACTCGCCTGTCACGAAGGATTGGCTCTGTCGAGTGTGAAGCTTCTGATCATCGCTGTGTTCATCTTCTTTACCAGTCCCACTGCGACCCACGCGATCGCCAGGGCGGCGCACAAGAACCAGGTGCCACACTGGACGATCGGAGAAGGCAAATGATCTGGCAACTCGATATCGCCCTTCTCGCGCTGACGGTGATATGCGCGATCGCAGCGGTGTCGGTTCGGGATCTGCTGGTCTCGGTGGTTCTACTGAGCGCGTTCAGCCTCTTCATGTGCTTGCTGTGGATCGAGATGGGCGCGGTAGACGTCGCGTTCACGGAAGCGGCCGTGGGGGCCGGCGTGACAACCGTGTTCTTCGTGTTGACCGTCCTGAAGACGGAGCGGGTGAGCAAAGATTGAAGTATCTCGATCTCATCGTGACGGGGCTGACCGGGTTACTGCTGCTCTTGGGATCACTCGGGATGCCTGAGACCGGAGACCCGAAGTCTCCCGCCTCAGTCCATGTTTCGCCCCGATATATCGAGCAGAGTTTCGAGGAAACCGCCGTGCCGAACTTGGTGACGGCGATACTTGCCGACTATCGAAGTTTCGATACTCTTGGCGAGGCGACCGTGATCTTCACCGGGGCTCTGGCTGTCCTGCTCATCCTGCGGACAGGACGGGACGAAGAGAAGGACCAGGGGGACTCGTGAACGCAGCCCACGAGAGCCTCGTCATCAGAACCATCTGTCGACTGGTCGCGGTGTTTACTCAGCTCTTTGGGCTCTACGTGATCATGCACGGCCACAGCAGTCCGGGTGGAGGGTTTCAAGGCGGAGTCATCCTCGCTTCCAGCTTCATACTGTTGGCCGTGAGCGACGGTATCGGAGAGGTGCAGCGCCGGTTCTCCTTGAAGGCCCTGACGATCCTGACCAGCGCGGGAGTTTTTTTGTATGCGGGTATCGGGGTCGTATGCCTACTCCTCGGAGCCAACTTCCTTGATTACGGAATCCTTCCCTTGCCGGAGCCGCGCAGTCTGGGCATGCTGGGAATCGAAATCGGCGTCGGGGTAACCGTCATGGCCGCAACGGTTTCCATCTTCCGCGATCTCATGCTCTTCGAGTAGACGCATGCTCGACTTCGCGATCGGCCACTTCAACACCGTCACCTACATCCTCTTGATGATGATTGGTTTCCATGCGATGACGAGTAAGACCAACCTGGTCAAGAAAGTTGTCGGCATGAACATCTTCCAGTGGTCGATCATCCTGTTCATCGTGTCGCTCGCAGCCAAGCAAGGTGCGACGATCCCGATCGTCCTGGGAGGCCATGATGATCATGGTGTCGCACCCATCCTCGAGGCGTCGCAGTATGTCAACCCGCTACCCCACGTCCTCATGCTCACGGCGATCGTCGTCGGCCTGGCCACGACGGGCGTCGCACTAGCCTTGCTGCTCCGGATCTACAAGCGGTACGGGACACTCGAAGAAGACGAATTGCTCGAGAAGATTCAGACTTCGGGATGAACATTCATCAATCGGCGATCCCCGTCCTGATCGTCATCGTGCCCCTGCTCACCGCGCTCGCGCTTCCGGTGGTGGAACTGTGGAAGCGGAGTGCCGTCTTCCCTCTGACACTGGCGGCGCTGGCCTTCTCGTTTGGTGCATCGGTGGTCACGGCGCGCGAGGTTCTCGCCAATGGCCCTATCGACTACTACATGGGCGGATGGGAACCGCCCTGGGGGATTGCGTTCCGTATTGACCACCTGAGCGCGTTGATGTTGCTCTTGCTTGGGTGTATCACGCTGCTCGTCGGCATCTACTCCAAGCGGAGCATCCTGAAGGAACTTCCAGAGAAAGAGGCCCCGTTCTATAGCGTCTATCTGTTGCTGGTCACCGGGCTCACCGGGCTGGTCTCGACGGCCGACATGTTCAACCTCTACGTCTTCCTCGAGATCGCCTCCTTAACCAGCTATGCACTCATCTCGGTCGGTGGGGGCGTGGCGGTCGTGTCAGCCTTTCGTTACGTCATTCTTGGGACGGTTGGAGCAGCGTTCTACCTGCTTGGCGTTGGTTATCTCTACTCCGTAACCGGATCACTCAACATGGCCGATCTGGCGAGTATCCTCCCCGACCTCTACGAGTCAAACGTGGTGCTGGTCGGATTCGCCTTCCTGGTGATCGGGCTGTCGATCAAGATGGCGCTGTTTCCGATGCATGCCTGGCTTCCCGGCGCGTATTCCAACGCGCCGTCGGCCGTCAGCGCGTTGATTGCTGCCACCACCACCAAGGTCGCGGCGTACGTACTCATTCGCGTGATGTACTTCGTCTTCGAACCGCGTTTCTCAATCGACACGATCCCGGTCACGATGCTCTTGAGCTGGATGGGAGCGATCGCCATGGTTCTGGGATCTTTGATGGCGATCGCCCAATCAGACCTCAAGCGGATGCTGGCGTACTCGTCGGTTGCGCAGATCGGTTACATCGTGCTCGGCGTCGGCATGGCCAACGCCATGGGCTTCACCGGCGGATTCCTGCATATCGTCAACCACGCGTTCATGAAAGGCGGCCTCTTTCTAGTGGCGGGAGCCATCATCTATCGGACGGGCATACGCGAGATCCGCGGCCTTCGACACCTGTCGGTCAGGATGCCCTGGACAGCAGCCACGTTCGTGGTGTGTGCGCTCGCCATGATCGGGATCCCGCCGACCGGCGGATTCTTCAGCAAGCTGTATCTGATTCTTGGAGCGATCGCGGCAAATCACTGGGCCTTCGTAGCGGTGATCCTCGTGAGCAGCGTGCTGGGCCTTACCTACATGGTCAACGTTGTTCGATACATGTATTTTGCCCCGGCTGAGGGCGAGGCCATCCCGGCAGGAATCACGCCGGGCGCCGTCGTCCGGGAAGAAGTCCCACTCACGATGCTGGCGCCGATGCTGATCTTGGCGGTCGGGGTCATTCTCCTCGGCCTTTTCAACGGCGAGATCGTGTCTCAGTTCATCGATCCCTCCATTCCGGAACGTCTGGCGAGGTGAAGTCGGTGACGATGACGACAGCCGCGTGGGTGTGTATTTTCTCGCCGATAGTCGGGGTAGCCCTGACTCCGGCGCTGGCTCGCCTTCATCCCACGGCGAGAGATCTCGGCGCCGTGCTCTTCTCTTTTCTGGCTGCAGTCTCGGCCCTGACTCTCCTCCCTGGGCTCTCGCACCCTGAATTGCTGCCACTCGAGCACCAGATCACGTGGCTTGCGAGCCCCTTTCAGATCGGGTTCGGCGTTCTGGTCGACCCGCTGAGCATCGTCCTGGCCAATGTCGTCGCCGTGATCAGTTTTGTCATCATGGTGTATTGCCTCGGATACATGAGAGGCGACCTAGCCCAAACACGCTTCTGGATGTGGATGAACGGGTTTATCGGGAGCATGCTGCTGCTCGTGCTGTCGAACAATCTGTTGTTTCTCTTTATCGGGTGGAAGCTCGTCGGTGTGTGTAGCTACGGCTTGATCGGCTTCTACTACCAAGATCAGCGCAAATACTGGATCGGCGGGCCGGCACCCACGGTGTTCGTCACGCCATCGCAGGCTTCCATCAAGGCCCTGGTCGTGACGGGCGTGGGTGACATGCTGATGCTGGGCGGCATTCTCCTTGTCTATTTCTACGCAGGGACCCTGAATTTTCTTGAACTCTACGCGACGGCTCCCATCTGGTTGTCGGCGATGGCTGCCGACCCCGGCATGATTATCCTCGTCAGCTTACTCTTACTGGCCGGCCCGATCGGTAAGTCGGCCCAGTTTCCGTTTCACGAGTGGCTTCCCGAAGCGATGGCCGGGCCCGGACCGGTATCGGCCCTCATCCACGCGGCAACGATGGTCAAGAGCGGCGTATACCTGGTCGCCAGGCTGGTGCCGATTTTCTACTACGGTCGCTGGGTGGCTGGCATCGACGAAGCGGCATGGTTCTTCTACGTGACCGCCTGGGTTGGCGCGTTCACCGCGTTCCTCGCCGCGACCCAGGCACTCGTGGCGCTCGAGCTCAAGAAGGTGCTCGCCTACTCGACGGTGAGCCAGATCGGTTACATGCTACTTGGGCTCGGTGCCGCTGGCTTTGCACCGTCGCTTCTGCTGGGCGGCTACACGGCGGGAGTCTTTCACCTCGTGAGCCATGCCCTCTTTAAAGCGTGTCTGTTTCTGTGCGCCGGCACCGTGATTCATGCGGTGCACTCCATCTACATCCAGGATATGGGGGGTGTCCGAAAACATCTACCCTTGACCTGGCTCTTTACTCTGGCCGCGGCGCTGTCTCTCATGGGACTGCCTCCTTTCCCTGGGTTCTGGAGCAAAGACGCCGTCCTTCTAGTGACACTCGAGGCGAGCACGCCATTGTTCGTGCTCGCGCTCATCACGGTCACGGTTACGGCCTTTTACACCGTCAGGTTCATGGGGATCGTGTTTTATGGGCCAGAGAGCGAGCACCTCGAGCAAACAGGACACTCCGGTGATCACAGCCACATGCACGACGGCGAGATGTCGATGCGCGTCGCTTCCGGCATACTCGCGGTCGCCATTGTCGTAGCCGGTCTCGGTGGTCCGTTCCTCGAAGAGGTGCTCCATCATGGCTTCGACGCCAACTTTGCCAAAGGGATCGCGGCGGGTGTTTCCGCCACCGCGGCCACGGAAGCTAGCCGAGAGTCAGCCTCCCATACACTGATCCCTCTGCTCTCCGTGCTCTTCCTCCTGGCGGGTGCGGTGCCGGCGTTCTATCTCTACATACTCCGCAAGGCATCTCCAGCGGCGCTGATCGACAGATACGCCGGCTTGCGGTCGCTGCACACGTTCCTCTGGAACCGGTGGCTCATCGACGGGTTCTACAACCGTGTCTTCATCAACGGCACGTCACGCGCGGCAACGTTCGTCGCCAACGATCTGGAGGCGCCGTTCAATGATCTCGTGCATCGATCGCTGCCATGGCTCTTCACGGTCAAGGCCGAGCGAATCGTGCATCACTTGCGTGCAGATACCGAGGAGCTTCTGTACAACGTCTCGTATGTGCTGGTCCTGTTCGTCATGCTCGTCATCTATCTGTTCCTCTGGACCGGGGGAGGGTGATCGATATGCCGGGTCTGCTCCTCCAGGCGCTGCTGGCACCCGTGCTCTCCTCCGTCGTGGTCTTCCTGACCCGACAGTGGATCGGGCGGTTCGCCGGATGGCTCACCGCCGGGACGCTCCTTTACACGACAATACTCGTCCTGCGAGCCGGCGTCGCGGTGGCCCGTGGCGAGGTACTCGTTGAAGAATACTTCCTGATTGCCCCGGGCATTCGTCTGGGTCTCCTCGCCGATGGCCTCAGCATTCCAACGCTCGCGGTGGTCTTGCTTCTCTGCACCGCGCTGGCCTTCTACTCGATCCGATACATCGAGCATCGGGTCGAGCTCTTGTATGGCGACGAAAGAGAATCGACCCAAGATCGGTATTACGTCCGCTTCTTCTACCTGCTTCCATTCTTCCCCGTGGGGTTCATCGGGACGATCCTGAGCACGAACCTGGTGACGCTGTATTTCTTCATGGAGCTACTGACGATCACACTGTTCTTCCTAATGGCGTACTTCGGCTATCGGGATCGAGTACGAGTGGCGTTCATCAGCCTGTCATGGGGAATCATCGGAGCCCTGCTGTTCCTCGCCGCGTCCCTGATAGCGTACGACCAGATCGGGAGTTTCGAGATCTCTGAACTCGGACGGATGGCGGGTGGACCTTTCGTGACCGGCACCCTCGTGTTGTTCCTTCTCGGCCTGATGATGAAGCTAGCCGTAATGCCGTTTCACGTCTGGATGCCCTCCGTTCACGCTGAGCATCCGACCTGTATCGCAGGTCTTCTCGCGGTCTATGCCAACCTGGCTGTTTACATCCTGATCCGCGTTGCGGTGCTCCCGCTGGGTGACGACTTCCAGAAGTTCGGGACACCACTCATGCTGATCGCACTCGTGACGATGGTTTATGGGTCGCTCCTCAGTATGGCGCAGACAGATATCAAGCGTCTGGCGGCCTGCTCCACCATCAGCCAGATTGCTTACTCCATCCTCGGGCTTGGCGCCCTGACAGCCGCCAGCGTGCAGGGCAGCATGTTCTTTTTCCTTAGTCATATCATGGGGAAGACGGTCTTCTTTTCAACTGCCGGGATCGTGGTCTATACAACAGGAATTCGTGACATGCGTGAAATGGGGGGACTCGCCAGAAAGATGCCGATCACCGCTGCCCTCTGGGTGACGGGCTGCATGATGCTGTCCGGGTTTCCGCCCTTTAGTAGTTTCACGGCCGAGTGGATCATGTTCACCGGCATCTTCGAACGAGGTGTCCACTCCGGCCCGCTCGGCATCGCCGTGGCTCTAAGTGGGGTGACCGCCATCATGCTGACGGTCACCTACACGTTCGCGGCGGCACGACAGATCTTCTTTGGGCCACTCAGCACCGCTCTCGAAGCCAAGAACATTTCCGACCCTCCATGGACGATGACGGTTCCACTCGCGATCGTGGCGGTGACGTCAATCGTCCTGGGGATGCAACCGCGCCTGGTGATGGATCTGTTGGATTCGGTCCTGGGAAGGATCTAGCGCCCGAGCGTCAAGAGTTCTCCGACTCGGAGCCCGGGTCCTCAATCTCGTCAGCCCTGTCTTCGAGGTCCTTGTCGACGAGGTTCTTCTCCGCGAGACGCGCCAATGACACTACCTGGTCCTGATCATCAATCTCGATGAGACGGACGCCCTGTGTCGCACGTCCAATCGGCCGGATATCCCCGGTGATCATCCGGAGAATCTTCCCTTGTTCGGTGATCAGCATCAGCTCATCGTCTTGCTCCACATAGGCGACACCGGTGACTCGGCCGTTTCGCTCGCTCGTCTGGATGTTGATCAAACCGACGCCGCCGCGAGCCTGCATACGGTACTCAGCGAGCTCGGTCCGCTTCCCGTAGCCCCTCGCGGTGACTGTCAGCAGCGTGCCATCCGGCTTGACCACAGTCATGGCGACCGCTTCGTCATCACCCCGCAGGGCGATTCCTCGAACGCCTCGCGCCGTTCGACCCATGGGCCGGGCATCCGACTCCTTGAAACGGATGGCCATCCCGGCCCGCGTGCCGATGAAGATTTCGCCGTTGCCGTCGGTCAGCTCGGCTCCGATCACCGTATCGTCGGCCTCAACCGATATCGCAATGATCCCATCGGCTCTGGGATGTCGATAGGCACGAAGGTCGGTCTTCTTGACGATGCCCAGCCGCGTCCCCATGATGACGAACTCTTGGCCGTCCTCGTCGGGCCACTCTCGAACCGCCTGCAGCGCCGCGACCCGCTCTCCAGGCGCCATGTTGACGAGGTTCGCGATCGCTTTGCCGCGACCGGCCGGACCGACGTCTGGAATCTCATGCACCTTCAGCCAATACACCCGTCCCCGGTCGGAGAAGATCAAGATGTAGGCATGCGTCGACGCCACGAACAGTTGCGTGAGAAAATCCTCGTCGCGCGTACGCATCCCGATCCGACCTTTTCCTCCACGCCGCTGATTCCGATACTCGGTCAGTGCGGTTCGCTTGACATAACCAGTGTTGCTGACCGTGATCGCCATGTCCTCCTCGGCAATCAAGTCCTCCACTCGAAAATCACCGGCCGCGGCAATAATTTCCGTGCGCCGGGCGTCACCGTGGGTCTCCTGAATCGAGCGGAGCTCGTTGATGACGATCTCCATCAACAACCTCTCGCTCTCCAGAATGGCGCGTAGTCGTTCGATTATCCTGAGTAACTCGGCGAGCTCGTCGACGATCTTCTGTCGCTCAAGACCGGTCAACCGCTGGAGTTGCATGTCCAGTATGGCCTGGGCCTGAATCTTCGTTAGTGAAAACTGATCGATCAGTCCACCACGGGCGTCGGCTGGTGTTTTGGCGCCACGGATCAGCTTGATAACGGCATCCAGCTGGTCCAGCGCAATCTTGAGTCCCTCGAGCACATGCGCTCTCGCTTCGGCCTTTCGAAGGTTGAACTCGGTGCGGCGGTGGATCACTTCACGGCGAAACTCCAGGAAGTGCTCGATGACGTCGAGCAGGCTCAGGACCCGCGGCCGGCCAGCGACGATCGCCAGCGTTATGATGCCGAACGACGTCTGGAGCGACGTATGCTTGAAGAGGTTATTGAGCACGACCTCGGGCACCTCGCCGCGTCGGAGCTCGATCACGATCCGCATGCCGCGGCGGTCTGACTCGTCCCGCAGATCCGTAATCCCATCGATCACCTTCTCCCGGGCGAGTTCGGCCATCTTCTCGAGCAACCTGGCCTTGTTCACCTGGTAGGGAATCTCGGTCACGATGATCGATTCCTTGCCACCCTTCTTCTTTGGTTCTTCGACCGACGTCCGAGCCCGCATCAGGACGCTACCGCGACCGGTGCGATACGCCTGCGCGATACCCGCGCGACCGACGATGAATCCTCCGGTGGGGAAATCAGGCCCCGACACAAGGCGGAACACAGACTTCTCCCGCTCTTCGCGAGACTCCTCAGGATGCTCCGCGACCCAGACGACCCCGTCGATCACCTCACGCATATTGTGCGGGGGGATATTGGTCGCCATCCCGACCGCAATACCGGACGACCCGTTCACGAGGAGGTTCGGGTACGGCGCGGGTAAGACCGTGGGCTCTTCTGTGGTTTCGTCGTAGTTCGGAACGAAGTCGACCGTCTCTTTGTCGAGATCGGCCATCAGTTGGTCGGCGAGACCCTGCAATTTGGCCTCGGTGTACCGCATGGCGGCCGGCGGGTCACCGTCGACCGACCCGAAGTTCCCCTGGCCATCAACCAGCAGGTAGCGCATGTTGAAGCCCTGGGCCATCCGGACGAGCGTGTCGTAGATCGAGGCGTCCCCGTGAGGGTGGTAGTTCCCCATCACTTCGCCTACGATCTTCGCGCACTTGCGATACGACCGGTTCGACGCCAGTCCCATCAGACGCATCCCGTAGATGACGCGTCGATGAGCGGGCTTCAGTCCATCACGCACGTCGGGGAGCGCTCGCCCGATAATCACGCTCATCGCGTAATCCATATACGAGCGCCGCATCTCGTCTTCGATGCTGACTGGAATGGTTGCGTGTTCGATATTGGACATAGATGGACAGCGGGCCGGGCTAGACGTCTAGGTTCTTGACGTTGAGTGCATTGTCTTCGATGAACTTCCGTCGAGGCTCGACATGATCACCCATGAGAGTGGTGAATATCAGGTCGGCCTCGGCGTCGTCCTCAGCTCGAACCTGAAGCAATGTCCTTGTCTCTGGCTTCATCGTGGTTTCCCACAACTGGTCGGGGTTCATCTCTCCTAACCCTTTATAGCGATTCACGGCGACCCCCCGCTTTCCTGCCGTGATGAAGAACTCGACGAGCGCATCAATTGAATCGATCTGAACGTCTTGGTCCTTGTCGCCATCCCTCGGCTCTGACACGAGCTTTATCGAGCGATCGATTGGCGCACCCCCAATATTTGTGGCGTCGGCTACCGCCCCCCCTTCGTCGGCGTCAGCAGCATCGCTGACCACCTCCCTGGGAGTGGAGACGGTCGACACGACGAGCGGGCCCTCTAGCGCCGCCCGGACGTCTTGGTCCTCAAAACTCGCCAGCAGCGCTCGATATTCCACCAACGTCGCGAAGTCGACGTCAACGGCGTGGCGACGGGGGTATCCAGCAGACCGGTCTTCCATATGCAACACGAATGCGTTGTGTTCCTCGTCGATTCCGACCGACGTGGTCCGAGTCTCAGAGCTCACCTCGTGGGCCAAACTCTCCACCGCTGCCCTGTCGGAAAAGAAGCTGCGGCCGCGGGCCCCGCGAGACAACAATGCCATCACTACGTCCCGACTCACACCCCGGCGTTCGACCACATGCAAGAGCTTCCGAAACGCCATCGCTTTGTGGAGAACCTCTTCAAGCCGCACCCTAGATAACTCCATACCTCGTGTGGGGAATCGCAGCGTGCGTGATTCACTGGCTCGGCGGATCAGCCAGCTCTCTAGCTCCCGGTCGTCCTTGATGTAGGTCTCAGCCCGGCCACGCTTCGCACGATACAAAGGCGGCTGGGCGATGTAGATATACCCTTCCTCGATCAGTGCCCGCATCTGTCGGTAGAAGAACGTGAGCAGCAGCGTCCGAATGTGGGACCCGTCCACGTCGGCGTCAGTCATGATGATGACGCGGTGATAGCGAAGCTTGGATAGATCGAAATCATCCTTTCCAATTCCGCAACCCAGTGCCGCGATCATCGTCTTAATCTCGTCGCTGCTCAGCATCTTGTCGAAGCGGGCCTTCTCGACGTTCAGAATCTTGCCTTTAATTGGCAACACGGCCTGAAATCCTCGATCCCGTCCCTGCTTCGCCGACCCACCGGCTGACTCACCCTCCACGATGTAAATCTCGCTCTTAGTAGGATCGCGCTCCTGACAATCGGCCAGCTTTCCTGGCAGTGAGCTCTTGTCAAGCGCACCTTTCCGACGCACAAGGTCGCGGGCGCTTCGCGCAGCTTCACGGGCCCTGGCGGCTTCGATTGCCTTGTTCACGATCCGTTTTGCGACGGCTGGATTCTCCTCCAGGAAGGCGCCCAGCTTGTCGTTAATGATCGCCTCAACGATCCCTTTAACTTCGGTATTACCAAGCTTTGTTTTTGTCTGGCCTTCGAACTGCGGCTCTGGGATCTTCACGCTAACAACCGCGACTAACCCCTCACGGATGTCGTCTCCGCTGACGCTCTCCTTAAGGTCTTTCGACAGGTTGTTCTTGTTAGCGTAGGTGTTGAGTGTTCGGGTGAGCGCCGACCGAAACCCGGACAGGTGGGTGCCGCCTTCCTGGGTGTTGATGTTGTTTGCGAACGAGTACACGGTGTCGGCGTACCCATCGTTCCATTGCATGGCGATTTCAGCGACGATCCCGTCGCGCTCGCCCCGTATGTAGATCGGTGTCGCATTCACCGCCGTCCGGTTCTTGTTGAGAAACTCGACGAAGGAGATAATCCCGCCTTCGTACTGGAATTGATGACTCTTTTCCGTCCGCTCGTCATCGATGGTGATCGTGATACCGGCGTTAAGGAAGGCCAGCTCCCGGAGTCGCTGCGAGAGCGTGTCGAAACTAAACTCGACCGTTTCAAATACCTCGTCGTCGGGTTTAAATGTGATCTTTGTCCCACGGCGCTTTGTTGTTCCGGTGACTTCAAGGGAACTCGTGGCCCGCCCCCGTATGTAGGTTTGGTTATACGCCTGGCCGTCACGCCAGATCTCAAGCTCGACAGACTGCGACAAGGCATTCACAACCGAGACACCAACACCGTGCAACCCGCCAGACACCTTGTAGCTCTTGTTGTCGAACTTGCCGCCGGCATGGAGAACCGTCATCACAACTTCGGCAGCCGTCTTACCGCTGGCATGCTGATCAACCGGAATACCGCGACCGTTGTCGATGACCGTAATAGAGTTATCAATGTGCACCTTTACTGTAATGGTGTCGCAGTACCCACCAAGTGCTTCATCGATCGAGTTATCAACGACTTCATATACAAGATGGTGGAGACCGGTGGGCCCAGTTGACCCGACATACATTGCCGGGCGTTTTCGAACAGCTTCAAGGCCCTCAAGAACCTTGATTTTATCCGCTCGGTAATCGCTCGAGTCACCTCTTCCAATATCGACGGTCGGCTGAATATTCTCGTTGTCGAGCTGCGTTATTTTGCTTGCTCTACCGTGTAATCCCTGGGGAGGCTGGCTTTTCATTACAACCTCATCGGCATGATGACGTAGGTGTATTCACAACCATCGGATTCGACCGGGGTCATCACAACCTGACTCATCTCATCCTTCAGATGCAACTGCACGCCATCGGAATCGGCCACACTTAAAAAATCAAGCACATACTGAGCGTTGAAGCAGATCTCGACGTCATCACCGCCATAGTCGATGGTAAGTTTTTCTGTGGCCTCACCCACTTCCGAACTACTCGACGTGATATTAAGATTATTTTTACTAATCTGAAGTTTCACAGCCCTAGACCGCTCACTCGAGAGGAGCGCCACCCGCTTAATTGCGCTCGTGAGCCGATCTCGATCAAACTCGATCACTTTATTATTCGATGTAGGTATCACCCGCGCGTAGGCGGGAAACTGGGCATCTATCACTCGTGAAATAAGTTGACGTCCGTCAATATTAAAAAAGAGATGGTTCTCTCCAATGGTGTAATCCACATTCCCTTCACTATCTGTAAGGAGTCTAGAGAGTTCCCAGAGTGTTTTTTTGGGAAGAATAGCCTGAATATCGTCGGCTTCATCCTTACCCTTCTCGCGGGCCGTTGCCACCAGCGCGAGCCGATGTCCATCGGTTGCAACCAACTGCATTTTACCGGGTTGCAATATAAACAAAGCTCCGTTCAGAAAATAACGAGTATCTTCACCCGTGATAGCAAACTGTGTTTTTGTAACCATCTCCCTCAACCCAGCCTTGGGTAACGACACCGGAGATAAATCATCGGTAATCTCTGGGAGCGTCGGAAAATCCTCCCGCGGAAAGGTTTGCATCCGCGAATTAAAGAGATCAGCAGAAATCTCAACCTTCCCTTTTGAAGGCTCTTTGATCCGAATATCCGTCTCAGGTAGTGCACGGACGATCTCATATAGTTTCTTAGCTGGAACAGTGAGTGACCCACTCTTAGCCACTGACGCTACACACTGACTCCGGAGACCCACCTCTAGATCAGTTGCTAATAAATTTATTAATCCATCCCCCTTCGTCTCTATCAGCACATTCGCTAGAATTGGAATCGTATTCTTTCGTTCAATAATTCCCTGGAAAAGTTGCAATTCAGGCAATAGATCACTCTTACGAACAGTTAAATCCATGTCGTTGATGACCTCTGAAATGGGGTTGGAACGGGATGGTTAAAATCTATGTATATATGTACAAAAACGTAATAGATTATAACAATAATATAAGTCTGTTTAAAAGCTTTTATACTTTATAAAAGCTTTATTCATCACATTTTACAGTTCTGGTTGTGTGTTAATAATCCGCGGTTTATTTTTATACTCTTGTTAATAAAAATTATTAACAATTTAGTTAAAACCTTAAATTTATAAAGTATGTTGATCGTCTAAAAATAGTAATATTTTCTCTGTTTAAGTAATTAAAAAAGCTGTTGAAAAGCGATTATAGGTTTCGATTCAACTTACAGGGGCGTTAATTTTTAGATAAATAACTATGGAGTGATGTTTTTGTTAAGAATCTACCTAAAATATGGAAGGTTTTTATTAGTTAACAACTTTAAGAGATGTATGGAGATCTGACGCGGGAGCGTGACAAATTTAAAGTTGTTTTACTACTTAAATATAGTGGTTCTAAGCTGGTAGTGGTGGGCTATAAACGTTGTTTTATTTTAAGGGTAAAGGTTTAAACATCTAAGCATTAGCGGTTTAGAGCGAAAAAACTTAAATTTCCACAATTTCTTCCACAGTTGTGGAAAACTTTAAATGGCGCGCTTTCAGTAGTCGCTGGCCAGCGAATGTAGCACACGGCTGTGTGTTAGGTAATTAACAGAAAATTTAGTTTTAAGAATAAAGGGTCTTCTCACGTCGAGTTGGGCAGTCATTGACACTCAGGTGAGTTCTTTGATATCATATTAAGTTCTAGTTAGTGTGATATTTTATTGGTTTCATCGGCGTATATAGGAAAATCTGACAGTATGAAGCGTACGTATCAGCCGAACCGACGCCGCCGAAAACGTACTCACGGATTTCGGAAACGCATGAGCACAAAGAATGGCCGTCGCATCTTATCAAGCCGCCGCGCCAAGGGACGTCAGCGGTTAGCAGTCTCGTAAACTGTTGTAAAAATCTAGTTAATAAAGTGGACCGAACCCTGACCCGCCGAGAATGCCTTCGGCGGAGACCAGAGTTCCTGCGTGTTCAGCAGCAGGGTGTTCGGACGAGGGGGCGATACCTCACACTGTTCGTGCTCGCGAACAATCTCGAGATCACCAGGCTGGGAATCGTAGCGACGCGTCGGCTTGGAGGCGCGACCTACCGAAACCGTTCAAAGCGTATCGTCCGCGAGATCTATCGTCTGAACAAGAATCAGTACGAAGGGCCGGCCGTCGATATCGTCGTAATACCTCGACCAGGTTTCTCGGATATGCCGTTTGTCACTCTCCAGGCTGATTACCTCTCCACGCTGAGACGATATGGACGATCCAGGTAGTTTTGATCTGAGCCGTGCGAATCGCCTGGCAGCGAGAGCACTCGTAGGTCTCATCTCTGTTTATAAACTCCTTTTTTCAGCATTATTTACAGGGTCATGTCGCTTTGTCCCATCCTGTTCGTCCTACGCCCAGGAGGCGCTACTTAAGCACGGCGCGTTGAAGGGGAGCTGGCTAACCTTTGTGCGCTTGGTTCGATGCCATCCACTCTGTGCGGGTGGGCTCGACCAGGTTCCTGAGCCCGGTCGGCTGGTGTTGCGTTAGAGCCGCCACGAGTGCCCTATGGAGAGAAGGGTTCTCCTTGCCGTCTTCTTATCGTTTCTAGTCCTGTATGGGTACCAGGCGCTGTTTGTTCCACCGACGCCAGAGACCGACCCCACGGCGAGCGAAGGACCACAGCAGGCAGCTGCGTCGAGCCCTCCGGCCACGTTTCCGAACACACCGGCGCCGTCGACGACATCTAGGAGTGAGCGCAGCGCTGCCGTAGAGCGACCCGCGGCAGACCCGGTTGTCTCCGATACAGTGCCACGCGACATCATCGTCGAGAGCGACTTCTTCCGCGCCGTGTTCGCCAACCGTGGAGCGGAGCTTGTCAGCTGGCAGCTCAAAGAGTATTTGGCTAACGGGCGACCGGTTGAGCTTATCCCTAGCTCACTCCCGGCCGAGGAGCCCTGGCCTTTCACGCTTGCCTTCGACAATGAAGATCTGACGAATCTGGCTAACGAAGCGCTCTTCCGGCCGAGTCTCGGCGCATTACGTCTAGCCGAGGAAACCAAGACGCTGACGTTTAACTATCAGGATGCCAGCGGCCTCTCGATACGTAAGGCCTATACATTCGATCCCGCAATCAGCCCTTTCGTCGTCCGGCTGACCGTCGAGGCGCGTGTAGGGGACGAGGTGCTCCAACCTGCGATCCAGTGGGGCCCAGGGCTCGGCGGCGTGGAAGGCGGGGGATCACGGTTCGCGTTTTTACAGGGACCTCGGGGGCTGATGTATGGGCGGGTGTCCGAAGCAGATGGTCTGCTCTCGTTAGACCCATCTGTAGAGCGACTAGATCGATCGGACGTCGCCGTCCGACCGGTCTATGACGGCCTGCTCGACTTCGTTGGCGTGGACAACCACTACTTCGCGGCGGTCGCGTTGACCGAGCAGCAGCAGATAGCGGTGAACTACCGTGCCGTGCAGCTCCCCCCACTGACGCCAGACGGAACGGCACGTGAGCTAATGGCCTTTGAGCTGCGGACTCAGAACGGCGTGAATGATCTCGCATTTTTTCTCGGACCAAAGGATTTTGATGTTCTCGAGCGAGCCGACGCTGCGCTGGTTCGGGCAATCGATTTCGGCTGGCTGTCAGTACTTGTCGTACCGTTACATCGTTCTCTCAAGTGGGCGTACGGCTGGGTCGGCAACTATGGCTTTGCCATCATCCTGATTACACTCCTCGTCAACATCATCATCTTCCCCCTGCGTCACAAGAGCGTCGCGTCGATGCGTAAGATGCAGGAAATCCAGCCTGAGATGAAGGCCATACAGGAACGGTATGCTCATCTCAAGGCGACTGATCCAGACAAGCAGAAGATGAACCAGGAGGTGATGGCGCTCTATCGAGAGCGTGGCGTCAACCCCGTGAGCGGCTGTTTGCCCATGGTTCTGACCATGCCGATCCTCTTTGCGTTCTATCGTCTGTTGTCGATGGCGATCGAACTTCGGGGGGCGCCTTTCGTTTTTTGGATCACCGATCTGTCTGTTCACGACCCGCTCTATGTCACGCCGATCATCATGGGGGTGTCGATGGTCGTTCAGCAGCGGCTGACGCCATCACAAGCCGATCCGATGCAGCAGAAGATCATGATGTTTATGCCGGTCATGTTCACGTTCATGTTCCTGTGGGCACCGAGCGGGCTGGTCATCTACTGGCTGACGAGTAACGTGCTTGGTATCGGGCAGCAGCTGCTGACGTATCGCATCGTTGGGCCACCGAAAGTGCGAACCGTTCGCCCGCCGGCAGAGCGACGCGTCAAGGAAAAAAAGGGTAGAAAGAAAGCGGTTGGACAGGAGTCTAAGGCGAAGTGAGGATGATGTGATAGACGATCTCAACATGAGGATGGTCAAGTTCGTGCAGTCGGTAACGACGGCCATGGGTCTCTCTACGGAAGTATCGATTGAGCCGATCGATGACGGCACGCGGATCGTTGTCAGCAGAGAGGATTGCGAGGTCTTGGTCAGGCGCAAAGGTTCCGCGCTGGATGCCCTTCAGCACATCGTCAACGCTGCCTTTCGACGTGAACATCCTGGGCGTCACATCGTCGTCGATAGCCTCGACTACCGAAAGCGCGAGGACGCCGAGTTGCGAGAGACAGCGAAACTCCTGGCTGAACGGGCTCGTGAGACCGATGAACCTCAGGAGATGGGCCCGTTGAATCCTTACGCCCGTCGCATTGTGCATCTGGCGCTGGCCGAAGAACCCCGTGCGTCATCGGAAAGTATCGGCGATGCTTTTCTGAAGACGGTCGTTATTACCGCGGAGGAGTAACGAGTTTCGCCACGGGATCCGAGATGTTTTCCCCGGACGACACGATAGTGGCGGTCTCAACGCCACAAGGGCGTGGCGGGATAGGGGTCGTCCGGATCAGCGGGCCAGACGCCGTGGCCACGGCCCGGACGATTCTGCATCGGACAGAGCCGCTCGAACCGCGGCTCGCCACGGTGACTTCGGTGGTGTCCCCGGACAGTGGACAGCGCGTCGACCGCGTGCTGGTTACACATTTTCCAGAGCCTGCCTCCTATACGGGAGAACATGTCGTCGAGATCAGCGGGCATGGAAGTCCCGTGCTGCTCCGGCGAATCGTTAACCTCGCCGTGTCTGCGGGCGCCCGACTGGCGGAGCCCGGGGAGTTTACCCTGCGCGCATTTCTCAACGGACGGATCGATCTTATTCAGGCCGAAGCCGTTGGCGATCTGATCAGGGCGGTCACCCCCCTCCAGGCGCGAACCGCGTTCGACCAGCTCGAAGGGACAATCACGAGACAGATCTCAGAGATGGAGCGCGTGCTGTTCGATCTGGTCATCCGGCTCGAGGCCTCCGTTGATTTCCCTGAGGAGGGGTATCACTTTGTTGACTCCTCGGCTGTGGGCGAGGCGACTCGTCAACTGATTGCACAGACGGAGCGGCTCCTGAGTGACTCGCACCGGGGTCGACTCGTTCGAGAAGGGGGCCAGGTCGTCATTCTGGGGAAGCCGAATGTTGGGAAGTCGACGCTGTTCAACCTTCTGCTCGGTGCGCCTCGCGCGATCGTGACAGACGTGGCCGGAACAACCCGAGACCTACTGACTGAAACGCTCGAGTTGGACGGCATCGCCATCACGCTCGTCGACACGGCTGGCATGCGGGTGACCGCGGACGTGATTGAGTCAGAAGGCGTCCGCCGCGCGCGCGGTGCGCTCGACGTGGCCAGAGTCGTCGTTCTCGTCCTCGATCAATCCAGGCCGCTGGAAGATGACGATGCCACATTGCTCGATCTGACCTGTTCGGTCGACCGAGTTGTGGTCGTCAACAAGATCGACCTACCACCCGCCTGGACCGATGTCGGTATCCCGGCCGGCGGGCGCAGCGACACGGTCGTGCGGGTTTCCCTGGTGGACGACGGAAGCGATGTGTTCACTCGGGTGTCGCGAGCCGTCACGGGCGAGTTGCTTGCCGGCGAGGAGTTACGTGATCCACCGGCGATCACCAACCTCAGACATATTGACTTGCTCGAGCGAACACGCACGGCCCTCAGGCGGGCCGCCGACGCGGCCGACCGAAACCTCCCGGAGGAACTCGTGCTCGCCGACCTCGCGGAGGCTCAGCAGGCGCTCGGCGCCGTGACCGGTCAGCGCACGCCAGAGGACGTGCTCAACCGGATCTTCGCTGAGTTCTGCATAGGGAAGTAGTCGCGGGTCACGAAACGACGCGGTTGACTCACGACTGACGACCCGAGACTCATGACTTCTTCTTACGACGTCGTCGTTATCGGCGCGGGACATGCTGGCTGCGAAGCTGCGTATGCGGCTGCGCGCATCGGTCTTCAGGTCGGACTCTGCACCCTCTCGAACGACACCGTTGCACACATGCCGTGTAATCCTGCCGTGGGAGGTACCGCCAAGGGGCACCTTGTGCGAGAGATCGACGCTCTGGGCGGCTTGATGGCGCGTGCCATCGATGCCACCGGTATCCAGTTCAAGCTGTTGAACCGCAGTCGTGGCGCTGCCGTCTGGTCTCCGCGCGCCCAGGCTGACAAAAGGCGATACGGAGAATGGGTAAAGCAGGAGCTTGAGCGCGAGCCTGGCGTCGAGTGGATCATCGGCCGGGCTGGCTCAGTGCTCATGCGCGGCGGCGCGGTTGCTGGTCTTGCCCTGGAGGGTGGACCGTCGGCCGAAGTTTTGGCCTGTCGGGCACTGGTGGTAACCACCGGGACGTTCCTCAACGGTCTGATCCATATTGGACCAGAGCAGCGGTCGGCAGGGCGGCACGGCGAACCGGCCTCCAGAGACTTGGCGGAGTCTCTCAAGTTGCTGGGGCTGACGTGGGGCCGTCTCAAGACCGGGACCCCGCCACGGCTCGACCGGCGCAGCATCGACTTCAGTCGTTTCCAGGAGGCCACCGGGGACGATGTCCCCGTGCCGTTCTCTTTTCTCACCAGCCGCATCGACCGACCACAGGTCTTGTGCCATCTACTGCATACGACTGATGAAATCCATCGGCTGGTGAGGTCACATATCAAGGATTCACCGCTCTATAACGGGCAGATCAAGGGGATCGGCCCCCGCTACTGCCCGTCGCTCGAAGACAAGGTGATGCGCTTTCCAGACCGCGAGCGCCACCAGATCTTTCTTGAGCCGGAGGGGCTGGATGTCGACGAGACATACGTCAACGGTTTCTCAATGAGTCTTCCCCGCGACGTGCAGTTCGACCTCGTTCATGCGATTCCAGGACTGGAAGACGCCGTGATGATCCGTCCAGGTTACGCGGTCGAGTACGACTTCGTGCAGCCAACCGAGCTCCATCCGACGCTGGAGACGAAACGGGTCAACGGGCTGTTCCTTGCTGGACAGATCAATGGCACATCTGGTTACGAAGAGGCTGCTGCGCAGGGGATTCTTGCCGGCATCAACGCCGCGCGCTACGTCCAACGGCTGGAGCCAATCGTTTTGGGACGCGACCAAGCCTACGTGGGCGTCCTAGCCGATGACCTCACGACCAAGGGCTGTGTCGAGCCATACCGAATGTTTACCTCGCGGGCCGAGCATCGTCTCCTGCTTCGGATCGACAACGCCGATCTGCGACTGACAGAGATCGGCAGAAATGTGGGACTCGTCGATGACGAGCGGTGGGAACGTTTTCGCGATCGACGGTCGAGATACCAGCGGAACATGACGATGGTCAAGAACAGGACAGTCACCGTCGATGGCGGAAAGCGAATTAGGGCGGCGCAGGCACTGCGCCGCCCTGGACTCCACCTTCGCACCCTTATCGACAAGGGAGAACTCACCCTGGATGTCGCGGCCGGGCAGAGAGATGTGGACCTTGCGACCGTTGAGACCGAGTGCAAGTACGCCGGTTATCTGTTGCGGCAGCATGCTGCGGTGGAGCGCGGGCGACAGCAAGAGCACCGGGCGATTCCAGGCGATTTCGCGTACTCTGGGGTTCCAGGTCTTTCTGAGGAGGTCGTCCAGCGGCTCACTGAGATTCGACCTCGTACGCTTGGACAGGCGCTTCGGGTTTCCGGCGTCACCCCTGCCGCCGTTGCGGTGATCGGAGCGTATCTCGGCCGTCGGAAACCGAAGCTGGCCTGACACTGGTGAGGGCCGTCCACAGGATGTCAAGGAAGGAAAGCATCGTTAGAGAGCGGATCGAGAGGCGGGCTCGACGGGCGGGCGTTGAAGCATCTGGCGTGCTGACAGCCCGGCTCGCCGAGTACGTCGAGCTCCTTCGTCACTGGAACAAGCGGATGAATCTGACGGCCCTGGACGAGAAGGACGACGGCCTCGACCGGTTGATAATCGAGCCGCTGGTGGCGGTCTCACACGTGCCCCACGAGGGGCGTGTAATAGACATCGGTTCGGGTGGGGGCTCACCGGCGATCCCTCTCAAGCTAGCGGCTCCAGGGCTATCACTGGTGATGGTCGAGTCGAAGGTGCGGAAGGCGGCATTTCTCCGGGAGGCGTGTCGGCAGCTAGAGATCGACGACGTGGTCGTCGAGACTGGAAGATACGAGGCGCTGCTTTCGAGGCCCGAACTCCATGAGGTACACGACCTGCTGACCCTGCGGGCGGTTCGTGTCGAGGCGCGTACGCTCCGTGGGCTGCAGGCGTTTGTGAAGGCAGGCGGGATCGTGGCGTTGTTTCGCGGGGGTGGAGGGAGCGACGTGCCGGTGGATCTGGAGCCACCACTGGCGTGGGAGGCCACCTACCCGTTGGTCAGGACTCTTCGTAGCCGGCTAGTGGTCCTTGAGAAGCGTGACGTCGATGGTAAACGAAGATAAAGCGAAAACTAGTGGGACTTGCAGTGGGCGCCTGATGACTGGTTGATCTGTTTGTGTTGGGGACTGTGGCGTCTTTTGGAGGACTTAAGGGCTGTTTTTCTGACAGTTGACAGCGTGGATCCTCGGATGGTTTCTGACTTCGTGGAGATATCTTTCGAAGAGCATCAAGACACGTACGGTTGAGTAAACGATAGTCGACAGCACGATGTACTTATGAAGACGTTGCCTGAGTTTGATAGAGAAGGATAGTCTAGATAGCTAACTGTGGCTCGATCGAATGTGAAGTGGTGCCAGTGCCAGAGATAGGCCGCTGACACCTTTCCGTATCGTGTCGGCTTATATTATATCCGAAGTGTCGGGTAGACAGTTTGATTTGATGATTCCATTAGATAGTTGATAGTCTTAGCCTGGTTAGTACACTACCCTGTTCACTTTCAGAAGGCAGCTTCATGTTTGGCAGAATAGCGTGTCGACACATCCGAGACACTCCAAACCACGGATCCACGAACGTCGACTTCTTCGGCGTGTTCCACGTGGAACATCTACACCACAAAATAACAAACGATGAATCCATGTTTTCTCGTCTGTGGTGTATTCCACGTAGAACATCTTGACCAGATTTAGTGACGGGTGTCAGAAGGCAGCTTCATATTTGGCAGAATAGCGTGTCGACACATCCGAGACACTCCAAACCACGGATCCACGAACGTCGACTTCTTCGGCGTGTTCCACGTGGAACATCTACACCACAAAATAACAAACGATGAATCCATGTTTTCTCCTCTGTGGTGTATTCTACGTAGAACATCTTGACCAGATTTAGTGACGGGTGTAGGATCCACCAGGGACAGCACATTATAGGTCAATCAACCAATTAAGTTAGGTTATACAACCTACGCCGGTGGCCGCCATAGTCTGTTTACGACAAAGCCGTAAGGGCTGATGAAGAAGATCGTCGCGATCGCAAACCAAAAAGGCGGAGTGGGCAAGACGACGACCGCGATCAACCTCGCAGCGTCGCTGGCGCTGGCTGACCAAACCGTGCTGCTGGTGGACCTGGACCCACAGTCAAACCTGACCAGCGGCATCGGTCTCAAGGGGCAGGCGGTTGCCGGCCGGACGGTGTATGACGCCCTGACGAGTGTGTCTCTTCCAGCTCTTGATGCCTACGTGATGGCCACCGCGGTCAGCGGTCTGGCTCTGGTCCCTTCCGACCGCAACCTCACCGGGGCTGAGCTCGAGCTGATCAACCTCCCCAACCGTGAGTTTCGACTGCGGTCGCTGCTCGAGCAGGCGCGGACCGAATTTGACTATGTGTTCATCGATACCCCGCCCTCGCTCGGTCTCCTCACACTCAACGCACTCGTGGCAGCAGATGAGGTGCTGATTCCCATTACATGCGAGTATTTTGCGCTCGAAGGCGCGGCGGAGCTGATGACGACACTGGAACGTGTTCGAGGGTCACTCAACCGAGAGCTGACGGTCGCAGGTGTTCTGTTGACGATGGCGGATCAGCGGACCAATCTGGGTCGACAGGTCGCCAGCGAGGTTCGAGCCTTCTTCAAGGACCGGGTCTTCGACACCACGATTCCTCGCAATATCCGGCTTGGCGAGGCCCCGAGCCACGGGCTTCCAGCCATCCTCTACGACGTACGCTCGACGGGCGCCGAAGCGTATGTTGCCCTGGCTCGTGAGGTGCTGACCCCACGTTCGACACCCGGTTCGGCTCCCGCAGTGGCGGAGCTCTAGTGGAGACGCTTCACGAGTCTGCCACCGCGCATGAGGAATGACGATGTCTGAAAGACGACCAGCTCTTGGCCGTGGGTTGAGCGCGCTGATTCCAGACGCGCCGGAAGCTCCGACTCCGGTGCAGGGTTCCGGTAGCTCTCCGACCGAGGTCGACCTCGACCTTCTTCGTCCAAATGAAGACCAGCCCCGAACTGACATGGATGACGATCGGCTAGATAATCTGGCCCGTTCGATCAGCGTCAGTGGCGTGATTCAGCCGATTCTAGTGCGGCCTCGGTCTGAGGGCGCGTTCGAAATCGTGGCCGGCGAGCGGCGCTGGCGAGCTGCCCAGCGAGCTGGACTGATGCGTGTTCCCGTGATCGTGAAGGACGTTCCGGTCGACAAACGGCTGGAACTCGCGCTGGTCGAGAACATTCAGCGGGAGAATCTCAATCCAATCGAAGAGGCACGCGCATATCGGAAGTTGGCAGACCAGTTCCAGCGAACACAGGAAGAAATCGCTCATGCGGTAGGGAAGGATCGTGCAACCGTAGCCAACTACCAGCGGTTGCTGACGCTGCCGGCCGAGATACAGGCCGATGTGGCCAACGGCGGGCTCAGTATGGGGCACGCTCGTACGCTGATCGGATTGCCCGACTCGGACACGCAACGCACAGTTGCCCGGGACGTCCGTGCGCGCGACCTGTCGGTCCGAGAAACCGAAGCACTCGTCAAGAAATTGTTGACGCCAAAACCGGCGTCACGTCCAACCGCTGAGAAGGACGTGCACACGCGGGCCGCCGAAGAGCAGCTGCGTGTGGCGCTTGGCACGCGCGTGCATATTTCTCGGGCACGTCGTGGTGGCACGATCGACATCCAGTTCAGCTCGGAAGAAGAGCTTCAGCGTTTGCACGAACGACTCACGACCCGCCTCCCGCGTCAGGACCCGTCGTAAACGTGGTGCTCTGGCTGTGGACGCTCGCGTGGTTCAGGGCACTGATTATCGACGTTCATCGCCTCAATTTAGTCAGACCACAACGCTATCGGCAGTTCATTTCACCTATAAAATGGCATCGTGGCTTGCTCCCCTCTGCGTCGAGTGGTATAAATTTCTGTTTGCCCTGCCGCAAACGACCTCAGTGGCTGGTTGCCTCCTCTCGCTACGCTTCGATTTTCGCGATTGGCAATGAGGGGGGACATCCAAATCGGAGACGATGACAAATAGCGCAGCCGCGACACGTTACGCTCGGGCGTTGCTCGAAGTGAGCCAGACCGACGCCGATCCCGAACGTGTCGAACGAGAACTCTCGGCTTTTGTCGCCCTGACGGCGTCTCATCCAGCGCTGGCTCGGAGCCTTGTTAATCCAGGCATCCCTGTCTCCAGAAAGCGAGCACTCGTGACAGAGCTTCTTGCTCGGTTGGGCGAGATTTCGCCGGTGACTCGTCGGTTGCTGATACTTCTTGCCGACCGGGACCGCTCGTCCGTTCTTGGAGAAATCCTTGACGTGTATCGCAGCCAGCTGATGGATCTTCGTGGTGTGGTGCGTGCTCAGATCACCACGGCATCCGAGCTCTCGCCAGAGCGTGTTGCCACGATCGCAGCGACACTCCAGAGTGCGATTGGAAAACAGGTAGAGGTCGAGACTGGAGTCGATGCCGCGCTGCTGGGCGGCATGGTGACCCAGATCGGGAGCACGGTATACGACGGGAGCATTGCGGGTCATCTCGATCGACTTCGGAGCCGCTTGCTCAGCGAAGCCTGACTATCAACGACCAACGACGGACGACCAGACGAAGCGCGACTAACCTCAACCATCAACGACGTAGGACTTAGGACCTAGCGCTTAGACCCCATGGATATCAGAGCAGACGAAATATCGAAGATCATCAAGGACCAACTCGGCGATTACTCACTCGACGTTGACGTGGCTGAAGTCGGCACGGTCGTGTCGGTTGGAGACGGTATCGCGCGTATTCACGGCATCGAGGGCGCGATGTCCACAGAGATGCTCGAGTTCCCGAACGGCGTGTTCGGTATCGCCCTCAATCTCGAAGAATCGAGCGTTGGTGCCGTCCTCCTTGGCGAGTCGACAGCCATCAAAGAGGGCGACACCGTCAAGCGCACAGGGCGGATCATCTCGGTCCCGGTGGGTGACCAGATGCTGGGCCGCGTTGTGAACGCCCTTGGCGAACCCATCGATGGCAAGGGGCCGATTGCCGCGACTGAGTTTGCCCCGATCGAGAAAATCGCACCGGGCGTCGTTGACCGACAGCCGGTCAGAGAGCCTCTGCAAACAGGCCTCAAGAGCATCGATGCCATGGTGCCGATCGGGCGTGGTCAGCGTGAACTGATTATCGGTGACCGCCAGACGGGGAAAACTGCGGTGGCCGTCGACGCGATTATCAACCAGAAGGGTCTGGACGTCATCTGTATCTACAACGCGATCGGGCAGAAGCAGTCGACCATCGCGCAGGTGGTGAAGACGCTGGAAGAAAACGGGGCGATGGAATATACCGTCGTCGTCGCCGCGGCGGCCTCTGACCCTGCGTCCCAGCTGTATATCAGCCCGTATTCGGCATGTGCGATTGGCGAATATTTTCGTGACAGCGGCCGGCACGCCTTGTGTGTCTATGACGACTTGTCGAAGCACGCGCAGGCGTATCGCGAAATTTCACTGCTACTACGCCGTCCGCCTGGTCGCGAGGCCTACCCAGGGGACGTTTTCTATCTGCACTCTCGATTGCTAGAGCGTGCCGCAAAGCTGAATACGGAGCTCGGCGGCGGATCGTTGACCGCGCTGCCGATCATTGAAACGCAGGCGGGCGACCTGTCAGCCTACATTCCGACCAATGTGATCTCCATCACCGACGGACAGATCTTTCTCGAAAGCGATCTCTTCCACCAGGGAATCCGACCAGCGATCAACGTTGGCAACTCCGTGTCTCGTGTCGGTGGGTCCGCGCAGGTGCGTGCTATGCGACAGGTGGCCGGCACGTTGCGGATCGACCTCGCCCAGTTCCGGGAACTCGAGGCGTTCGCCCAGTTTGGAAGCGACCTCGACAAAGCGACACAAAACCAGCTCAACCGAGGACGACGCCTGGTTGAGATTCTCAAGCAGGCGCAGTATCAACCACTGGCCGTTGAGAAGCAGGTCCTGATCTTGTTCGCGGGTGCGAATGGATATCTGGACGACATCGAGGAGTCTGACGTCGCGGCTTACGAACAGCAGCTCTACGAGTTCTTTGAGGTTCGTCACGCGCCTGTTATCCAGACGCTCAACGAACAGAAGAAGATGGACGACGAGCTCAAGGCCACGATCACGCAGGCGGTCGCGGAGTTCACCACACAGTTCGTCGAAGCTCGAAAGGGAGCCGCCGCCTAAGAATCATGCCCTCGCTCATCGATCTCAGACGGCGGATCCGTGCCGTCACGAACACACAGCAGATCACGAAGGCGATGAAGACCGTCTCCGCGTCGAAGCTGCGAAGAGCTCAGGAGCGGATCGTGGGTGCACGTCCGTTCGCAGCCGAGATGCGGCGTGTGTTGAATGGTCTCGCGTCGCGGATCGATCCAACGGCGCATCCGTTGCTGGCGGAGGCGAACCCTGAGTCGGCGATGCCAGCGCTGCTGATCGTCGTGACCGCGGATAAGGGGCTATGCGGCGGGTTCAACTCGGCATTACTACGGAAGGCCTCGGCCCATCTTCGAGACGCTGATGGTCAGGTGGCGCTCGCGCTCGTTGGACGAAAGGGCCGCGACTTCTTTCGTAGATATAGCTTCGAGGTGCGGTACGAGGACATCAATATTTTCCATAACTTACGCCATGTTCATGCCCAGGCGGTGGCGGAGATCGCGGTGCAACAGTTCACGAAGGGCGCCGTGTCTGGTGTGCACATCCTGTATAACGAATTCAAGAGCGTCATGCAGCAGGACGTGGTGATCGACCAGTTGCTCCCGATTCAACGACTGACCCCGAGCGAAGCGGAATCAGAGGCACTGGCCGAGTATCTGTTTGAGCCAAACCCAGCTCGGATCTTCGAAACACTGCTCCCACGCTACGTCGAGGTCAGGATTTTCAGGGCCCTCCTCGAGTCCTCGGCCGCCGAGCACGCGGCACGCATGACGGCCATGGACGCCGCGACCCGAAACGCCGGTGAGATGATCGAAGCGCTGACGCTCTACATGAACAAAGTTCGCCAGGCGACGATCACCCGTGAGCTAATCGAGGTGGTGTCGGGAGCGCAGGCACTGTGAACAAGAAGAAGTCAGAAGTCAGGAGCTTGCTGATCCTGTCTCCCGACTCCTGGAGAGTATAGGAAGAATGACAGACACAGATTCCAAGGCTGGCAAGATCGTCCAGGTCATCGGTCCGGTGCTCGACGTCGAGTTCGAGGGTGGGCACTTACCGCCCATATACAACGCGTTACGCGTCACCGGCGGGAGCGGGGAGCATGTGATTGATCTCATCGCTGAGGTCGAGCAGCACCTCGGCGAGAGCCGAGTCCGAGCCGTCGCGATGACCGCAACCGATGGGATGCAGCGGGGCATGACTGCCGTCGATACCGGTGCGCAGATTTCGGTGCCGGTGGGACCCAAGACGTTGGGGCGCGTGCTCAATGTTCTCGGTGACCCGGTCGACTTTCCTGACCGACCAGTTAATTCCGAAGAACGATGGCCAATCCACCGGCCAGCGCCTTCTCTCGAAGACCAGTCGACCGAGCTCGAGATGTTCGAGACCGGAATCAAGGTGATCGACCTACTCGAACCGTATCTCCGTGGTGGCAAGATCGGTCTCTTTGGCGGTGCGGGTGTCGGCAAGACGGTCGTTATCATGGAACTCATCAACAACATTGCCCTCAAGCATGGCGGTGTTTCCGTCTTTGGTGGTGTTGGAGAGCGAACCCGTGAGGGTAACGACCTCTGGCTCGAGATGCAGGAGAGTGGTGTTATCAATATGGAGGAGCCCGAGAAATCACGGGCGACCCTGATTTATGGGCAAATGACGGAGCCTCCAGGTGCGCGGTTACGGGTGGCGCTGAGCGCCCTGACGGTCGCAGAGTATTTCCGCGATGCTGAGAACAAGGACGTATTGCTCTTCATCGACAACATTTTCAGATTCACTCAGGCCGGTTCCGAGGTGTCTGCGTTGCTGGGTCGGATGCCCTCGGCGGTTGGATACCAACCGACGCTGATGAGCGAGATGGGTGCGATGCAGGAGCGGATTACTTCGACCAAGAAGGGGTCGATCACTTCCGTGCAGGCGATCTACGTCCCGGCGGATGACTACACTGACCCGGCGCCGGCCACGACGTTCGCTCACCTTGATGCCACGACCGAGCTGTCGCGTTCGATTGCGGCACAGGGGCTGTATCCAGCAGTGGATCCACTCGCGTCGACATCCAGAATACTGGACCCTCGGATTATCGGTGAGGAGCACTACTCCGTCGCCCGAGAGGTCAAACAGGTACTACAGCGCTACAAGGACCTCCAGGATATCATCGCCATTCTCGGGATCGACGAGCTCTCCGAAGACGACAAGCTCGCCGTGTCACGTGCCCGGAAGATTCAGCGTTTTCTCTCTCAGCCATTCTATGTTGCCGAGCAGTTCACCGGAGCTGCCGGGAAGTATGTGGCCATTTCCGACACGATTCTCGGCTTCAAGGAGATCGTCGAAGGGAAACACGACGAGATTCCGGAGCAGGCCTTCCTGATGGTCGGAACCATCGAGGAGGCGATCGAGAACGCGGAGAAGATGAAGGCGACGGCCTAGAGACCATCTGCTGACTGCGGGCTGGACGACATATGGCGCTTCCAACGCATCTCACCCTCGAGCTCGTGACGCCAGACCGGGCGGTGGTTCGAGAATCGGTCGACGAGATTCGAATTCCCGGGTCAGAGGGGTGCCTTGGCGTGCTGCCCGGGCACACGCCGCTATTGACAAGCCTCCAGGTCGGAGAACTATGGTTTCGCCAGGGTGCCGAAACGTCCTACGCTGCGGTGGCATTTGGTTTTGCTGAGATCCTCCCCGACCGAGTCACGATCCTGGCCCAGATTGCCGAACGCGCAGAGGATATCGATGTGGAGCGTGCGCAGGAGGCTGAGCGGAGAGCCCGCGAGCGATTGGCCAGGAGCGTGGCCGACGTCGACTTCGAGCGAGCCCGAATTGAGCTGATGAAGTCTCTGATCCGGCTGCAGGTTGCGTCGAAGATACGAATGCGTCAGATTTGATCCGATGACACCGCCTCCGTGTCCGCACCGTGTCTGAACTCATGCAGATATCCTGGGCGGCTCGGACCGACCCCGGCCTCCGTCGCTCCCAGAACGAAGATAGCTTCTGTGCCAACGCGGACCTCGGGTTGTTCGTCGTAGCCGACGGGATGGGCGGTCACGCCGGAGGCGAGGTTGCGTCGGAGTTGGCAGTGACTGAGATCGAAACCGTGATCGAATCGACCTCCACTCTTGGCCCGCAGGACACCTGGCCGGTGCCGTTCGACGCGAATGTCGGAACGGACGGTAACCGTTTGAAGTCTGGTTTTTTGATGGCGAACAGTCGTATCGCTCAGCGGATCGAAAAGACCGAGGAACTGCGGGGGATGGCGACCACCGCCGTGGCAGCTCTCGTCAAGGGCAACAAAGCGGCGCTGGCCCATGTTGGCGACAGTCGAGCGTATCTGTTGCGGGCCGGCCAGTTGAGCCGTCTGACGGCCGACCACTCGTGGGTCGAAGAACAGATCCAGGCCGGAATGCTGACTGAGGCCGCCGCCCGGGAGCATCCGTGGCGGAATATTGTGACCCGCGCGTTGTCCGGAGCCGAGGGTCTCAACGTCGACGTCACCGAACTCGAACTCGAAGTGGGCGACCGTGTGCTGTTGTGTTCCGATGGGTTGCCGACCGTGATCCACGACAGCGAGATCGGCGATGTCGTCTCCGTCACTGCGGATCTACAGGCCGTGTGCGACGAGCTTGTTCGCCGCGCCAACGCCGCTGGCGGACCGGACAACGTAACCACGCTTGTGGCTGGCGTAGCTGCGGCATGAGGACGGGGCGCACGCGTGCTGCTCGCGCCGTATCCGCTTGGTGCTTCGTTCTAGAGCTGAACGCCGACATGGTGCGGACCCGCGATGCTGGCTAACCTCGGTCAGCTGATCCGGTACCGAGGCCTGATTCAGATCCTCGTTACCCGCGAGCTTAAAGCCCGATACCGGGGGTCGGTGCTCGGCTTCTTCTGGTCGTTCGTTAACCCACTGCTATTGCTGACGGTCTACACGATTGTGTTCTCGGTGGTGCTCCCGGGATTTCGAGGTGTCGAGGTCGAGCCATACGCGTTGTTCCTGTTCTGCGGTCTCTTGCCGTGGACATGGTTCTCGTCCGCGCTCCTCGAGTCTGCAAACTCTCTTATCGCCGGCGGAAATCTGATCAAGAAAGTTCTGTTTCCGGTCGAGATCCTGCCGATTGTCGCCGTGCTGTCGAACATGTTTCATTTCTTTTTTGCGCTGCCGATCCTGGCCTTGTTTCTCCTCTTCTACGCACGCCCGATGCAATGGATGGAGCTTTTGTGGTTTCCCGTTGTGGTGTTTGTACAGCTGATGCTGACTCTCGGGCTGGGTTTGGTGCTCTCGGCGATGACTGTGCACTTTCGCGATCTGCGCGATCTCCTCGGGAATCTGCTCACGTTGTGGTTCTTCTCGACACCGATCATCTATCCGATGTCGATGGTGCCGGCCGGTGGTAAATTCATCATGGACCTCAACCCGTTTACCCATCTGGCTATTTCATATCAGGAGGTTCTGTTTTACGATGGGCCGTTCGGCCATTGGCGCTGGCTGGTCGCGCTGGCTGGAGCCTCGGTGGTCCTGTTTCTGCTGGGCTTCGCGTTGTTTGATCGACTTCGAGACTCCTTCGCGGAGGAAGTATGAGCACTGCGATTGAGCTTCGCGAGGTGAGGAAGCTATATCGACGATATGCCCATCGCCGGCGGTTCGCGACACTGAAGAGCGCCTTGATTTCTGGCAGTCTCGCCAGCGATCTCAGACCGGACGAGACGTTCACCGCCGTCGGCGGAGTCTCGTTCCGTGTTCCGACCGGCTCGGCATTCGGCATCATCGGTCGCAACGGGTCAGGAAAGAGCACGCTCCTCAAGCTGATCGCTGGCATCATCAAGCCGAGCAGCGGCGAGGTCAAAGTCGCTGGTCGTATCTCGGCGCTGATCGAGCTGGGCGCCGGTTTTCATCCTGAAATTTCTGGACGCGAGAACGTGTTCATCAACGGTGTCATGCTCGGACTGACCAAGCGCGAGATCACGGAGCGCTTCGATGAGATCGTCGAGTTTGCGGAGCTGGAGGCCTTCATCGACGCCCCGGTGAAGACGTACTCGTCCGGGATGTATATGCGACTGGGCTTCGCGGTCGCGGTCCATGTTGATCCGGACATCTTGATAGTCGATGAAGTCCTTGCGGTCGGCGACGAAGGGTTCAGTCTGAAGTGCCTCGACAAGTTCGCCGAGTTCAAACGCCGGGGCAAGACGATCCTACTGGTGACGCATGGCCTGGGTACCGTGCAACAGTTCTGCGATGGAGCGGTGTGGCTCGATGAGGGACAGATCAAGGGTCGCGGCGATCCTCGCCGCGTCGTGCACATGTACCTGAGTGACGTGGCCGCGGCCGAGGAGGCGCTTCTGACTGCGGAGGACAAGAAGCGAGTCGAGGCAACCACGTCTGAGAAGGCGACCGAGGCGAGTGCGGACGAATCAGGGGCCGGTGGCGAGCCGCCGGCAGACATGTTTCGAGCAAGCGAAGGACGCTGGGGATCGGGAGATGCGACGATCACCGACGTGACACTCGACGACGACGACGGTCCGACGCACCTCTTCCAGAGCGGTGAGCAGATGACGGTTCGAATGAGGGTCACGGCGTCGGAACCGTTGAACGATTTCGTGTTTGGCATCAGCATCTTCAACGCGGAGGGGATCTGTTGCTATGGAACCAATACCGACATCGAAGAACTCCGGTCAGAGACGATGGGCGGCGACGGAGAGGTATGTCTCGTCATCGAGCGGCTGGACCTCGTCGAGGGGACCTACAAACTCGACGTGGCTGTCCACACCCGCGAAGGGCGCCCTTATGACTATCACCGCCTCCTTCACACGTTCCGGGTCAAGTCGGACGTCAAGGATGTTGGAATCTACCGGCCGCGCCATACCTGGACGTTCACACCAAATATTCGCTTCCGAAACCCGCCGGGCGAGTAGTCTGACGTCTGCGTGGTAACATCGAAAGTTTCCTGGTTCAGACAGGACACCTGCGTGTCGATTGCCGCCCCTTCCCTGACCCTACGTGCGCTGTTTAAGTCGACGGCGAGTCGCGCCGGTCTGGGTGCCACGCCAGAGCTGGTGACGGGGCTGACCGCCTCGGCTCAGGCGCTGGCTGTCGCGAGCGCGGCGGCGGTCTCGCCCGTCATCCTTGTCGTTCCAACCGACAACGACGTCCAGGTCATGACGTCGGACACCCGGTTTTTCTTTGCCGCGCTTCAGGGACTGCCCGAGTCGGAGGTCGTGCGGGCCGTCTTGCCATTTCCGTCTTTGGAGGTCGACCCGTATCGGGCGATCGTGCCCCACCTCGATGTCGCGTTTGCACGCGCACGCGTGCTGACCGGGCTTGCTCAGGGAACCGCCAGACTCGTCATCGCGTCCGCGCCGGCTCTACTTCCGCGGGTTACGGCGCCGGAACGTCTGATGCGAGCGACCCTGGAACTGGTGTTCGGGGGAGAGTTGTCACCGGCCGATCTGGGAGACCTGCTGGTCGATGCCGGCTTCGTGCGTGAGGATCCGGTCGACGAGCACGGTGAATTCTGTGTCCGCGGCGGTGTCGTCGACTTCTTTCCCGCGGGCGAGAGCTATCCGATACGAGTCGAATTCGTTGGGGACCTCATTGAATCACTGCGCCAGTTCGACCCAGCGAGCCAACGCTCGGTCACGACGATCGACCGCGCCGCGGTGATTCCGCTCCGCGAAACACTCGAACGGGAAAGAGAAGACATCGATGACCCGGAAGTGCTTGACCGCGGGAGTAGCGTGCTCGAGTTCCTCTCCTTGACGACGACACGAACGTTTGTGAGCGAGCTGGAAGAATGCGACCGACGCGCGACCAGGGCGGTTGACCAGATCAGCGAGAGTTATGCAGCGGCCATGAAACGAGGCGAGAACCCGCCAGACCCAACCACCCTGCTGGTCGGGTGGGCGGACATACGGGCTTACTTCGAAGGTGGCGGTCGCTTCGAGACACTCGGCCTTGACGACGCCGTTGCGCTCCCCCATCGGCCGGTGGCGTGTCAGCCATCCACTCTGTTTCATGGTCGGCTTGGCGACTGGGTCGAGACGGTTCGGCAAAGTCGGCTCTCAGGGGAAACCCAGCTGTTTGTGGCGGCGACACCTGGGCGCGCAGAGCGGATCACCGAGCTCTTGCGGCAGTACGAACTCTCTGCGGTGTCCATCGACCTGGCTGAAACGACTCAGGGCGTCACGATGCTCGTCGCCACCGGCCAGTTGTCGCGGGGGTTTCGACTTCCGGATGCTGGGTTGCATGTGTATGCGGAGACCGACCTTTTCGACGAAGAGCGACGGGTTCGTGACCGGCGAAAGTCGGTGGCCACATCATTCCTATCCGATCTTCGCGACCTCAAAGTGGGGGACCAGATCGTCCATGTCGACCATGGCATCGGCGGGTTCGTTGGACTCACTCGACTGGATGTTGGGGGCACGCCACATGAGCTCATGGAGCTTCGGTATGCCGGCGGCGACAAGCTGTTCGTGTCGGTCGAACACCTCGACCTGATCCAGAAATACACCGGAGGACAGAACCCGGCGCTCGACCGGCTGGGAGGTACCAGCTGGGAGCGTGCGAAGACCCGTGTCAAGAAGGCGATGCGCGATATGGCCGGCGAGTTGCTCAAGCTCTACGCGGCTCGGAAGGCGGTCGCGGGACATGGGTTCAGCCCAGATACCCATTGGCAGGCCGAGTTCGAAGCCACATTCGAGTATGACCTCACTCCCGATCAAGTCACCGCGGTCGCCGATATCAAACGGGATTTGGAGGCACCATCACCGATGGATCGGTTGCTGTGTGGCGACGTTGGGTATGGTAAGACCGAGGTCGCGCTGCGCGGCGCGTTCAAGGTGGTGATGGATGGAAAGCAGGTGGCCTTATTGTCCCCGACCACAGTCCTGACGCTCCAGCACTTCAAGACGATCACAGAGCGCTTTGCGGCGTTCCCGGTGCGAGTCGAAATGGTCAGCCGCTTTCGAAGTCGTGCCGAGCAGAAAGCTGTTCTCGCTGACCTCGCCTCGGGCAAGGTGGACCTCATCGTCGGGACTCACCGACTGCTGTCGAAGGATGTGGAGTTCCACGACCTCGGGCTGCTGGTCGTCGATGAGGAGCAGCGGTTCGGCGTGGCGCACAAGGAACGGATCAAGACGCTTCGGCACAAGGTCGACGTGCTGACGATGACCGCTACACCGATTCCGCGGACCCTGAATATGTCGTTGATGGGGATCCGTGACATGTCTGTGATCGAGACCCCACCGAAGGACAGGCTGTCGATCCAGACGAACGTGGTGAAGTTTGACCCGAGTGTCGTGGCCAGCGCGATCCGCACAGAGCTGGACCGTGATGGGCAGGTGTATCTCGTTCACAACCGCATTCAGTCGATCGCCAGTATCGCTGATCTCATTAGGCGCCTTGTTCCCGAGGCTCGACTGGTCGTGGCCCACGGGCAGTCAAGCGAAGCAGAGCTGGAGAAGGCGATGATCGGTTTTGTGGCGCATGAGTTCGATGTGCTGCTGTCGACGACGATTATCGAGAACGGTCTCGACATTCCCAATGTTAATACGATCATCATCAACCACGCTGACCGGTACGGACTGGCACAGCTCTATCAGCTACGCGGTCGTATCGGTCGGTCGAACCGGCGGGCCTACGCGTATCTGTTGATTCCACCCGAGGACAACCTGTCGCGGGTTGCCCAGGAGCGTCTCGCCGCGATCAAAGAGTTCAGCGATTTGGGGAGTGGCTTCCGGGTCTCCGCGCTTGACCTCGAGATCCGCGGCGCGGGCAATCTGTTGGGCGCAGAGCAAAGCGGCCAGATCGAGGCGATCGGGTTCGACATGTACGTGAAACTGCTCGAGCGCACGGTTCGCGAGCTCAAGGGCGAGGCGGCGGGCGAGGAGCGACGGGCGACCGTGACACTCGGGATCGAGCTGCATGTCGACGAGCAGTATGTTCCCGAAACCAATCAACGTCTGGCGCTGTATCGACGCGTGGCCTCGGCGGAGGACGAGGCGGAACTGGCGACACTGCTTGACGAGCTGAGCGACCGATACGGACCCGTACCCCGGAAGGTGATCCGCCTGATCGAGTTTGGCCGAATCCGGCTCATGGCCGACGGGCTGGGTGTCGAATCGATCGACCGAGAGAAGCATTTACTGATCGTGAAGTTCAGAAGTGATGCGCCGCTCGATCCGGCACGGCTGGTGGCGCTGGTCGAGGCGCGGCCCGACGTGACACTGATGCCTCCAGCCGTGATCAGGGTTGATCTGGAAGCCCCCCGCCGGCGCGATCAGAGGCGACGACGTCCGCTCGTTGACGAAACGACGTCGTGGTGGACGACTCGGGCCACCGCCGGCCGTGTTACGGATGGGTTTACCAAGCAAGAGGTCCTGAACCCCGAGCGGATCGGCGCTGACGACGAGGTGTTGGCGCATGTCAGCGGACTCCTGAGCGAGCTGGGTGCTGGCGCCTGAATCCCACATGGCATGTCCTGAGACGGCCGCTTTACATATCATGAGGACACTCCGCTAGAATGCTGAGAGAGGCTTATGACTGGATTACATTGCTTGCCGCACGTCGGGACCGTCGCGCTGGGGGTACTGGTGGTAGCCACGACTGGCCATGCCCAACCTTCCGACGTGGCCAGCCCGCCAGCGATTATCGAACGAGTGCTCGTGAAGGTGAACGGGCAGATCATCACGCAGACGGATCTGGAGACCCGCCAAATCAGCGGGATTCGCTCCAGGGGTGTCCAGCCACAGAACAACGCCGAGTTAGCCAATCTGATTCGCGAGATCACTCCGGGTGTGATCGCGAGTGCGGTAGACGAGTTACTGCTTGTACAGCGCGGCCGAGACCTGGGCTACCAGCTCTCTGACGAGCAATTTGAGGAGATCATCGTTAATCTCAAGGCTGAGAACCAGTTCGAGACCGATGAAGAGCTTGAGCAGGCGTTGCGTGAGTCGGAAGGTCTCACCATGACCGAACTCCGGCGGGTAATGGAGCACCAGATGCTGGTGAACCAGATACAGCAAGTCGATATCCTCAGCCGCGTGTCGATCACCGATGTGGAAGCGCGCGAGTACTACGACACCCATCTCGAGGAGTTCACTGAGCCTGGAACGGCGACCCTGCGGGAGATTCTGATCGCCGTGCCAGAGGACGCGGACGGCGTGAACGTGACCGCGGCCACCGAGGCGCGGGTCGTGGCAGAAACCACAGTTGCCAGGCTTCGGGCCGGAGAGGATTTCGCGGCCGTCGCGGCTGAGGTCTCTGACTCCGCGTCGAAGTCGACCGGCGGGTTGATCGGTCCGCTTCCGGTTGTGGACTACAGCGAGACGGTTCAGGGTCTAATCGCGTCCCTTGAGGTCGGCGGGGTGGCGGATCCGATCCGTGCTCCTCAGGGATACCAGGTGGTGATGCTGGAGGATCACACCGACGACCTCGTATCTCCGTTCGAGGAGGTGCGTGCGGACATCTCCAACAACGTGTTCAATGATCGCCGGCTGGAGGAGTACGCCGACTACCTCGAGAACCTAAGAGCTGAAGCGATCATCGAGTGGAAGAACGAGGAGCTTCGTCAACTGTATGAAGCGTTCCGCGCAGACGCTGGCAACGTCGGTGCCAGCAGTCTCCAACGCTAGAACGGATTCGGAGTCCAAGATCGGCTATGAGGATCGATACGGTTCAGCTCGAGCACCCGTTTGTGTTGGCCCCGATGGCGGGAATGACCGACACGGCGTTTCGGCGTCTCGTGAAACGCCACGGCGGGTGTGGGCTGGTCGTTACCGAAATGGTGAGCTCGGAAGGACTAGTCCGGGGTATCGATCGAACGCTCGAGTACGCGGAATACACCGAGGAAGAGCGTCCGGTGGCGATCCAGATCTTTGGTAGTGACCCGGAGACCATGGCGGTGGCGGCGCAGGTGGTCGAAAGCATGGGCGCCGACATCATCGACGTCAACATGGGGTGTCCGGTTCAGAAGATCGCCAAGCACAATGCCGGCTGTAGCCTGATGCGGGAGCCCGTTCATGCCGCGCGCGTCGTGCGGTCGATTACCAGGTCGGTCCGCGTGCCAGTGACAGTCAAAATGCGGGCCGGCTGGGATGAAGCGGCGATCAATGCACCACTGGTCGCGCAGATGATGCAGGATGCTGGGGCGGCCGCCGTGGCGGTACATGGTCGCACGGCGGCACAGTCCTACCGTGGGGCGTCAGACTGGGAGTTAATCGATGAAGTGGCCGGTCGCGTCAAGATCCCAGTATTTGGCAGCGGTGACTGTGTGACACCCGAGCAGGTCGTCGATCGGGTCGCGACCACCCGGGTTGGGGGCGTACTCGTGGGACGGGGCGCGCTGCGCAACCCTTGGATCTTCCAGCAGGCTCATAGCCTCACGCTTGGGCGGCCTGCTCCTCCGGTGACCGCGGCCGGCCGCGGTCAGTTCCTCCTGGACTATATCGAGCTTCTGCTTCGTGAGGGGGTCGATGAGGTGGACGGTTTCCGTCATCGGTTCCAGTCTCGACCAGGTGGCGCAACTGCCCGTGCCGTTCGACCACCCCGCAGTCGAGAGCGGTGGGTCATCAACAAGCTACGGGCGCTGGGGTCGTGGTATACGAAAGGCGGTCACGGAGGTTCCCAGCTCCGGACCGCGATCAATAGCGCCGAATCGATCGACGAGCTTCGCCACATCGTCGACCGGTTCTTTTTTCAGACTCCCACACTCGACGCCGCAGGCGACATCGGTCACTAATCCAGGAATTAGGTTCCGGTCAGCCCATTCTCCATCCGGCAGGCGTCATCACCCCATTCGATCTCGACCGTCGTGTGGGCGAATCGATATTCCTTGCAGAGCTCCGCCACTTCAGTGCGAAGCTCGGTCAGAGCGTCCAGGTCGGTCTCGCCGTCGACGACCACGTGGGCGGTCAAGACGTGGTGGGCACCATCCATTGACCAGACGTGGGTGTGGTGGATCGACAGCACGTGCTCCAACGCGCCCAGACGCCGCTCGAGCTCTCCCAGGTCGACGTCGTCAGGGACGCGGCTTGAAGAAAAAGGAGAAGCGTCTGCCTCAGATGTCGTACGACGTTGAACAGAATGTAGCTCGTGATCGAGACCGACAGTATCGGGTCGAGCACGGGAAAATCAACGAACATCAGCGTCACGCTGACGATGAGAACGGCAATCCACCCCAGCACGTCTTCGACGAGATGCCAGGAGGCAATCTTAGTGTTGAGCGACTCACGTCCGTGCAGTCGCCACGCGGCCACGCCGTTGACGACCACTCCGACGAGCGCGAAAAAAAACATTCCGGTAGCATTGGGCTGCTCTGGCTGGAATAATCTGGGGACCGCTTCGGTGAGAACGATGATCGATCCGAGCACCAGGACGAGGGTGTTTATCCAGGCACCAAGTCAGGAAAACCGTAGATATCCGTATGAGAAGCGACGGTCGCGGCTCTTTTACGAGTACCTGTCGAGAGACCAGGCCGCGCCTAGGGCTACGCTATCGCCCAGATCATGGACGGCGTCCGAGAGGATCGCTACGCTGTTGGTCCAGAGCCCACCCACGATCTCGAGAATGGCAAAGGTCGTATTGATCACGAACGCGAGGCGAGCCGCAGGTCGGCGGCTGAGTCATGCTGGTGCGTATTGCTCACAGGCGGAACACTCCCCACCATTGTACGTCTAGCCGGATAAGCCCTCTGCTGCCTTGCGTCGTCGGAGGAGGTCCCCATCATGAATCTCAACAGGATCACCGACATCGACTGGACAAGCTGGACGGCGGTCGATCCGGCGACGTTGGTGTTTGTGATCCAGAGCGGGAAGATCCTTCTGATCAGAAAGAAGCGTGGGCTGGGCGCTGGCAAGATCAACGGTCCGGGTGGTCGACTTGAGCCTGGTGAAACGCCCGAGGCGTGTGCGGTGCGTGAGCTTCGGGAGGAACTCGGGGTTGGGGCGGGTGAGCTGGTTCTGATGGGCGACCATCGATTCCAGTTCGTCGATGGCTACTCGACCTACGTGCATGTCTATCGCACTCACGAGATCGAGGGTACCCCGCTCGAGACCGACGAAGCGACTCCGCGGTGGTGTGATCTCGCAGAGATACCCTTCGACGAGATGTGGGAGGATGACCGATATTGGTTACCGTTAGTCATTCAGGGCAAGCGATTCTCAGGATACTGGATCTTCGACGGGGACCACATGGTCGACTACCGTCTGGACATCCTGGACTGAGATCGATCTAGCTGGTGATACCGCCAACCTCCATTACCGCTGCTCAGAGTTCCAGCCGTTTTACTTTTTCAACCAGTGTCGTCCGCTTGATGTTGAGGAGCTCGGCCGCTTTGCGCTTGTTCCCGCCGGTTCGCTCCAAAGAGGAACGGATGAGTTGGCGTTCGACATCTTGGACGTATTGCTGAAGATCCATACCGTCTTCCGGGAGGTCGATATCGATCTGCCGCGATGAGCCCCTATCTGTCTGGAGGTCCGGCGGGAGGTCTGCCACCTCGATCTGACTCCGTCCGGGTGTCAGCGTCAGTGCGCGCTCGACGATGTTCTCTAGTTGACGGATATTCCCGGGCCAGTCGTGCGCCATAAGCTGCCGCATCGCCTCTTGCGAGAAGACCACATCGTGTCGTGCCGGTTCATGTTGCTGGGTGAGTTTCAGGATGAAGCTCTTGACCAAAATTGGGATGTCCTCTCGCCGCTCCGAGAGGGGTGGCAGGTGAATCGGGATGACGTTGAGCCGATAATACAGATCCTTGCGGAACGTACTGTTTTCGACCATCTCTTCGAGGTTGGAGTTGGTGGCGGCAATCACTCGCACGTCAACGCTCACTGGCTGGCTGTCACCGAGACGCTCGACCTCACGTTCCTGCAGCGCCCGCAGTAGTTTTGCCTGCAGGCTGGCGCTCATCGTGCCAACTTCATCGAGAAAGAGTGTTCCCAGGTGCGCCTGTTCCAGACGTCCTTTCCGCGTGGCAACCGCACCCGTGAACGCCCCCCGCACATGGCCAAACAGTTCAGCCTCCAGCAGCGTTTCGGGTATTGCGCCGCAGTTGAGAGCCACGAATCGATGACGAGACCGGGGACTGTTATGGTGAATGGCTCGGGCGACGAGCTCCTTTCCCGTGCCGGTCTCACCCGTGATGAGAATCGTGCTCGTTGCCCCGGACACGGTTTCCAGCATCTGAAACAGACGTCGCATCGACTGGCTTTGACCGACGATGCCTTCGAATTGGTACCGTTCCTGGAGCTGCGATCGCAGATACGCGTTCTCCGATTTCAGCCGTCGCTGCTCGAGAGCCGTTGTCAGGATGTGTAACAGGTGGTCGAACTGAAACGGCTTGGTGATGAAATCGCTCGCCCCACGTTTGATCGCCGTGACCGCATCTCTGACCGTGCCAAACCCGGTGACCACGACGCCAACGATGTCCGGGTACAGTTCAAGAGCGGCCTCGATCACCTGGGTTCCGTCAATACCGGGGAGCCTCAAGTCGGTGATGATTGCATCAAACGCGAAATCTGAGATCCGCTGCAGCGCGTCTTCCCCAGACTCGGCCTGAACCACGCGGTAGCCATGCTCATCGAGGCGCTCTGCGGTGGCCTCGCGCAAGGCGATCTCATCTTCAACGAGAAGCAGATGTGCCTGTAGGTCAGTCATTTACGACGGCGCCAGTATTCTGACGGTGTGTTCGGCCCAGGTCAAGGATGGCGCGATACTACAGGTTGTTTCACAGTTTGCCGATACGACTCTTCGAAGCGAAATCGGTGGGTCGCATCGCAACGTCCTGCCGAGCGGGGTCGCGAATAATTGTGGGAAAGGCGACGAGCAAGGTGATGATTGTTGACAGAAAGACCATCTCGATCATGAAGGCCTGTGAGCTTGTTGGTGTGAGCCGACGGACGATCTACAACTGGATCGCGAGTGAGAAAGTCGAGTATGTCCGCACGGCGGGCGGCTCGGTCCGAATATTTGTTGACACGCTGTGGCGGAAGCCAGAAGACTCCAGTCGCCGTCAGCCGGTTGGCGAACAACGACGGCTCGGTTGATGGCCGGTGAGCCGAAGGTTCCATACCCGTACGACCGGTCCGTTCTCGTTGGCGAACAGCCCGAGCTGGGACACCTGCTTCACCGCCTAAACAACCAGCTCGGGATTATCCTGGCCAATGCCGAGCTGTTAGAGACCAAGCTTGGCGAGCATTCCGGTCGCTCCCGGGCCAACCAGATCGTGACAAGTGTGATCGATGCGATCGGTACGGCACGAGACATCCGCTCCAGGGTTTCGACCCACGTCTGACACCAGCCCGATCATCAGTCTCGGTCACACACCAACGTTGGCCGCTCGTCAAACCCTTGACGACCAGCCGATCCAGGCGTCAAGATTCCGACACCATCGTTACCCAGTACCACCAGAAAGTACTCCTGCCTGCACGGATTTTCTTGTGCTGTAAGTAGCTTAAGAAGAACACATTACTGTCGTTCACGCCGTTTCCGGTCCCTTTACTTGATGGTCGACAACTGTCTGGCATTGCCCTTGCCACTTAGAGGTTCACGGAAGTGAGATCGGAAGCCATGCAGAAGCAGACGACATACGAAAATCAGGAAGAACGAATCGCGGCGAGCGTGCCATTCGTGCAAACCCTGGCACGACGGTTAGCTGCCTCGATGCCTCACTCGGTTAATATCGGCGACTTGGTTCAGGATGGAATGATCGGACTAATCGACGCCGCCAACCGCTTCGATGAAGAACGTGGAATCAAGTTCGAGACGTTTGCAGAGCGCCGTGTACGTGGGTCAATGATCGACGCGCTCCGTAGAGGCGCCTGGCCGCGTGGGATCCGTCGCGTCCGTCGCGAGCTCGAGGCTGCGCGTGAGCATCTTCGCCAGGAGCTTGGCTCTGAGCCGTCACACGCAGAGCTAGCCGACCATATGGGTGCTGATCAGGCACATCTGAGTCGCACCATCATCCGGATTAAGACGATCGAGGCGACGTCGCCGTTGGCCACGGTAGACAACGTCGATGAGGCGAGCCTGCCTCCGGTGCTGGTGCCCTCGGAGCCGACGGCGCCGGACAAGGCGTGTGAGATGGGCGAAGTGCAGAAACGTGTTCGGGCCGCTATCACTGCGCTGCCGCCCCGGGAACGGAAAGTGATCACGCTCTATTACTTCGGCGAGGTTACGATGAAGAAGATCGGCGAGGAGATCGGTGTCAATGAATCTCGCATCTCTCAACTTCACAGCCGAGCCGTCCAGCGGCTGCGCAAGCTGCTCGGCCCCGACCTGGCTCCGGAACAGCTCAGTGCCGCCCTCACGAAGCCCGCGTCGCCCAAGATGGCAAGGCAAAGATCGACGGTCATGTGCGCCCGCGTCGTGTCGGCGTGAAGGGCAATGTCCAGATTCGGAAGGTTGGCGTGGCTGTGGCCCGGTGACACGGGTGCACGGCAGTGGAACGCGGATGCTGGACCCTTATCGGGCCACGTCAGACGCAACCTTGAGGAGATCGGCCAGCCTGAACGGTTTGGCGAGCCACTGACAGCCACTCTCTTCGAGGAACCGTTCGGCTTCAGTCCCTGCCACGTCGCCCGTGACGAAGACGATCCGTCTGGCGAGAGCCGGTTTGGTCTCGGTGATCGCGCGATGTAGTGTCGGGCCGTCCATTCGTGGCATCTTGAGGTCACAAACGAGGAGGTCGTACACGGTTTCCTGAATTCGTTCGAGGGCGTCTTGCCCGTCGCCGGCTTGGTCGACCTGAAACCCGGCATCGGCTAGTGCCTCCGAAACCGCTGCCGCAAGAGCGGGTTCATCCTCGACAACAAGTACCCGCGCCCCTCTCCCATTCGAGGTCTCCGCCGGCAGTGGCGGTGTCACTGGACGAACGACACCACCGCTGGCCGGGAACTCCACAAAGAACGAGGCCCCCTGGCCGGCGGTGGAGGCCACACGGATGCGGCCGCCATGCTCCTGCACGATGGCGTAGGCGACCGTGAGCCCGAGACCCGTCCCCTGTCCAACGGCCTTGGTGGTGAAGAATGGATCAAAGATCTTTTCCTGTACGTCATCGGGAACACCAGGACCATCGTCGTTGACCTCAAGGACGACCGATTCGCGTTCCGTGTCGTACCACGTTCGAGTGACCAATGTCCCTCGACCATTCGTGGCGAGCATGGCCTGCTCGGCGTTGACGATGAGGTTGAGCAGTACCTGCTTGACGTGATGTGGATCGGCAAACACCTGCGGGAGGCCACCAGCCAAGGCCTCGATCACCGTCACGTTCGACACTCGCTGGTCATAGGCTCGAAGTGAGAGCGTTTCCAGGACGATCTGGTTTAGGTCGATCATCGCCCGGGTGGTATGGCGCTTGCGCGAGAACGTCAGAAGGTTCCTGACGATCTTTGCTGCGCGTTCGGCCTCGCTCAGGATGGTACGAATCCCACGCTTTGTCACATCGTCGAGGGAGCGAAGCGACAGGCGTTCAGACCAGGTGAGGATTGTCGCTAGCGGGTTGTTGAGCTCGTGGGCTACACCCGACACCGTCTGTCCGAGCGCGGCCATCTTCTCAGATTTGAGCAGTTGGTGGTAGAGATCGCGACCCTGCTCCTCCAGGCGCCGGCGTTCGCTGACATCCCGCATGAGGGCGACGAGCTGACGAATGGTCCCTTCGGCCGACGAATTGATGTGAGCTGTTACTTCGACCCAAAACGACGAATCGTCTGCGCGACGCAACCGGAGTAAGTAATCTGAAACCGCACCATCTCGTTGGAGTCGGCTGAGGAACGCCGTGCGCGCGGCAGGATCCACAAAGCGCTCGAGCTCGAACGGACGGACCGCCTCGGCCTCGGCCTCTGGAAGATGACCAAACATCAGCTTCAAATGTGGATTCGCCGCGACGGTCGCATCCACTTCTCGGTTCAGCGTACCGATGTAGATCCCCTCCTGGATTGATTCAAAGAGACACGCGAGGGCGTGGGATGTTGGTGGAGGGGAAGACGTCAGGCGGGGCACGCGTGACGACACAGTCGATTATAGCAAGGCGCGAACCGACGGGTGGGATGCTCGGCCCTCGTCGTCTCGCCTACTGAGACGGGGGAGCAGGTGTCGGTGTCTGACGTGTGGCGCTCGGCAAGTACTTTGCTTCAATGGCGGATCGGATGTCGCTCACCGATCCCCCTGAGGCGTGAAGCTGCATGGCGTCGCGAGCGACATCGATACAGACGATACAGGCCATTCCATGAGGTTCCCACGAACTCACTGACCCGTCCTCGTTTCGTGACGCAACGAAGCAGTCCGCGTTACCTGTGTGTCCAGCCGAGTCGCATCCGCAGAAACAGGGAACGTACTCCAGCACATCAGGATTGCGGGCCGCGAACTCATAGGCGGCGGTCACCAGCTCTGCTCCTCGTGGCACCATGTTAGGTACGAGCGGAAGAGCCGGCAACGGAACACCTTCCGGGTGCGCAGGAGAAGCCTCTCGCGTCGGTACGAACGGAGGTGTGAACGCGGCTGGTTCCGTTTCACTCGTGTCGACAGCCTCCGTCACAACACCCGGGTCGGTGCTGGCCACTTCTGGGCTACCGACTGGGTACAGGGCAACTATGGCAACGGCCACGACGGCCACGACCCCTGCAATCAATACCCATGGAGGTCCTCCCGACCCCGACGGGCTCGATGCCGCGGGTGCTTCTCCCCGAACCTTCCGTTTTGTTCCCACGAACCTGATCTTATATCAGAAATCTCTGATTTCTGGCCACCTGTGTGTCGATGCACTGCTCAGCGCGGTCGGTAGAAAGATGTACGAGCTCATCAGAGACAGCGACATCAAGGTGCGTTACGGCGGTGAAGAATTCCTGATCATGCTTCCCGACACGTCACTTCCTGGTGCGATTCACGTCGCACGCATCCTCAAACCGAGAGCTTCCAAGCTCTCGGTTTGAGTGGAAAGGCCACGTCGTATCGAGAACGGTTAGCCTGGGGGTCGTCGTTGCGAAGCCCGATGGAGTCGACACGACGGAACTCCTCGGTCGCGCCGACGCGGCGCTCCACCGAGCCAAACACGGCGGGCGCGATCGCGTCAGAGGAGTCGGACAGCGAGCAGCACCCAGTAGCGGTTTCTGCGTCCTAGCGGGCGGCTGTGAAAGGGCGACCGACTACACCGGGCAGCCAGTCGTCTGGACGTTACTCGTCTTTTCTCGGCCCGAGGGCGAAGGCCATCGTTCCTTCGATGACTCGCGTGTCACCGACTCGAGCGAAGCCTTTAAGCTGACCCATTCGGCTTCGGAGGCGTTCGACCGTCGCCTCGATCACGACGACGTCTCCCGGATGCACCGGCTTGAGATACCGCAGCTGCTCGATTCCGAGAAAATAGATCAGCTTCTCCCGATTTTCGGGTTTGGCCAGAATCAGGATCGCGCCCACCTGAGCCACAGCCTCCGTCAGGATCGTTGGCGGGAGGGCGGGTGGCTCGCCCGGACGATGCGCGAGGTACCGTTCGTTGAGCGAGACGTTCTTGATACCGACGATACGCTTGTCCTCCTCGAACTCGGTGATCTTGTCGACCAAGAGGAAAGGATATCGATGCGGAAGGATCCGCTCGATGGCGGCGTTATCGAGCGGGAGGCTGAGGTGTGTGCTCACCGGCTAAAGTATAGCCTTCCACAAGGATGGAGGATGGCCGCACGGAATCGCCTTTGCCCCAGACGGAATGCGGCGATGCCAGCGCCTGCCTGAGTTAACGCATTCCGTTGATTCCGCGCGACCGCAGTACTTTGTATCAAACCCCGTACCGTCCGCTGCTCAAACAAATCGCCCGGTTTCATTTGATCTCGGCGCCGGCTCGTCCTGTAGGGTGGACTGTCGGTTGCCCTCAGAAGAGGGCTTCCAGACCGTTCCGGTCCCAACCGTCCTAATGAGCAGCGTGGATGTGCGAGACGGAGGACGACAATGAGGTGGAACCAGAGCACAAATCTGACTTAGGCGGCGCTGCTTGTGGTGGGTGGGCTGATCCTGACCGTGGCAGTGCTATTTCAGGGAATCGTATCGGCCGCACCCGTTGCCGAACAGGGTGGCGCGCCGACGGCCGAGGACCGCGGTCGCAGCCTACGAGTTCTGTTCACGACGGAGGGAGGTCGTCTCGGCATCTCGATTGACGACGTCGATTCACCCGAGACGCCGGGATCCACGACCGAGGGAGCCATCGTCAGATCGGTGATCAACGGAAGCCCCGCCGCCTATGCAGGTCTTGAGGGGGGTGACATCGTTGTTGAGTTCGACGGGGAGCGGGTTCGGAGCGCGCGGCAGCTTTTCCGGCTGGTGCAGAAGACGCCGATCTGGGCGGCCGGAAGCCCATACTGACTCACGCACGCGCCTCGAACTCGACGTGTGCGGGATCAGCCGTCACGACAGTCGCAAGCTGTGCGGCGAGGATCGTCGCCGTCGCCTGCACACCGTCATTCGCCTCCCATCCGTGCCGCATCTCGGCGGACAAGACACCGACACATCGGCCGGTATCGGCCGATGACGAAACGAGTGGCACCGCCACCGCACCGCGGCCGCGCTCTCCGGCGGACACGACTTGGAGCCGGGCCGTTCGATAGGCGGTTGCGGTTGCGCTTTCACCATCGCACGCCAGCCGTCCCAGTCGCACCAAGATCTGGGGGGTATAGCCATGGCAGGTAGCCGGGCGAAGTGCCCGGCCGCTGCTGTCGCGGACCCAGACGATAAGACCAGAGGCGTTCAGGAGATCCCCGGCTCGACCCAACAGGTCATCAAGGTCGTCGCTTCCCGAGACCCGTCCCAGGTCAGTGCATAGCTGAGCGGTGGCTGTCAGGTCCGGGACGTCGGACGCCGGGTTTGACACTCCAACATTGGACGGAGGTTCCCCGTCGCCCCCGAGAGCGGCGACTGCGGGAACCGGCCTGGCATCCACGCCGCCGGCTCGGTTGACCTCCCACTCCGCTGAAACCAGCGTGACATCCGCAGGTACTAGCGGTTCGCTTGGATCAGCCGGATGCTCGACGGCCGCCGAAGGCGTGCCGCCCCGCGGCAGAAGCACGAACGTGACCCCAATAATAAAGATCGCGGCGACGGCCGCGGTCATGACATCGTCGGTGCGAATTTCGCCATGCCGTCTGAGTCGTGCCTCCGCTTCGGCCGCCCTGGCTCGCTCAAGCTGTTCCGCTGCCTGTCGGGTGAACTCCTTCCCATCGGTAAAGACCAGGTCGGATGCCATGAGGACCTGACCAATTGTGGTGTGGTTCCGTGCCGACTCGCCCACTCGCCCCAGGCGCTCGACGAGTGCGTCGGCGGCGGCAACAGCCTCTACCGCCTCGCTAGATTTGGATATCGCTCTGAGATTGGCCAGACCGTCTTTCAGCCTGCCGAGCTGGCTGGCGGCCTGTGCAAACCACTCATGCGGGTCCTGCCCGCCTGCCACATACGCCTGCTGAGCAGAGCGGAGATCGACCAGGGCGACGGTCAGGGTCCAGGTCAGCGCGGCGTAGGTTCTGGCTGCGTCGTATTCGATGTTACGCTGCTGCTCGGAGTGGAGTAGGCGGTACCCTGAGGTGAAGACGACGGCCAGCATGATGATGACGAAACCCAGTCTCACCCACAGCCGGTTCATACACTCTTACTATATCACCTTGATCTGCGACGCTCGATAGAGAGACACAGCGCTTCATGACGAACGCACATCCGGTCGCCTCATGAAAGCCGGCATCATCATCAATCCCGTCGCCGGGTCTGGATATCGACGTCGCACCGAGGCGCGCGTCGCGCTCGCTCGCGATGTTCTTCAGCGGTGCGGCATCGAGGGTGACGTCTTCGTGACGACACGCCGTGGTCACGCGCGCGAGCTCTCCCGTTCGTGTGTTGACCGCGGCGTCGACACCGTCGTGGCGTGGGGCGGGGACGGGACCGTCAACGAAGTGGCGTCCGAAGTTGCGTTTCACAGTCCGGCGCTCGGGGTCGTGCCCGGCGGGTCCGGGAATGGTCTGGCGCGCGAGCTTGGATTGCCTCAGCGAGACCCCACCCTGTCGCTCATGACGGCGCTCCAGGGTAAGCCCCGCGTGATCGACGCCGGCGAGCTCGGTGGGCGTCTGTTCTTCAACGTCGCTGGGGTCGGTCTGGATGCGCACCTCGCTGCAGTCTTCAACTCGAGCACGTCGAGAGGCCTGCGCAGATACCTGGTGTTGGCAGTACACGAGATGCTGGCGTATGAACCGAGCCACTATATTCTGCGGGCCAACGATGTCGCGATCAGCCAGACGGCGCTCACCGTGGCCCTGGCAAACACACGGCAGTATGGTGCCAACGTGAAGATCGCGCCGCTGGCCAGACCCGATGATGGTCTCCTGGAGCTGGTTATCCTCCCACCGGTTTCACTGCTCGTCGCACTGTGGCATGCGCGCCGGTTGCTGACTGGAACCGTTCACGAGGTTCCAGGTGTCACCATGCAGTCGGTGCGCGCTGTCGATATCGCCAGCGACTCGCTTGCAGGTTTCCATGTCGACGGAGAAGTGTTTCAGGGGCGTGAAACCCTGTCAGCGAAGGTTCATCCCGGGGCGCTCCGGGTCAGGTGTGGCCCCGAGTCCTGAATCTGGGGATTAGGTGTTCGACTAGGTTGTTTCGCTCGACGTTGGCCCAGCCTAGGGGCTCGAGCTTTCGACTCGAAGGATCGCGTAGGTGGGAAGTCCGAACGATTTGAACCTTTCCATGACTTCACGGGCCGGCGACACACCGAGGTCTTCGGCGTGGAACTTGATCTTCACGTAGTCGTCGAGCGCGGCTTCGACGGCAGGATCTTTCAGCGTGGTGCGATCCATCGTCAGACAGTTCTTGCACCACGTGGCCCAGACGTCGACCAACACCATCTTGCCGTCGGTCTGAGCAGTGTGTAGACCCTGGTCCAACGAGGCATACCAACCCTCGTCCAACAGCTCTTGGACGCTCGTGGCTACCTCTTCAGGGTCGACCCATCGCTGGCTGAAGAGCCCATACGACAGATATCCGTAGTAGGCCGCAGTCCCCAGGATAAATACACCGAACGCCTGTTTGACTCGCATCATCCACGCCCCAGGCTTCGGTAGAAACGTCAGACCCGCTCCCGCGATCGGCCACGGCAACGCCATCCCCACACCTAGAAGGAAGGGGAGCACGAGGGCCGCGGTGGTTCCGGTCGCGTACAAATTGCTGGAAAAGACGATCACTTGAATGACGACCGGCGCCACACACGCGCCGGCCAGCAACGCGGCGACACCACCCATCCCGAACGCTACGAGAAACGACCCACCACCCGACGAATCTCCAAGTGCCAGTCGATTCTGGAGGCTCGAGAAATCGATAGAGAGCACATCGAACATCGCGAGCCCGAGCACGACGAAGAGCGTGGCGATGGAAAGATTGAACCACGGCGATGAATTGATCGTACCAAAGCTTCCAGCGGTGAGGATGACGACCAGCCCCAGCCCACCGTAGACGAGCGCCATGGCCAGACCGTACGCGCCACCGAGGGCGAATCCTCGGGCTCGGGAGTCAGCTCTTGTTCCAGCACCGATAATCGCCAGATTGATCGGGATCATCGGGAGTACGCAAGGTGTTAGATTCAGCGCCAGGCCACCGAGGAGGATAAGCGACAAGATCACCAGCGGACCCCGGCCATCGAACCATTCTTCCTGCCCCAAGCCTGTTTCGGCGCGGTCGATGAATTCGAGAAAGTCGGCGGTGCCAAGATACCCACCAGTCGTGTTGAGCACGGTGAACTCGGCTAGACGGCTGACCGCTTCTGTATCGTCGGTTGCGGGGCCTTCGGGTTGCGCGGTCGTGTCGACGATACCTGGATCTGCAGCCGCCACGAATGTCATTCGGTTGAACAGCTCCGCGTGGGTGGGTATTACGGGTCGAGTATCTTCGACAACGGAGAGATGGAATTCAAGGTTGGTGGCCGTCGGAAAATAGCAAATCGTGTCGTCACAGGCCTGATAACGGAGGGAGCCTGCGACCACATACTCGCCAGGCTCGAGGTCGCGGTCCAGAGCAAGGCCAGCTCCGATAACAAACTCCTCTTCGAAGACCGCGAGTGGCTCACCACCGACCTCAAAGAGGAACGACTCGGGCCAGGCAATACCCTTGAGGTGGATCCCGTCCGGAGGGTCGAGACTCAGTTCGGTCGGAATGAGCCCCTCCTCGAGCGGCTCATTCGAGTTGACGTGGAAGCCTGCGTCGAGTCGTGCCTGGACCGCCACGCGGTAGCTGGAACCGGCGTGGGCTCCGGTGGATTCGGTCACGGTCGTCACGGAGATTGGGCTTGGTGGCTGGGCGTTCGCAGGCAACAAAAACAGGGTTGTCATGACGAGGATGAACACGACAGGGCTAAGCAAGACGCGCTCTGGCGAAGGTTGGCCGCGTACACGCTCGGCGCGTTTCCGGCGCAACCTACTGTGAAATTCAACTTGCATGGCGGTCCGGCTGGCGGCTTCGCTCATCGCCTACGATCTTCCCGATAGGTATGCGCCGTGCGCTTCATGACCCCGGTCGATCGACACACCCTCGATGGGTCGAGGCTCGTTGTCGTTGCGACACGGGACACTCAATTTAATTGGACGCACCTTGCTCGTCCGGGGACCCGCACTATTGGAGAATGTTGCCCAGGATTACATCGCCCTCATCGACGGCGACGTCTCTCAGCGCGCCTTCCAGGGGAATTCTGACCTCGGTGAGCAGTCCCGTGACAGGAACCATGGTGGTTTCGACCTCGCCTGAGCGGTATCGCAGAGTCAGAGTGACAGGGACCTCAAAGGTTGGTTCGGTTTGTTCGAATGTAACCACCAGATCAGACTCGTTCTGGGTACCAGACGCTCGTGCGTCTGTGCGATAGTCGAACTGAATGTCGGGCAAGGTTGATTCGTGGATCCACCGGTCGAAGAAACCCTCGAATGATCGTGCGGCTTCGGTCTCGAACGCCTGGATGAGGTCGTCGGTTCCTGCTTTCTGGAATCGCATCTTGCTGTAGTAGCGACGCAGGCCGCTGAAGAAGGCGTCGTCGCCGATGAGGCGCCGAAGCATGTGCAGGACCATGGCGCCCTTGTTATAGACGAGTGCCCGATAGGCGCGGGCGTCGCCTTCGATATGTCCAAGCCGATATCCTAGATAGACCGGCCCGTCGTCAGAATGACGGATCGACCAGTCGCGCATCTGTTCGAGGACATTCTGGAACTCAGCCTCGCCTTCGTTCTTTTGAATGTAGAGCGCCGCGAAATACTGGGCCAGCGCCTCACTGAGCCACTGCTCGTGATAGTTCTTCCATCCCACTGCCTGTCCCCACCACTGGTGGGCAAGCTCGTGCGCTAGAAAGAAGTGTTCGGTTTCGCTGAAGGCGACAGGGTCGTCTCCCCACGACCACATCGTCCCCGGAGCCAGCGGTAGCGGCTGGTTCAGCACTGCGAAATACGCCGGGCTGTGGCCACCGGGCAGATAACTGTCGGTGAGCGCGAGTGTAAGGGCGGGATATGGCACGTCGCCCATGATCGACCCATAGAACCCTAGGATGTCCGCGGCCTGCGCCTGGTAATCACTGAGCAACTCGGCACTTCTTGGATTCGTCTCGACGGAGAGTCGCAGACCGTCGTAGACGACGCCGGAACGCACCGGGGGCATTGTCGCCGCCGCCACAAGCGGGACTTCCAGCACGGGGGTTTCGTGAGGCCAAAACCGCGAGAGGACCGCCGAGAGATACTTCACCGGCTGGAGCGCCGTGAAACGATAACGCTTGGGGTCCGGGTTGTTGAGCTGGGACAACGGAGGGTTGTCGTCGGCCGCATCACCGCTGGCTATAACGCCGTAGTCGGCCGGAACCGTCAACTCCATCGTCGCGGTCGCGAAATCTGGAATGACACCCCGAGGGTACCAGGCAGTCGACCCACTGTAGATATACCGGGGCTCTCCGATACCGAATATCGGGTTCGATCTGAACAAAGTCCGTGTGCGTCCAAGCCAGTTCTCGTCGGGGGACTGACCCCGAAGTAAACCAGAATAGTTGACAATGACCGTGAACTGGGTCCCGATGGGTGCCGCGTCCGGAAGGCTGATGACAAGGCTGTCGGGACCACCCATGCGGAAGAACAGCAGTGGTCCGAACTCACGGGAAGTTACGGAGTGCACCTTCAGATCGCCAGCCAGCGCTAGACCCAGGCTGCGCAAATTTACACCGGTGACCTCCACTGCAAGGCGTGTCGTTCCCTCGATCCAGCAGCCCTCGAGCTCTGGTCGCGACCGGAGGGATTCCTGTATCACCCCCGCGGGCTCGAACGACGCCACGACGTCATAGTCGAGAATGTCGTAGAAAACCGAGTCCTGGTCGTCGTAGTACTTGCCCTGCGCGGCCCGCTGACGTGCCGACGAATAGAGCGAAATAAGGGTGTATGTCGGCTCCCGTTGGAAAAGGGAGACGTTCTCAGGCTGGTTCTGGGCCTGTGTGTATGTCAGATTGCCGTGACGACTCGTTGTGACCTCGGCCTGGAAGTGACCCACGGTTGGCGTTAACCACCACGTCCGGTCACTCACGTTACCAAGATCGACGGTGTATGAGAGTGGTCCGACTGCGTCGAAGACCTCCTGGGCCTCCTGGAAGGCTTGAGAGTCGACCGGCCGTTCGGTGAGCTGGGCAGGGGCGACCCTCGACGAGAACATCGTTGGGTTGACCCTGACGAACGCATGCGTGAACTCGGCCTCCAGGACTTCGCTATCGGAGAAGATCTCGACTTGTCGGCGTTCGGCCTCGGGCGTGGGAGCGAATGTCATTACCCCGTCGCCAACCAGCACGAGGCCGGTGACCCCAGCATCGATCTCTGCCACGAACACCGCCCCGCTCGACATCTGCAGTGTCATATCTTCCGCTGCGATGACGACGTTCTCGGCGTCGTACTGAAGGTCCGGGTTCAGTATGAGGTGATGCAGAGAGTCAATGCCGTCCATTGCCTCGTAGCCGGTGATCATCCAGGCATCTGTGCCATCGGCGGCTGGCGCCGCAGCATCGGTGCTCGCACTCGCGGACGCCGTTGCGGCTCTGATTACCTCCAGGTTCCATGTCTGCAGACGCGCCCGGTTGCCCGTCTCGGTGAAGACTTCGACTGTCAGCTCGTGACCGTCGCCTTCTTCCTCGGCACTGATCAAGAATCTGGGAATGACCACGGTCCGGTCGACGTCCTCGCGAAATCCGTCCCGGGCGAAATCGCGTGCGGCTTCCGGGTCGCCGCCGGGTGCCAGCAGTGCGAGGAACCCCTCCGGATCCGCGGCGTCTGCGATCGTCTGTAGACGGTTCACGAGGGGGTCGAAGTCGGTGAGCGCGAGCGACGGCTGAGCGCCACTCAGAGACGGACTCATCAGGCAAAGGAAGAACGCAGACAGAATCAGCCGTTTCATAATCGGTGCGTCTTTCGAAAAAGAGAAGCCTTGCCGACCTCTCAGGTCGACATTAAAAGTGTAGTCTGATGCGTCGGATTGCTGCTCGTCAACTGGCGAGGAAACTCGCTGTGAACGTCTCGATGGCGTCGCAGTAGCTGTCAAGCTCGGCGGGGGATGCGAGGAAGACGATCCGGAAGAACCCGTCGGCCGGATCAGTGCCGAAACCAGACCCGTAAACGCAGAGGATTCCGGTCGCGTGCAGTAGGCCGAGTACGAATTCCTCGTCGGTCCGCCCCGGAGGGAGGTCGATCTTTGGCATCGCGTAGAACGCGGCCGCGGGCGGGACACAGGAGATTCCGTCAATTCCGTTCAGACGCCGTGACATCAGCTCGGCTCGCTCTTTGAGTTGCCGTCGGAAACGGTCCTGATGGCTGCGGTCGCCGGTGAGCGCTGGGGCCACCGCATGCTGCATCGGGCCGTTGGTACACAGTCGCCCGTCCGCGAGCTCTTTGATGGCGCCGAGTACGGCGTCGAGTCGCTCGGTCTTCCCGACGGCCATCCAGCCTGTCCGCCACCCTGGTGCCATATACGCCTTAGACGCCGACGAGAACGAAATGATCGGGGCTTCTGGATCCAGCGCTCCCATTGGGGAAACGGGTCCCGCGTAGGCGAGATCCGTGTAGACCTCATCGGACAGGAGCGCGAAGTTTCCCCGCTCGGCGATGTCTATGAGGGCTGACCGGGTCTCGTCGGCGTAGACGGCGCCCGTCGGATTGTTGGGGTCGATCACCACCAATGCCCGCGTACGGGTCGACACGAGGTCGCGTAGCCGATCGAGGTCTGGCTCCCAACCACGGGCCGGATCCGTCGGATAAAACACCGCTCTGGCACCGAGTTTCGTCAGCGCCGCCGTGTAGAACGGATAAGTTGGAACCGGAACGAGTACTTCGTCGTCGCGGTCGACGAGCACGCTCAGCGCCAGGTCGATCCCTTCAGATGTCCCGGAAGTGAGGACGACCCGGTCGGCCGAGATGTCCACCCCACGTGACGCGTAATCGCCGACGACGGCCTCTCGGGCGGCCAGGATCCCAGCGGCCGGTGTATAGCCGTTGTGGCCGTCACGCATGGCCCGTTCGACAGCGACCACGAGGTGAGGCGGCGTTTCAAAGCCGAATAACACCGGATCCCCGATGTTGAGATAGTGAACTCGGCGGCCTGATCGTTCCAGTTTGTGGGCCTCGGCCACGACGTTCCGAATGGCATAGTCGAACCCATCGAGCCGCTGGGCCACCGGAATCGACGTGACCGTATTGACCCCCATATCAGTGATTGTATCGGATGTTCCTCGCCCGCTAAGGAGGGGGCGCTGACGTCTTTTCTCGCCTGGCAGTTGCGTGTAAGCTCCGGAGCATGGCGATACGAAAGGAATTCAGCCTGAGATTGCAGAACAGTCCAGGGGCCTTGGGTAAAGTCTGCCGGTATCTCACCGATGAGAAGGTCGGTATACAGGCACTTTCACTCGATTCCGGTGGGACTCTTCGGATGGTCGTTGACAACCCGCTCAGAGCCGCCGGGCTCCTTAAGGAGAAGCAGTACGCGATCGAAGAACGGGACGTGCTACTTATGCAGGTTCCGAATGCCGTGGGCTCTCTCTACAACGCCACGCGGCTTCTCGATGGCGCCGGCGTCAACGTCGAGCATGCCTACGCGTGTTCGTTTGAGGCACAGCCGATGGCAAGTGTGGTTGTTGCGGTGGACGATATCGCGCGCGCCTCGATGGTGGCGGGGGTGTGAAACTCTACGTTGAGCCGATGGACGCCATTCTTGTGGAATTCGACCACGAAGGACGGGTGAGATTCAACGGGGAAGAGTGGACCGTGCCGACAGTCCAAGAGCAGCGGGCCATCCTCTACGCAGCGCAGAGTCACGCCGCGGATATCCAGGAACTCATTCAGGCGCTGGAGCGAGCTTTCCAACCGTGACCGAGGCTGGACGCAGGACGTCATCGCCAAGCCGATACCCTGGTTTAACGACGTCAATCACCACGCCCTCGTGCGCTGGGTCGGTGACCGGTGTCACGGAAATCGCGTCGTGGAGGTTTGGATCGAACGACTCCCCGCCCGCGTCTATCGGTGCGACCCCGTAGCTGCTCAGCGTCAGCAGAAACTGCTGGCGCACCATCTCCACACCCGTCAGTAGCTTGACCACTCCTGGGTTGTCGTCGGATGTGCCTCGAGAGGCTTCAATCGCGCGGTCGAGGTTGTCGATGATCTCGAGGAACGAGGCGATCACCCCGCGCTTCTCCCGCTCGACGTCTTTCGCTACTTCCTTCCGGAGTCTGACCCGCGTTTCCTCGAACTCGTTGGCCGCCGCCTTGAACCGTGCCGCGTAGTCGGTGAGCAGTTTGTCCTTGTCGGCGAGCCGAGTTTCGAGCTCCTCGATGTAGCTCGGCTTGTCCGACCTGGCACGCTCATCGCTCTCGGCGGTATCGCGCGCCCACCACCGTCGATCGACGACCTTGACGTCAGGCGTTCCCCCGGGCCGGTCGGTCTCACCGTCGCCGACCCGATCCTGGTCGTCTTGAGGACCGCGCCCGAGTTCTACCGTCTCCTCTTCGGGCGGAGCCGACCGTTTATTCACTCGCCGCTTCTTTCACGATGCCATTCTGTGTGGCTTCGGTCGTCGGCTCCCGTGGAGCCTCGGCGGGCTCATAGATGAACTCAAGCGCATCGTCACCGTCACGAAGACTGATGCGAACCGTCCCGCCGTTCTCGAGCCGACCAAAGAGAACCTCGTCCGTGAGGGGATTTCGGACGTCGGTCTGAATCACCCGGCTGAGCGGTCTGGCACCATAGACGGGGTCGTAGCCCTTTGCTGCCAGCCACTCTCGTGCGTTGGATTCGAGCGTGATCGCAACTCGCTGCTCTGCCAGCTGCGCCTCGAGCTGAAGGATGAACTTCTCGACAATCATCTCCATCACGTTGAGGGTAAGTGAGCCGAAGGTGACAATGGCATCGAGCCGGTTTCGGAACTCTGGACTGAAGATCCGTTCGACCGCCGACTTCATACGCCCCTTTGATATCACGCCTTGGTCTTCGGTAAAGCCGATTGGCGTGGCGCTGGCCTCTCGCGAGCCGGCGTTGGACGTCATGATCAGCACGACGTGCCGGAAATCGGCTTTCCGGCCGTTATTGTCGGTAAGCGTGGCGTGGTCCATCACCTGCAGCAGGATGTTGTACACGTCCGGATGCGCTTTCTCGATCTCATCCAGCAGTACGATGCTGTATGGATGCGTCCTGACCGCGTCGACGAGGAGGCCTCCCTGCTCGAACCCTACATACCCGGGCGGCGCGCCGATCAGCCGCGCCACGGCATGTTTTTCCATGTACTCGCTCATGTCGTATCGGATGAACTCGTTGCCGAGGTGGACCGCCAGCTGCTTGGCCAGCTCGGTCTTACCGACTCCAGTCGGCCCTGTAAAGAGAAAACACCCGGCCGGCCGGTCCGGCTGGCCGAGACCCGCCCTGGCGCGTTTGATCGACGCTGCCACAGCTGCGACGGCATCCGGCTGACCAAAGACGACGCGCTCGAGCGATTCCTCGAGGGTACGCAGACGCTCCTTGTCCGATGACGAGGTCTGTCTTTCAGGAATCCGCGCCATCCGGGCCACGACCCGTTCGATGTCGGCTGTGGAGACGACCAGCGGTAGCTGGTCGTCCCGCGTCTCCTCTTCGTTCGTCTGGCTAAGGGCCAGGACCGCGCCGGCTTCGTCGATTACGTCGATTGCGCCATCGGGAAGACGCGATTCACGGAGGTGGCGACTGGCAAGCTTCGCTGCCGTTGCCAGCGCCTCGTTCCCGTATGTCACATGATGGTGCGACTCGTATCGCGTCTTGAGTCCTTCGAGGATCTTCGTGGTCTCGTCAACCGAGGGCTCCTCCACGATGATCTTCTGAAGCCGGCGTGCGAGGCCGCGGTCCTTCTCGATCTGCTTGTAGTCCTCAAAGGTCGTGGATCCGATCACCCGTAGCTCGCCAGCGGTGAGGACCGGCTTGATTAAGGTTGCCAGATCCATCGTGCCGCCAGTCGTGGCGCCGGCGCCGACGGTGGCATGGACCTCGTCGATGAACAAGATCGCCATGGGGCGGTTGCTGAGCGCCTCTACGACTGCCTTGAAGCGTTCCTCGAAGTCACCGCGAAACCTGGTGCCGGCGAGGAGCGCGGCTGTGTCTAGCGAGAAGACTTCTGCGCCCTTGAGACGGTTTGGCGTGTCCTCGTCCAGGAGTTGTATCGCGAGCCCTTCCGCCAGGGCGGTCTTGCCGACGCCTGCGTCCCCCACGAACACCGGGTTGTTCTTCCGGCGGCGAGAGAGAATCTCCATCGTGCGACGGAGCTCGGCTACACGGCCAATGAGCGGGTCCAGCTGATTGTTCTTGGCCCGCTCCGTCAGGTTGACGGCATACGCCGATAGCGGGTCACGGGCGGATGCCGGTCCCTCGTCGCCGACGCCGGCATCGGCGCCGTCACTCGTCGACTCGCTCTCGCCCGTGATGAGCGGGACCTTCGAGATGCCGTGGGAGATGTAGTTGAGGACATCGAGACGGGTAATGCCATGGGTCTCGAGCAACTGCGCCGCGTATGACTTTTGCTGCTGCAGAATCGCCGCCAGCACGTCACCCGACCTGACCTCGTCCTTCCCGGCACTCTGGACATGTAGAACAGCCGTTTGCAGTACCCGCCGAAACCCAAGTGTCTGGGCTGGTTCGCGCGTGCGCTCACCCTTGTTGAGCGTTTCGAGAGTGCCAAGGAATTCGTCAAGTGTTCGCCGAAGAGTGGGCAGGTCGGCCCCGCAGGCTGCCAGGATCCGTTCCCCTTCAGGGTCGTGCGCCAGGGCATACAGCAGGTGCTCCAGCGTCAGGTGCGTATGGCGTCGTGATGTGGCCTCGCGATACGCCACATTGAGAATCAGCTCGAGCGATGCACTAAACATGACGGTGGGTCACCCTTCCTCGATCGCAGCCTGGAGGGGAAATCCCTCACGTCTGGCCATGTCCTTCACGGTGTCGACTTTGGTTTCGGCGATTTCGTACGTATATGCGCCACACGTGGCCTGTCCCTGGGTATGGACCTGCATCATGAGACGAAAGGCCTCGGCCGGACTCTTCTGGAACACACCCTCGAGAACGCTCAGCACAAACTCCATAGGCGTGTAATTGTCGTTGAGGAGCATCACCCGATACAACTTGGGTGTTTTGGTCTTGTGTTGCCTCCGTTCGAGGACGGCATCGCCCGGTGCGGTGCCTCCGGGCTGCGCGGGATCGCTCACACTTTATCTTTAGTGTACTGTTTCGGCGCGTCAAGATGACACGCCGACGCATAGTACAATTCCGCCACTCATGGAAACGATTGCCCGCGGTATTCTGTACGGGGACCTAAACTTCCTTGGCCGCCCACGTGTGATTGCGACGGCAGTTCTACAGGCTCCTGGCGGCGTCGCGTTGGTCGATCCGGGACCGTCGAGCTGTTTGGACGCGCTCCGGGCATCGCTGGCCGACCACGGGATCGGCCTCAGCGACGTGCGGGCCTTGCTGCTCACCCATATCCATCTCGACCATGCCGGTGCAACCGGTTCGATCGTCAAAGAAAACCCAGAAATTGATGTCTACGTGCACGAGATCGGGGCGACCCATATGGCCGACCCAGCCAAACTTCTGGCCAGCGCTGCGCGTCTGTATGGAGCCGACATGGACCGACTGTGGGGTGAATTCCTTGGCGTGCCCGAGGACAACCTTCGACGATTGAGTGGTGGCGAAGTGATCACGGTCGGCGATCGAGAGCTGGACGTGGCCTATACGCCTGGCCACGCCTCCCATCATGTTGGGTACTTCGACTCGTCAAGCGGTCTGGCGTTTGTCGGCGATACGGCCGGGGTCCGGATCGGAAACGAGTTGTTCTCGATGCCCCCGACGCCCCCGCCAGACATCGATATCGACAAATGGAAGCAGAGTATCGAACTGATTCGCGACCGTCGACCGTCGACACTCTTCACCACACACTTCGGGCCCCACGAGGACACTGATGCCCATCTCGATGCGGTGCTCGAGCACCTGGATACCATGACCGAAATGGCCAGGCGTCATCTCGAACGCGACGCGAACGACGATGAGCGTATGAGCGCCTTCGCGGACGAGATGCGTGTCTATATCCACCGGCATGTCTCACCAGAAGCCGCGGCGAAGTACGACTCGGCGGCGTCCTTCACGATGTGCTGGCTAGGGCTTGCGCGGTACTGGAAGAAGCGCGGCGTCGGGACGAACTCCAGCGACAACCGCTGATTTAGGAGATCCGGGCCACGAATGACCCCTACACACCGGGCACGGGGTTGCCGGCGATCCAGACCGACTCGATGTCCCGGGTGTGGCGAATATCATCCAGCGGGTTGGTATTGAGGACGATGAAGTCAGCCCACTTGCCGGCTTCGAGCGTTCCGAGTTCGTCATCGACACGCATGCACCGCGCGGCCTCACCGGTTGACGCGACGATCGTGCGCAGGGGCGTCAGTCCGGCCTCCACCATCAGCTCCAGCTCGCCGTGCTCGAAGTAACCCTGGAAGCGACCTACCGGACCGGTGTCGGTGCCCATCGCGATCCCTACGCCGGCATCATCGAGTGCCTTCAGATTGGTCTGGGCTCGTTGGAGGGCGGCTTTGTAAATTGGTGACGTGCGGCTGTTCCGGACCCGTTCCTGATAGGCCGGCGACTCGAGTTCCTGGACGACCTCCGGATCGGCCTCCTTCAAGAAAAACTTGTCGTCAAACCATTCAGGCCTGGATTCGTAGACAAAGGTCGACACCTCGCGCATCAAGGTCGGGCAGTAGCAGACGTTGTTTTCCTTCAGCGAAGCGACCAGTTCGTCGTCGACGGCTCCGTCTCGCACACTATGAGCGATCAGATCGGCACCCGCCTTGAGTAACCCCTTCGCGTCGTCGAGGTAATACAGATGAGCCGCGAGGCGCAGACTTCTCTCATGCGCGGTGTCGATGACCGCCGCATAGATGTCGGGCGGCATCTTCTCACTGGCACCGAGGTTGTCGTCAACTCGGATCTTGATGAGGTCGACCCCCATATCAGCCGTGGCGTTGACACGCTCCACCGCCTGCTCCGGTGACTCCGCTGTGATGACAGGACCGGCAAGATACAGACGTGCGCGGTCGAGGTCGGGTCCCTGGCGGTCGCGGACCGAGACCCCGGCGGGTCCTCCGCCGCCCAGACTGAAGACCGTCGTCACGCCATAGCGCGCATAGAGGCCAAGTTGAGATTCGATATGTTCCTCGGTGTAGAAGGATTGGTCGGACTCGAGGCCGCGCACATCGTTGACGTGACCGTGAGCGTTGACCAGCCCCGGGATGATTGTCTTACCCGAGACATCTACCTGGCGGGCATCGGTCGGAACGTCAACCGTGTCGCCGGCGGCTTCAATCCTCCCGTCGCGGACGAGCAGCGTTCCGTTCTCGATGACGGTCTCGTCGTTGCCGATAATCAATCGCGCACCGGTAAACGCGGTCAGCCCTGGTGTCGGCTCGACCGCCTCAGGCTCTGGAGCCGCGCAGCTTGCGACGGCCAATGACAGAGCGACCAGGAAACCGAATCGTACACGGGTATTCATGGGCAACACCTCATCTCGATCCGCGATCCTTTCCTACTGCTCTTGCTGAAGCCTCTGCAGTGCGTCCCCGAGCCGCTCAATCTCATCACCGTAACGGGCCCAGTCTCCATCACGCTGAGCCTCGAGCGCGCGCGCGTAGTACTCCTGGGCCTGTTGTGACAGTGTCCGTGCCGACGCCACACCGCTTTCGGCCAACGGCGGAGGCGACTGATCAGAAGACGTTTCGGTCTCGGCCAGAATTATCGATGGCGTTGTGGGCGAAGGCCGTGGAGTCGCCCCACCGAAGAGACGGTCGAGCGCGAGGTCGAGCGTCGCCTCCATGACGATCTGATTCTGATAGGCGACGACGACCTGCTTCAATTCAGGAATTCGTCCACCCGAGGCACGGAGATAGATCGGACGGACATATAGCAACGCCTCTTCGATGGGGATGACCAGTAGCGTACCCTGAATCACCTCAGACCCTTGCTGGTTCCACAGCGTGATCTGGGGTGAAATCTCTTGGTCCTGGTTGATCCGTGCGGCAACCTGAGCGGGACCGAAGATCAGTTTCTGCTTCGGAAACTGGAACACCATCATCCGGCCGTAGGCATCGCTATCGCTTCGGGCGACCATCCACGCGGCCAGATTGTTTCTCCCCCGCGGCGTGAAGGGCAACATCTGGATGAACTCTGCCTTCTCTTCTCCCGGCAGTCGCATGATGGTGTAGTACGGTTCCATCTGCACACCATCGACAATGGGCACCTCCCACTGATCCTCGCGGTTGTAGAACACCGAAGGGTTGGTCATGTGATACGTTGAGTACATGGATGCTTGGAGCGTGAAAATCCCCTCCGGATAGCGAAGATGGCTCTGTAACCCCTCGGGCATCGTCTCGAGGGGGGCCAAAAATCCAGGAAACACCTTGGCCAGGGTGACCGCGATCGGGTCGTTCGGGTCCGCGAGATAGAACGTCGTCGTGCCATGATAAGCATCGATCACGACTTTCACCGAATTTCGGATGTAGTTGATGCCGCTGCTAGCCGGGGTCGAGTACGGATAGTTTCCGGTCGCTGTGTAGGCGTCTCTAATCCAGAACAACCGGCCGTCGACGATCACGAGGTAGGGATCGGAGTCGTAACGTAGGAACGGGGCAATCGCTTCGACTCGATCCGAGATATTCCGATGAAAAATGATCTTGCTGGCGTCGTTGAGTTGACTGCTGACGAGGATTTCGTATGACCTGAAGCGAAGACTGAAGAGGAGTCTCCGAAATAGATTCCCCAGGTCGACGCCACCCGCGCCGTCGTATCGGTTTGAGACGTTGTCGTCACCCGATGGATAGTGAAACTCGTCGGTGTTGGTGTTGACGATGACGTAGTCGTTCGACAGCTCACCGAAGTAGACACTCGGTTCGTCAACGTAGAGGTTGGTCTCCGAGCGGGGCGGGAGATCCCTGAGAAAGAGCACAGGCAACCCTTCCTCGGTGACCTCGTTGACCGGGCCCATCGCGACTCCGAACCCATGCGTGTATTGCAGCCGCTCATTGATCCACGAGCGGTTAGGGAGGCTGTTCGAGTTCAGCTCTCGGGTGGAGAGCATCGTCTGTCGATACTCGCCATCAACGACGTATCGATCGTTGTCGACCGACGCAAACTCGTAGTACGTCCGGATTTCCTGAATTTGTCCGAACGTATCAAGGAGCGGCTGATGATCCCACAGCCGGACGTTGTTGATGGTCTCGGAGTTGTTCTCGATGTCGGACAGTGACAGCGTCGCGTCGCCCGACACCTGGCGTTCATCGATGTTGTCGAGGTTGAAGGCTCGCCGTGTCGCGGCGATGTTGTGGGTGATGTACGGCGCTTCCCGGTTCTGCTCGTCCGGGGTCACCACGAACTGCTGGAGGAGCCAGGCCGCGCCACCACCGGTCACCAACACCAGCATGTAACCTACGATGGCGGCCCCGACTGGCCACAGGGTGGATGACAGAGCCGCGTATGCAGCGGCCAGGGCACCGGCGCCAGCCACGATCGTTAGTACTAACAACGCCGTGAATCGCACCGCGTCGTCGGTGTATGAGACACCGTGAAGGATGCCACCGGGGGTCGTCAGGGTGCGCGGTATGTCGAGATAGGCTCCGGCCGCCAGCAGAATGAAGATCGCGGCGACCAGCATCCCTAGATGCTGACGGGGCTTCGAGTCCACCGAGAGACCCTCTGGCCCTAGCGCCAGCTGCCCCGTGACGACGTAGCCGGCCCCTGAGCCAACAAAGGAGAGAACAACGACTCCGAGACCTGTGTATCTTACGAGGTCGAGAAAGGGCAGCGTGAAGACATAGAATGCGGCGTCTCGACCAAATATCGGGTCAACATCCCCGAACGGCGTCATATTCAGGAACTGCAGCACTACCAGCCAGTTACTCGAAGCGATTCCAGAGACAAAGAGCGCCAGTACGCCTGACAGGCCGGCCGCCAGGAACCCAAGATGCCGTCGCTCCAGCACGATGGGCTGAAGGTCTCCGCCGCCCGGGAAGACCATGAATGGCCGGTCTGGTCCACTCACTGCCAGTCGGAGATTGGCGAATAGAAAGGCAAAGGCTCCGGCGAAGACGATGAGCCCGAGGGCACCTTTTGTCACCAGGCTCTTGAGAAAAATCGTTTGAAACCCGGCCACTCCGAACCAGAGCCACTCGGTGTAGAGCTCGGCGAACGAAGGCACGCTGATCAGGAGCAGCAATGCGAGTAGCGCAATGATGAGTCGTATCGGCATAAAACCTCAGTATCTCGGAAGGTTAAGTCGTCGCGCCACATCTGTCCAGAAGGAAACTCCACAGCCATTGACGGCACGCGCGGTCAGTCGGTGCCGATGTGGTCGATCGTCTGCCACCATAGTCTGGGCTAAACGACCATAAGTGTCGTGCGGTATCCTTCCACGGATGACGCTACGAGTAGGAGAGACGGCTCCAGACTTCGAGCTGGCCTCGCACCACGGGGTGGACGTTCGACTGTCAAGTTTTAGAGGCCAGAAGCACGTGATCGTGGCGTTCCATCCGCTGGCATGGACACCAGTGTGCGCCAATCAGATGACGAACTACAAGAATGACCACGCCTGGTTCGATGAACACGACACTCACGTCCTCGGAGTCAGTGTGGATGCGGTGCCCTCGAAGATCGAATGGGCGAAGAGTCTGGGCGGTGTCTCGTTCGACCTGCTCAGCGATTTTCATCCGAAAGGGGCTGTCGCCGCTGCCTACGGTGTTGCGAGGGGCGATGGAATTTCAGAGCGGGCTGTGTTCGTCGTGGACAAGGGGGGGACGGTCGCGTTGGCTAAGGTCTATGACATCCCGACGCTGCCTGACAACGCAGAAGTGAGGGAGGCGATTGAGCGGTTGCGCTGATCCACCCGTCTGGACAAACAACTCAGGGTTGCGGTAGATACATCTTCAGACCCCGACCAGATGTCAAAAAAATATCGCCAGCGCGGCTATCAAGACGAGCCGGTCGACGAGTCTCGGACCGGACACGAGAGTCCACGCAACGATAAGCGCGAGCGCGGACCGCGTCTGAGGTATGGTCCGCGCGAGCCTCGGAAGGTGAATATGCCTGGCTTCCGGGACGTCCTGAAATGCGCACGCTGCGGGCACGGCATCGGTACGGCGATTGGGCTCGACACGCAATGCCCCCAGTGTTCGAGTGACTTGCACAGCTGCGCGCAGTGCACGTGGTTCGACGCCGGCAGTCCGCTCGAATGCGGGCAGCCGATCCCCAACCGGGTCTCGCCAAAGGACGCGCGCAACACCTGCACGTACTACGAAGCCCGCGTGACGGTCGAGCGAGAGACCCGCTCCACCGCCACCTCGAATCCGGATGATAGTGGGGCGCGTCGAGCCTTTGATGACCTGTTTAAGTGAGTTCCAGCATGGCCCCTTCCGGCAGTGAACTCGAAGCGCGACTGGCCAGCCTGCCACATCCGGTTCACCTGCTGTTCTTCACGCAGACGTTCGGGTGCGACACATGCCTGTCCGCTCGTCAGGTCGTCGATCAGATCGCCAGCCTGTCAGACCAGATTACTGTCGACGAGCACAACCTCGTGCTCGACAAGGAGACGGTCGCCGAGTACGACGTGGATCGCGCCCCGGCGATTGCCGTTGTCGGCGAAACGGACCTCGGAATTCGGTACTACGGGGTTCCCTCCGGGTACGAGGTCGCTTCTCTGATCGACGCGGTGCTGCTGGTCGGGACACGTGACCAAGGGCTGAGCGACAGGAGTCTGGCCGCGATCGCGGCACTCGACAGGTCGATGGATATCAAGGTCTTTGTCACTCCCACGTGAACGTTCTGTCCCCAGGCGGTCGGCCTGGCATACCGACTCGCGGCGGCGAGTCCTCACATCAAAGCGACGGTGATCGAGGCGACTGAGTTTCCAGATCTAGCTCGGAAGTATCGGGTGTCTGGCGTACCGAAAACGGTGATCGACGAGACGATCGAGGTTCTCGGCGCTGAGCCAGAGGACGTATTCGTCGGCCACGTTCTGGAAGGAATCACAGAAGGGCCAGTAGCGTGAAACGCCGACCAGACCGTCTGGCATGCAGCCGGATGGTCGGGTGTTGTTTCTACCTACTCGTCATCGGTGTCGGGCACGCGAGTCAGCCGGCAGCAGTTGCACCGATCGAGTATCGGCTCTCGTTCCCAGCTCCTGAACATCGTTGGCTCCAGGTTGAGGTTGTGTTTCGGGAGCTTGGCGATGCCCCACTTCGGGCCCGGATGAGTAGCGCATCACCTGGCCGTTACGCTCGCCACGAGTTTGCCAAAAACGTCTTCGACGTGCAGGCCTTCGACGGAGCGGGGACCCAGGTTGAGTTGATCCGACCGACCGCTCACGAGTGGGTCGTGACGGATCACGACGGGACGGTCCGACTGCAGTATCGTCTGTTTGGCGACCGCGTCGACGGGACCTATCTCGCCGTCGATTCCACCCATGCCCATCTAAATATGCCCGCCACGCTCATGTGGGGCCGCGGGCTCGAGGACCGCCCGGTATACGTGAAGTTCGAGACACCCTCTGGTTCGGCGTGGAAGGTGGCAACCCAGCTCTTTCCCACGGACAACCCGATGGTCTTCACGGCACCAAATCTTCAGTACTTGATGGACAGCCCAGCCGAGCTCAGCGACTTTGAACTCCACACGTTCACGGTCGCCGACCCAGCGGTCCCTCTCAACCGACCAACCTTTCGCGTCGCTCTGCATCACGACGCGTCCACGGGCGCTGAGTCCTACGTGGAGTCGGTCGAAGTAATCGTGCGGGAGATGGTGACGGTGTTTGGCGAGCTTCCGGTCTTCGAGACCGACACCTATACGTTCATCGCCGACTATTTATCCTACGCCAGTGATGATGCGATGGAGCATCGGAACAGTACCGTGCTGACGTCGGCTGGTCGACTTGACACGCCTGGGCAGTCAGAGCGGTTGCTCGGCGCCGTTGCGCACGAGTTCTTCCACGCCTGGAACGTCGAACGGATCCGTCCCCGCTCGCTCGAGCCGTTCGACTTCACTGACGCCAATGTCTCACCGGCGCTCTGGCTGGCCGAGGGGTTTACCAACTACTACGGCAAGCTGGTGATGATGCGTTCGGGCCTCACAACATTGGAACGAATGCTTGGCAGCTTCGGGGCGACACTGGACATCGTCATTGCTAGCCCGGGCCGACGGTTCCACAGTCTGGTTGACATGAGCCGCCTCGCGCCGTTCACGGATGCCGCGACCGCGATTGATCCTACGAACTTTGGTAATACCTTCGTTTCCTATTACACCTGGGGAGAGGCCATTGGACTAGGGCTCGACCTGACGCTTCGGACCCGCACCGCCGGAGCGGTCACGCTGGACGACTTTATGCGTGCGTTGTGGGAGCGGTTCGGGAAGCCGGGGGGATCGGTACCCGGGACGGTCGACCGCCCGTACACCCTGGCCGACGTCGAGACCGTCCTTGCCGACGTGTCGGGTGACGACCAGTTTGCCACGACCTTCTTTGACCGCTTTATCGCCGGACGGGCCGTCGCGAACTACGCTGAGCTCCTCGGCCAAGCCGGTCTTGTTCTGCGACCTCGCGCACCAGGAGTTGCATCGCTGTGGCGAGTCCGTCTTGGGTCGGGGATGACGATCATGGCGCCTACTCCGTATGGTTCACCTCTGTACGAAGCAGGTATCGACCGTGACGACGTGCTCACGGCGCTGGATGGCGAACCAGTGACATCGGCTGGTGACGTTGCGCGCATCCTCCGGAGCAGGCGGCCCGGTGATACCGTGGAGGTTGGATACTTGAGGCGAGGTGAGCCATTCGACTCAGTGATGAAACTGGTCGAGGATCCCGGCGTCGAAATCGTCACCCTGGAGTCGACCGGTAGCCGACTCTCTGCTGCGCAGGCGAATTTTCGACGCGCCTGGCTTGGAAGTCAACAGTAGCAGCTGCGCTCAAGATATGACTGTCGAGGCACGTGATCCTGTGTGCGGGATGCAGGTGGACCCCGAGAAGGCTCGTCATACCGTCGAGCATGACGGGACGACCTACCTTTTCTGCTGCGATGGCTGTCGCTCGGCGTTTCAAAGCAAGCCCGAGTCGTTTCTGTCTCGGGCTGATGAAAACCGATCTGACCTGCACCATGACCGGCACGATCATCTTCAGGCGTCTAACATCAGGGACCCCAGCAGAACCGGGAGCATCGCCTATGTCTGTCCGATGTGCCCCGAGGTTCGAGAAAAGGAGCCGGTGCCATGCCCGACCTGCGGCATGGCGCTCGAACCAGAGGTGTCGGCTGCTGCGCTAACCACGGTTGCATACACCTGCCCGATGCACCCAGAGGTCGTTCAGCACGGCCTTGGCGTATGCCCGGTGTGTGGGATGGCGCTCGAGGCACGTACCGTGGCAGCCCAAGAGCCCCCGAGTCCAGAGCTCACCGACATGACCCAGCGATTCTGGATCGGCGCCGCCCTCGCGCTGCCGGTGTTTGGTCTCGCGATGAGCGAGATGGTGCTCGGCAGCAGGATTCTCGAGTTTGTGTCGCGACCGGTCTCCAACTGGGTGCAGCTCATCTTTTCGACACCCGTCGTCGTCTGGGCCGGTCGACCATTCTTCGTCCGCGGGTGGGCATCGATCGTCAATCGCAGCCCCAACATGTTCACACTCATTGCCCTCGGTGTGGGGTCGGCCTATGTCTATAGCCTTGGTGCGACCGTGGCACCGACACTTTTTCCGGCAGGGTTCCAGCGGGAAGGCGGGGTCGAGCCGTATTTCGACACATCGGTCGTGATCATCGTGCTTGTGCTGCTTGGACAGGTCCTCGAACTGCGTGCGCGGCATCAGACTGGCGCCGCCCTTCGCTCGCTTCTGAGGCTTGCTCCGGCCATCGCGCACCGGCTCATCAATGGGGCCGAAGATGATACGCCGCTCGGTCTTGTCCACGCCGGCGATACGCTTCGAGTGCGACCCGGCGAGCGGATTCCGGTCGATGGTATCGTCATCGAAGGGCGCAGTGCGGTAGATGAGTCAATGATCACCGGCGAGCCGATTCCGGTCGAGAAATCTCCAGGAAGTGGTGTCGTCGGGGCCACGGTGAATGGGACCGGGAGTCTGACCATGCGGGCTGAACGTGTCGGTAGCGAGACGATGCTCGCGCAGATCGTTCGGATGGTTGGTGAGGCCCAGCGTAGTCGGGCTCCGATTCAGCGTCTGACTGACCGGATTGCCAGATATTTTGTGCCCGCCGTCGTGACGGCTGCGGTCGTCGCCTTTGTGGGCTGGAGTATCTGGGGACCCGAGCCGCGATTCGCGCTTGCGCTCGTCAGTGCAGTCGCCGTGCTGATCATCGCCTGTCCTTGCGCTCTTGGATTGGCCACGCCCATGGCGATTATGGTCGGGACCGGCCGGGGTGCGACCGCCGGTGTGCTGATCAAAGATGCCGAGGCGTTGGAAATCCTGGAGCGTGTCGACACGCTGATCGTCGACAAGACTGGCACACTAACCGAGGGACGACCGACCGTGGAGATGGTCGTGGCCGTCTCGGGGCGGTCCGAGGACGAACTGGTGCAACTCGCCGCCGGCCTCGAACGCGCCAGTGAGCACCCGTTGGCGGCCGCCATCGTGCGGTCGGCGGAAGAGCGTCATCTGACGATTCCGTCGGCCTCGGACTTTCAATCGGAGACCGGTCGCGGCGTCAGTGGCGTCGTGAACGGGCATCGTGTCGTGGTGGGGACAGCTCCGATGCTCGAGAGTCATCAGATACCCGTTACCGAGCTCCGTGAGCGACAGCGCGCGCTGGCGGCTCGGGGACAGACGATCGTCTTCGTCGGAATCGATGGGACGCTGGCCGGCGTTCTCGGAATCGTCGACCCGGTCAAGGGATCGACGGTGGAAGCGATTCAGAGACTTCAGGCTGACGGTCTTCAAATAGTCATGGTGACCGGAGATAGCCGGGCCACAGCCGAGGCGGTCGCGTCCGAGTTGGGGCTGTCGCCGGAAAATGTGGTGGCCGATGTTCTGCCCGCTGAAAAGCGACGAATCGTCGCCGAATGGCAGGCGGCGGGTCATACGGTTGCGATGGCCGGCGACGGGATCAACGACGCGCCGGCGCTCGCCGAAGCGGCCGTCGGAATCGCAATGGGCACGGGGACCGACGTGGCGATGGAGAGCGCCGGGGTGACGTTGGTGAGAGGTGATCTTCTGGCCATCGCTAGGGCCCGCACCCTCAGTCGAGCCACGATGCGGAACATTCGCCAGAATCTGTTTCTGGCATTCGTCTACAACGCCGTCGGCGTGCCTGTCGCCGCCGGGCTGCTCTACCCGGTCTTGGGTATTCTCATCAGCCCGATGTGGGCCAGTGCCGCCATGACGATAAGCTCGCTCTCGGTGATCGGCAACGCTCTCAGGCTACGTCGGGTTGAGCTCTGACTCTTGTCCGAGTCAGTGCACGTGGCCCGGTCTGAATACGTTCGACCAGGTTGAAGATCACCCGCCGTCCAACCGCGCTGTTTGGGAACGGGTCGTTTTCCACATCGACCCAGACGCTGCCGAACCGCCCCGATGCCCAGAGGCACTGAGCGCTGTCGAGAATCAACGGCTCGATCCCGGCATACAAAGTCCAGGTTGGCCTAGTGTGCAGCGCGCTCACTGTCGGCAGCGTAATGATCTGCTCGTAGTCTTCCACCGGTCCGCTGGCGGCGCGGTCTTGGATCGGAAACGCCAGCCGAACATCGCGCAGGACGGGTGGATACCCAGGAGGAGGTGCGCCGTCCTGACCGCGCGCCTGGTGCGGCAAGCACAGGGTAGACACTCCTATGAGAAGCGCAAAACGGAGGCGTACCGCTCTGAGACGTCGCATGTTTACCCAGTCGGTATTGTCCCATTATCGGGCAGGCCAGGACCATGAATGATCCGGGGTCGGAAACCGACCACGTAGACTTGACGAAAAGCCAGGTGTAGAGTGCCGTTCAGCTCCTGTTTGCCAGTACGTGAGGAGGGTGAAGCCGATGTCACTGATTCGACGAACACTCGTGATGGTCACGGTTGCAGCAACCGCGTCGCTCGGTCTGGCGGTGGATGCCGCGTCCGCTCAGACCGACACCACCGCCGAGGTCGCTCGGGTCGGTGATGTCATCATTACGCTTGGCGATATCGACACCGCGTGGAACGAGAACGATGCGGCCTCCCAGCTTCGTATGCTGCAGCAACTCTACGATGCGCGCCGCCGTGTTCTTGATTTTGTCATCGGGAACCATCTCATCGACCGGGAGGCGGCTGCTCGTGGCGTGCCCAGGGACGAATTGCTTGGCGAGGAACTCCCACCGCGAACGTTGCCGATCACCGACGACGACGTGGAGCGGATCTATGAAGCCAATCGGGACGCACTCAATGGCCAGACGTTGGAGGACGTACGGTTAGAGATTGAGGTTGCGATTGAGCGGCAGCGCCCGACACAGGCCCTACAGCAGTACATGGATGACCTTCGCGGAGAGTCAGACGACGTCGTCGTGGCGCTGGATCCGCCGAGGCAGCGGGTCGAGATACTCCCAGATGACCCGACCCGCGGACCGGCCGACGCACCGATCGTGCTGGTCGAGTTTTCCGATTTTCAGTGTCCATTCTGCCAGAGCGCTACCAGCACCTTGGCGGAGTTGCTCGATCGCTACGAAAGCCAGATTCGGTTCGTCTACAAGGATTACCCACTCGCGGTTCATCCTGAGGCCTTCAAGGCCGCCGAGGCCGGCAATTGCGCGCACGAACAGGGAATGTTCTGGGAGCTTCACGACAAGATGTTCGTGTCCCAGGATGCGCTGGACGTTCCGTCACTGAATATGCATGCCTCCGAGCTTGGGCTCGACACGACTGCTTTTTCCGCCTGCCTCGATGAAGGGCGCTATACCCAGCGTGTGCAGCGCGACCTTCAGATTGGTCAGCTGTACGGAGTCTCATCCACCCCGACCGTCTTTATCAACGGCCGCCCGATCATGGGTGCTGCGCCAATCGAGACGTTCGATCAGATCATCCGCGAGGAGCTCGCCGTATCGGGACGCTGACTGACACACGGAGCGATGAGAAAGCGGCTCGAGAGTTGCGTTGTGTACGACCAGTGAGTAAGAAGACGACACCTCCCCAGATCCGGCAGGTCCGGGAGTGGTTCGAAACAGGCCGTTATCAACAGATCGTCGATACAGCCTCGCAGGCATCTAATCCGCAAGCGAAGTATCTGGTGGCATCGAGCTACGATCGGCTTAGCCAGGCCGAAGATGCCCGGCGCGTGGTGACAGTGACCCGTGGGGACGGATCGGACGCTCGGCACACTCGCTCGTGAATTCGGGTTCCGCTGCACCGGACACCGGTGCGCTAGGTGAGGCGCGCACTGCGCGCCATGCAGGCGGTCGGTGCCCTGACCTCCTCGACACAGGGAGACTGGCGACGACTGCGGTCGGCGCGAGTTCGGCCCTCGCCCTTGCGCAGGCCAGTTACCAGCTGGGACAGGTTCTCACCTTTCAGCGGGAGTACGGGCCAGCCGCGGAGACGTTCGACAGAGTAGCTGAGCTGAACCCTTCGTTTACCTACGCCTACTACTACGCGGGCATGTCGTATCGCGAGGTCTCGCGGATCGATCTGACGGCGATTCGGTTTGAGCGGTTCCTCGAGCTGGCACCGGAAGCGCCCGAACGCACCCGCCTCCGAAAACTGGCCGACGGCGAACCCAGCTACTGCAGGCCCGCTTGCTCCACCAGCCAGGCGTCATAATCCGCCTGGGTGAGGGAATGTACCGCGGCCCGCATGCGGTAGTGGCCGAGTCCACACAGCTGCGAGCAGTTGATCTCGAACTCTCCGATCAGAGTTGGGACCCACCACACTGGCATTTCCAGTCCGGGGATCGCATCCTGCTTCACTCGCATTTCAGCCATGCCGAGACTGTGGATGACGTCCAAGGTTGTGAGGTACACGATCACCGGCTTGTCGACCGGAAAGGCGACGTCATTGATCGTGTAGATATCGTCCGCCCCGTTTGGGCCGCTTCGGTCGAGTCCAATCGCATTCGTCGGCGTGATCAAGCTCGCGTCTCGTTGTCCAAACCGCCCATCTGGTCCGGGATAGACGGCATGCCACTCGAACTGCTTGGCGATTAGGTGAATGACCGTCGCATCCTCTTCAGGGGGAAACTCGTTGACCCGATCGGCCCACGCGGGAAGAGCAAAGGCGACAAGGAGGACCGCCTCGATCACCACGACCACGATGTCGAGATAGCTTGAGGCGTGGCTCTTTACGCCGGCGTAATCGGCGGTTGGATGCGCGGATGCCCTGAATCGAATCAGCACCCAGACGAAGAAGCTACCCCACCCGATGAACAGGATGAACATCAGGTAGTGGATCAAGATAATCATCTGATCGATTTCGCCCGCGTGTGCTGATGCCTGCACCGGCAGGCCCAGAAACTCACCCATCGAAACGTTCTCCCTCGTGGCTCTGACCCAGTGCTATTCGCGAGCGCTTGATCAGGTGAAAAATGAACCCGACGAATCCGCTCAGGACGCCACCCGTGACACCCAGCAACGTGAACACCGCCCAGTTTATGCTCTGCGCGATCTGTGAGTCGGGGTCGGCCCCGAAGCAGATCGGACACGCGGTGGATTCGGTTGGCGTCAGGACCACGAGCGTCCCCGCCAACACGATCAAACCTGCGATTCTGCGTGTCATGGTGGTCATCCCTCTCACCGCATGCCAATCTGACGTGATTTACGCGTGAACGCGACCAAATAGATGGCCATGACACCGGCCGATGCCAGCGACCCGGCGGCAAACGCGAGGTGTCCCCATGTTCCGCGATCTGACAGGTACATGGCCATACTCCAAAGGGTCGTCATCACCGCCAACCCAATCGATGCGACGATGAAGAGGAGGTGGATCCCCCTGAGCGACATCATCAGTGTTCAACCTCCGCAGCCACCGGCGCGTTCGCGTTCGGGAGCGTCTTGTACTCCCCGAAGGTGTTCGTGTGACCGAGGATCGGGATAAAGATAAGCACAAGAAAGAAAAATGCCGTCAGCAAGAGCGCAGCGTAGATGCCCTTCCGTTCTTCGATCAGGTGCATGAAGTAGCTCGCGACGAGTGAGCCCTTTGTAGCGGCGATCACGAGTGCCGCTACGATCGCCAGAGGCACGGCGAAATTTATGTACGAGACGCCTACGGTGACCACTGTGAGCACCAGCAGCGCGGCGGCTACCTTGTAGTAGAGCTTGATGTGGTCCCTGACGTCCTCGCTCATCGCGTTCTCCTCGTCGCCCTCACTACAGCAGGTACAAGACCGGGAACAGGAAGATCCAGACCAGGTCAACAAAGTGCCAGTACAATCCCGCCGCTTCGATCCGGTTGATGAACTGCTCCTTGTTCGTCGTCCACATCGCCGAGCCCGGCCCGAGGAAGTAGCCGTTGACCACGACCCCGCCCAGGATGTGCAGACCGTGCAGTCCGGTCAGGGTGAAGTAGATGGCCAGGAATGTGCTGGTCGCGGGCACTTCGCCAAGGTGGATATGTTCGTAGTACTCGAACGCCTTGACGGCCAAAAACAGCAGGGACAACCCGATCGTTATCCCCAGATACTTCTTGTACCCGGCCAGGTCATCCAGCTTGAGCGCCGCGTAGCACAGCACCATGGTGACGCTCGACGAGATGAGCACCACGGTGTTGAATGCGCCGATGGGGACACTGAGGATGTCCGCCCCCAAGGGCCAGTCGACCGCGTTGATCCGCAGTAGGATGTAGGCGGAAAACAGCCCGCCGAACAGCATCACCTCGGAAGCGAGGAAAAGCCAGATGCCGAGTTTGACGTTATTGAGCCCAGTATCGGGCCGTTCGTCAACGATATACGGAATTTCCATCGCGTCTTATACCTTGGCGGGCTCGGCCTGCGGGCCGCTCGCGTCAGCCTGCATCGAGAAATCTGTCTTGGCGCCGGGGACACTGTACTCGTAGGGCCCACGATACACCGACGGCGGTGTGGCGAAATTGCCGTGGGGGGGTGGTGACGGAGCTGACCACTCCAGCGTCGTCGCGTCCCAGGGGTTGTCCCCGACTTTCTCACCCTTTTTGATGCTCCAGAAGAAATTAAAGATGAAGGGAAGTTGGAACAGTCCCAGCGTCCAGGCGCCCATCGAGATCACCGTGTTCCACACCAGGACATCCTCATTCATCGCGTACTCGAGACCGCCGTCGGCCATACGTCGATTCATGCCGGAGAGTCCTTGAATCATCATCGGCATGAACACGACATTCATGGCGACGAACGATCCCCAGAAGTGAATGCGCCCCAAGACGTCGTTCATCTTCCGACCGGTGGCCTTTGGGAACCAGTAGTAGATACCTCCGAACAAGGCGAGTAGCGTCCCTGGGGCCACCACATAGTGGAAGTGTCCGATTACGTAGTAGGTGTCGTGTAGGTGGATGTCGGGGGCCGAGAGGCCCAGCGGCAGCCCGGTCAGGCCTCCGATGGCGAACATCGGCAGAAACGCGAGCGCAAACAACATCGGGACCGTAAACCTGATCGACCCGCCGTAGAGCGAGAGGACCAGTGCCGAAAGAATGACGACCGATGGGATTGAGATGATCATCGTCGTCGTCTGAAAAAACGAACTCATCGTCGTGCCCATACCGGTCATGAACATGTGGTGCGCCCAGACCACGAACGACATGAACCCGAGGAAGATAAGCGACCCGATCATTACCCGGTAGCCCCAAATCGGCTTGCGAGTGTTATTGGCGATGATCTCTGAAACGATTCCCATAGCCGGGAGGATCAGTACATACACTTCCGGGTGTGCCAGGAACCAGAACAGATGTTGCCAGAGCAGTGGACTGCCACCGCCACTGACATCGAGCGGCACGTTGCTCACGACGAGGCCGGTCGGAAGAAAGAAGCTGGTGCCGGCCACGCGATCCATCAGCTGCAGGACACCGGCCGCCTCCAGCGGCGGAAACGCCAGCAGCAGCAGGAACGCGGTCACCAGCTGGGCCCAGACAAAAAACGGTAGTCGCATAAAGCCGAGGCCAGGAGCTCGTAACTGTATGGTGGTCACGATGAAGTTCACCGAACCCAGGAGCGACGAGGTGATGAGGAAGATCATCCCGACCAGCCAAAGGGTCTGTCCGGTCGTCGCGATGACTGATAGCGGTGCGTATGAAGTCCAGCCGGAGTTTGCGGCACCCCCGGGGACGAAGAAGCTGGCGAACATCACCACACCGCCAACGAAGAACGACCAGTAGCTCAGCATGTTGAGCTTCGGGAAGGCCATGTCGGGTGCGCCGATCTGCAGCGGGAGAATGAAATTCCCAAAACCGCCGACGGCAAGCGGCACGACCCCCATGAACACCATGATGGTCCCATGCATCGCCCCGAGTTGGTTGTAGAACTCCGGCAACATGATTCCGCCGGGCGCGCGATCGTTGCCTAACCACTCACCGATGATCGGGATCGGCTGGAACGGGTAGGCCAGTTGCCACCGCATGACCATCATCAAGGTGAAGCCGAACAGTAGAAAGAGCAAGCCGGTGACCGCGTACTGAATACCGATCACCTTGTGGTCCACCGAGAACACATAGGTTCTCAGAAACCCTTCGTCGTGATGCGCCTGCCCATGTTCGGCGTGGTCCGTGTGCTCAGCCGTCGTCACGTGATCCAACTCGTGACTCCTTTCATGCGCATGTCCTGCCCAGCTGGGAAACCGCAACCTGGGCGTACAAGAAAAAGCCTTCCCGATCTCGGCTTCGCCCGAACAGCGAGAATAGCCGAGGTGGGTTGCGGCAGAGAGATTCTATCCGGCTCTGACAGTCGTTGCAAGGTGAGTCTTGCGAGTAGTACGCAGGCCGAATGTTCAGAGGACGTCGAGGTAGGAACGCTACGATGTGTCGAGCCCTCCGGTTGCTTCCTCGAGGGCCCGGCGAGCGGTGCGGGTCACGAGCGTGGTCACGACCACGCTCGTGACCAGACCCAGCAGGACTACTGCATAATACTCGGCCCCCCGGTCTACGGCCGCGCCCCCAGCCAGCTTGGCGACGTCTCCCGCGAGCTTGCCGTAGTAGATGTACAGCAGCGTCCCTGGAATCATGCCGAGGCACGCGACGAAGTAGTCGGCGAACCTCACTCCAGTCAGGCCAAGCGCGTAGTTAAGGAGGTTGAACGGAAAGACCGGCGAGAGCCGTAGAAGGAAGACAATTTTTCGGCCTTCGCGTCCGACCGCGTCATCGATTGCAGCAACCCTGAGGTTCCCTTCGAGTCGTTTCTCGATCGCGCCGCGCGCGATATATCGCGCCACGAGAAATGCGAGCGACGCTCCCAGCGTGGCCCCGACCATCACATAGGCGAACCCCCGCACCAGACCGAAAATCGCACCGGCCGCCAGCGTGAGGACCGACCCGGGCACGAACGCGACCGTGGCGCCGGCGTAGCCGGCGATGAAGACCGCCGGTCCCCAGATGCCCAGACTATCGACCCACTCGGCAAACTGCGGTAGCCAGCCGCCCACCTGACGACCGACGGAGATGAGTAGGACGACGGCAACCAAACCTGACAGGAGCCGGGCGATGGGGAGTGGTTGTGGTTTCCGGGGCGCCCTATCGATGCTCTCCATGATGTGATGACGTGGGGCTGACTGTATCAAAGATATACTCGGATCTGGTGACCCGGACTTATATCGCCGTCGCTGTTGTTCAGCTCGTGGTGCTCGTGTTGCTGTGGGTCTTCTCCGGTCACTTCGGACCTCGATGATGACCGGATGATGACCTGATGCATCCTCTCGACTGGCTCATCATCCTTGGCTACCTCAGCTGGATCCTGTATGACGGGATCCGGCGGTCAAAGGGTACACACGCGATCGAGGGGTACTTTCTGGCTTCTCGGTCGCTTCCGTGGTGGGCGGTTGGACTGTCGGTGATGGCGACCCAGATGAGCGCCATCACTCTGGTGGGCACGACCGGCCAGGGGTACGCGGATGGGGCTCGGTTCGTCCAGTTTTATTTTGGGCTTCCGGCCGCGATGATCATCCTGTCGGTCACGCTCGTCCCCTTTTTTCACCGCGCACGAGTGTTTACCGCGTATGAGTATCTGGAGAAGCGTTTCGATGCCCGCACTCGGGCGTTGGCGAGCCTGCTTTTTCTGATCTCTCGTGGCCTGAGCGCCGGAGTCATCATCGCGGCGCCAGCAGTGATTCTCTCGATCGTGCTTGGATGGAGTCTCCCTCTCACGATTCTGGCGATCGGGATTCCGACGACGGTATACACGATGTTTGGCGGTGTGCAGGCCGTCACGTGGGCCGACGTGAAGCAGATGGTCGTGATCGTGATTGGGGTGACCGCGGCAGTGGCGGCACTGATCGCGGGTTTGCCGGACAACGTGGGGCTCGACTCGGCTCTCTACGTGGCCGGCGCAACCGGCCGTCTTCAGACCATCGACTTTACCTTCGACCTCAACGAGACCTACACCTTCTGGTCGGGTCTGGTCGGTGGGTTGTTCCTGATGCTGGGCTATTTTGGTTGTGATCAGAGCCAGGTCCAGCGCTACCTGACCGCCAGTTCCGTTGATGCGGGCCGGTATTCGCTGATGATGAGTGCCTTTGCCAAGATCCCGTTGCAGATGCTGATCTTGCTGACCGGCGTTCTGTTGTTCGTGTTCTATCTATTCAACCAACCCCCGCTGCTTTTTAACTCGGCGCATGACGCCGAGATCTACGCCAGCGGACGGGCCGCGGAGTTTACGGCCCTCGATGCGGCGTTTGAACAGGCGTATACCGTACGCCGGCAGGCGGCGGATGGTGTCGTCCAAGCCCGGCAGAGCGGGGATACTGCACAGGAAGCGTCAGCGGTGCGCACATTCCTCGACCGCGACCGGCAGGTCGTTGATCTGCGAGACAGGGCGGTTGGTCTCGTTAGGGACGTGACGGGGGATGATGCCTATACCGACGTCAACTACGTCTTTCCGACGTTTATCACGACCCAATTACCGATCGGGCTGGTGGGCCTCATGATTGCTGCAATCTTCGCCGCAGCCATGTCGAGTATCGCGGCCGAGTTGAACTCGCTGTCGACCGCGACCGTGATCGACTTCTACCGGCGACACTACCGAAAATCAGCGTCAGACAAGCATTACCTCCGGGTGTCGATGGTGGCCACCGGCTTCTGGGGCGTGTTCGCGTCAATCACGGCTCTCTATGCCGCGAACCTCGGGTCCCTCATCGAGGTCGTCAACCGGTTTGGCTCCTTCTTCTACGGATCGCTCCTCGGTGTCTTCGTCCTCGCCGTTGGCGTCTCTCACGCGACTGCCGCCGGTGCGTTTTGGGGTCTGATCGGTGGGATGCTGGCGGTGGCTGCCGTGGCCACGACCACCTCGATTTCGTTTCTGTGGCTGAACCTGGTGGGGACCGTCGCAGTAGTCGTGGTGGGGAGCCTCGTCAGCCGCGCCGGACGCTAGGACAGCAACACCGCCGCTGTCCAGACAGAGCCGAATCCGGGGACTCTGGAATGCTCCCACGGCGGGAATCGGCTACCATATAGGACTAAATAGGTCGGAGATCATAGAGTTTCCCTCAGATCCGTCAATCAGAGATGAAAAGATGCCTACAGCGCAAGAAACGATCGAAGAGCTCGCAACCCAGGACTACAAGTACGGTTTTGTCACCGATGTCGAAGAGGACCGGATCGCACCCGGACTGAGCGAGGACGTGGTCCGTCTTATTTCGGAGAAGAAGAACGAGCCTGAGTGGCTCCTCGAGTGGCGGTTGAAAGCCTATCGGTTGTGGGTAGATATGACCGAGCCGGAGTGGCACAACCTCGACATCAGCCCGATTGACTACCAGAACACCATCTACTACTCCGCCCCGAAGAAGACGGCGAAGCTCAACAGCCTGGACGAAGTTGACCCTGAAGTGAGGGCGACCTTCGACAAGCTCGGCATCCCGCTCGAAGAGCAGAAGATACTTTCTGGGGTCGCGGTGGACGCGGTCTTTGACAGCGTGTCGGTCGGCACGACATTTAAGCACAAGCTCGCGGAACTCGGGATCATCTTTGGCTCCTTCTCGGAGGCCGTCCAGGAGCACCCCGACCTTGTGCGTCAGTATCTGGGGTCGGTCGTGCCGGCCTCAGATAACTTTTACGCGGCGTTGAACTCCGCCGTGTTCAGTGACGGATCCTTTGCATACATCCCGAAAGGGGTGCGCTGCCCGATGGAGCTGTCGACCTACTTCCGGATCAACGCGGCGCAGACCGGGCAGTTCGAACGGACGCTACTAATCGCCGACGAAGGGGCGACGGTGAGCTATCTCGAGGGCTGCACAGCGCCCCAGCGGGATGAGAATCAGCTGCACGCCGCCGTTGTCGAGCTGGTTGCGCTGGACTCGGCGACCATCAAGTATTCGACGGTCCAGAATTGGTACCCGGGTGACAAGGACGGCAAGGGCGGTATTTACAACTTCGTGACCAAACGCGGCCGGGCGATGCAGAACGCCAAGGTCACCTGGACACAGGTGGAGACCGGGTCGGCCATCACGTGGAAGTATCCGAGTTGCATCCTGCAAGGCGACAATTCGGTCGGGGAGTTCTACTCGGTGGCCGTTACCAATAACCATCAGCAGGCCGATACCGGGACCAAGATGATTCATCTTGGGAAGAACACGACGAGCACGATCGTGTCCAAGGGGATCTCGGCTGGGTACGGGCAGAATACGTATCGTGGCCAAGTTCGGATCGGGAAGAACGCCAAGAACGCGAGGAATTACTCGCAGTGCGACTCGTTGCTCATCGGCGACCAGTGTGGCGCGCATACCTTTCCCTATCTCGAAGTTCGGAACACGTCATCGCAGGTCGAGCACGAGGCGTCGACTTCGAAGATCGGTGAGGACCAGATTTTCTATTGTCGTCAGCGAGGGCTGTCGACCGAAGACGCGGTGAATATGATCGTCAACGGCTTCTGCAAAGAGGTCTTCCGGGAGCTCCCGATGGAGTTTGCGGTCGAGGCGCAGAAGCTGCTCGGCGTCAGCCTCGAGGGGTCGGTGGGGTAGACGCTATCTCCTTTCAGGACAACAGGTGCACACGGATGCTTACAGTTAAGAACCTTCACGCGCGTATCGGCGACCGTGAGATTCTCAAAGGTGTCAATCTCTCTGTCAACGCCGGCGAGATCCACGCCATCATGGGGCCGAACGGCTCTGGGAAGAGCACCTTGGCCTGCGTGCTGGCTGGACGCGAGGAGTACGAGGTCACCGATGGCACGGTGACGTATGACGGAAAAGATCTGCTCGAGATGGAGCCCGAGGAGCGTGCGCGCGAGGGCCTGTTCCTGGCGTTTCAATATCCGGTCGAGATCCCTGGCGTGAACAATGCCTACCTGCTCAAGGCGGGGCTGAACGAGATCCGAAAGCATCGCGGTGAGAGCGAGCTCGACGCGATGGAATTCATGACGCTCGTCAAAGAGCGGATGAAGGTGCTGGACATCGATACGGGGCTGCTCAATCGGCCGGTCAACGAGGGGTTCTCCGGTGGGGAGAAGAAGCGAAACGAGATCTTCCAGATGGTGGTGCTCGAGCCGAAACTGGCCATCATGGATGAAACCGACTCCGGTCTGGATATCGACGCGCTCAAGGTTGTGTCGCGGGGTGTGAATACGTTGCGATCACCAGACCGCGCGACGATCGTCGTGACGCACTACCAGCGCCTACTGAACTACATCGTGCCAGACTTTGTGCACGTGCTGTCCGATGGGCGAATCGTCAAGTCCGGAGGCAAGGAACTCGCGCTGGAGCTGGAAGCGAAGGGATACGGATGGATCGATAGCGATACGCCGGCGCAGGTGGGCGCATAGCGCGCCACACCAGACAGCGACGATGAGACGATGACGACGCCAGTTGCAGAAAGTCAGGATACCCTCCGCCCCGCGTTTGACCGGCTGCAGCGGGACAGCAGCTACGCCAACGGCCTCGGGACACTTCGTGCTCGGGGCTTTGCTCGATTCAGCGAGGTGGGATTCCCAACGACCCGACTCGAGTCGTGGCGCTTCACCAACGTGGGTCCGGTGACGCAGCGACGCTTTGCGGTGCCGGCGCCGGCCGAGCCTGAGCCATCCGCCATCAGGCCGTTTGAGCTCACCGGAGTCGAGGGGCCACAAGTCGTCTGTGTCGACGGGCGATATTCGCCCCAGTTGTCGAGCGTCGACGGGTTGCCGGCGGGAGTCGAGCTCCGGAGCTTGGCTGACGTACTGGTAACCGATCCGCATGGTCTCGATCGCCAGCTGGCGCAGCTCGCGCATTTTGATGACCCTGCCGCTTCGTTCACGGCGCTCAACACTGGTCTTCTTCAAGACGGGCTGGTGGTCAGGATCCCGGATCACACGATTCTCGAGACGCCGATCCGGCTACTCTTTGTGAGTACCGGCGGAGACGACGTAATGAGTCATCCCCGCACCTTGATCGTCGCCGGCGCGAACAGTCAGGTGCGGTTGGTCGAGAGCTATGCAGGTCTCTCCGACGGAGCGTACTTGACGAATGCGGTGACCGAGGTGTACGTCGGCGACAACGCCGTGGTCGACCACTACAAGCTGCTCCGCGAGAGCGTCGAGGCCTTTCATGTGGCCAGCATGCATCTGCGGCTCGAGCGCAGTG